>SXGS01097614.1_pt1 | contig 60143 bp, 54 predicted proteins | sample 3174681 | NCBI WGS metagenome assembly SXGS01 (sample SAMN11356861, study PRJNA531348) | freshwater metagenome | isolation source: freshwater sample F1-80 | place: China: Fuxian Lake, Yuxi | collected 2017-12-25
CGGCGGCGGCGGCGGCTGCGGCGGCGCGGCCGGGGCGGGCGGCACCGGGGGTGGCAGCTCCACGGCCCTGCTCGTGCACGACAGCTTCGTCACCGTAATCGGCGGCGAGATGCGGACCGGGGACGGCGGCGAGGGCGGCAACGGCGGCGACGGCGGCGAAGGGGGGAATGGCGGAAGCGGTGGCATCGGTGGCTATGATGCGGCGTTCCTCGGCCTCGGAGAGGCTTCGGGCGAAGGTGGCGACGGCGGCACCGGCGGTAAGGGAGGCTACGGCGGCCACGGCGGCGGCGGCGGCGGCGGCCCATCGGTCGGAATCGCTTGCGCGTCAGGCGGGAGCGTCTCCATGTCCGGCACGAGCTTCGACCTCGGCGTCGGTGGCAAAGGGGGATCGAGCAGCGCGAGCAGCGGCCAACCGGGCCTTGAGGTCGACACGACCGGCTGTTGACCCTGCTCAGGCGCTCGAGGACGCAAGTGCCTTTGCGGATGGTGGGGTCCGGCGCTACCGTGCCGCCGGAGGACAGGACATGACCGCACGGAAGACGGGTGGGCTGAGTGGGCTGCTGGCCCTCGTGGGTTGCGGCTCCCCCACCGAACAGGTGCCGTGCGCCTCTGAGATCTTGTCGACGATCGCGCCCATCGACGGCGCCACGAACGTGTGGATCCGGACCCAAATCGACGCCCAAATCCTGCCCGTAGACGCCGACGCGACCATCGTGGTGACCGACGCATCGGGCGCGGTCGTGCCGGGCACGTTGAGCCGCAGCGGCGCCCACATCACGTGGACCGCGAGCGCCCCGCTGACCGCCGGCGCGGCCTACAACTGGCACGTGGGCGGATGGGAATGCGAGGCTGAAAAGACCTCGGACTTCAGCTTCACGACGGGGTCGCTCGGCACTGCGCCAGTGGACATCACCACGGTGACGGACAAGGTTTACCGGTGGCCCCTGGCCGAAGCGACGTTCGCTCGCCCCAATGGCATGGGCGAGGTCCTTTCCGACAATCTGGAACGCGACCTCTTGATTCAGGTGACCGGAAGCGACGCCCCGACCTTCAACGTCATCGGGGCCGTCTCCACCACCCGCGACGAGACCGGCGTCCAGGACATGTGCTCGGCCCACATCCCGTTCCTCGAATCCGCGAACTACTCCGGCAATCCCTACTACGAATTGTCCGCGGATGAACTCCCGATCGACGTTTCCGGGAGCGTGGTCACCATCACCGACATGACGATGACGGGCGCATTCGACGAAAGCCTGAACGCCATCGTCGGCGTCACGTTGGCCGGCATCATCGACACGCGCCCGCTCAGCGGCGTCGTAGGCGAAGGCACGGGGAACCCCGGCGAAGCGTGCGAGTTGTTCGGGAACACCTACGGTATGGAGTGCATCGAGTGCGTCGCACCGATGGAGCCCGGCCCCTACTGCCTGGACTTGTACGCCTTCGGCTACACGCTGACCGCGACAGAGGCACCTGACCTGGTCGAGCGTACGAGCGAAGAAATCGCCGCCGACCCCGCGTGTGCAACGACGCCATAGCCACACGGGGAATCTTGGGGTACGATCGATTTCCGCCTCGACCCCTGGCTCCCCCATGCCCCTTCCCATCGCCCCAGCTCCCCGCTCGGACGACGTTGCCGTCCTCGATTGGGCCGGAATCACGGTCCGCGTCGCCTGGGCGCTGACGGCCGCGAACGTGCGCATCCGTCCCGCTGTGCTGCGGGCCGCACGAGAACACGCGATTCATCACATCGACCCCCATTGGACCTCCGCCCAGGCCGAGGACCGCGCCGCGACGGCGACCGAGTCCTTCATCGTCCGGGCCCGCCATCGGTTGCATGCCACGGCGTGGCCGTCCGACGACGCCATGCCGCCAAGTCCTCGGTGGCGCCGCGCTTTCGACAGAACGCTCGATCCGCTTTCGCGGCTCGTCTTCCGCAAGCACTTCGGCGACGGCCGCCCGCTCGACAAACTGGAGGCGCGCGCCCAGGTCGACCGAATCTCCCTGGAAGCGGCCCGCGGAGGCCTCCGCGAAATTCTCCGCAAGGTTGCCGGCCAAGACGGCATTTCGATGGACGCCTGGTCCGTCGAGCGCATCGACCGGATGCTTGGTCGGCTCGCAGCATTCGCTTCTGGACCCTGTCCACCGGCCAATGAAGTCGTCGACGGCTTCCAGGCGGGCCATCTCGAGGGCTGCCCCCGGTGCGACAAGCTCGCCCGTCTCGTCACCCACGGCCGGCTCACGCTCGACGATCTGGTTCCGCCCACGCTCGGCGCCCGCCCAAGGAAGGAAGTTGGCGTCATCGCACTCCAATTGCAGGCCGTCGCTCGCCAGCATCGGGACGAGTTGGCTCGCCGCCTCGATGGGCACCCGATGGGCGACGACCTCATCTTCGTCGACGTCGCCAGCCGCGCGACCGCTGCAAGGACGCTCGTCGCGTGCGCCGAGCTTGGCGCCCCCTCACGTGACCAGATGCGCGGCGTCGTCGCGACCGGCGTCGGCAGTTGGACGCGACACGGCCTGTTGGGGCCCTTGCTCGACCGAGCCGAGTCGGAGGCCCGGCAACGTCCGTGGGGACTGATCGACGGGCTCGGCGAACTTCCGGCCGTCCTCCCCGCGCCCGCCCCGGCCAGCCGCTGGTGGTCCCTCGCCGCGGCCTTCGCGAGCGTCGCGTGGCTCGCGGGACGCGGCGCTTGGCTGCCCGAACCCATCGAGCGTATGTGGCCGATGGACGTCGCCCACGCCGCCGATGCCAGCGGGGCCTGGCTGGACATCGCCGTCGACGACCGCGCCAGACTCGCGCTCATCACCTTCGCGCCTCAGGCCCAAATCGCCTGGGCCGGCGACCGCCCGCAGGACAAGGCCGCGGTCGCCACGGGCGACGGTCGCTACGCCGTGCACACGCCGATCGGCGGCGCCGTCGTCGCAAGCCTCGACTCGAAGGCGAACTGGACCCGGCTGCTCGCCGAGTTGCCAACGGACGACGCGCCCGCCGCCCTGGCCCGGCGCATCCGCCTCGCGGACCCCCGCGCCGACGTCTTCGTCGTCCCGGCCCAACCGTGATCCGCGTCGACCTGCACATGCACACGACCCGGTCGGACGGGCGTCACAGCTTGCAGGAAGTGATGGACCGCTGCTCCGCAGGCCGGCTCGACGTGGTCGCGGTCACGGACCACGACGTCGCCACCGAACCCGCCGAGTGGGAGGTTGAAGGCCGAAAGGTCCGCCGCATCGGAGCCAGTGAGGTCACCGCGAACTGGCGCGGGGGCGAGATCCACCTGCTCGCCTACTTCCCCGCCGGAATTCCCGACGCCTTCGCCCGCTTCTGCGACGACCAATGTGCTCGCCGTACCCTTCGCTACGAGGCGGCCCGCCACGCCCTCGGTTGGAGTGGCCTGCCCAACGCCGCCGACCTCGCCGCGCGCGGCGTCATCGCCCCGACCCGCCACCACCTCGCGCGCGCGATGGTCGACGGTCAACACGTTCGCGACCTGAGGTCCGCCTTCGCGCACCTCGGACGTGGCCTCGTCCCTCGCTTCGATCGCACGGCCAAGGAAGCACTGTCCGCCATCGCCGAGGCCGGGGGGATCTCCTGCTGGGCCCACCCCCCATTGAACTTGGCGCGCGACGGCCTCGCGGAGTTGGTCGGTTGGGGTCTCCGCGCCATCGAACTCGTCCGCCCGGCCAACACATCCCGCGACCGCTACGCGCTCCGCAAGCTTGCCAGCCGCCACGACCTCCTGTTCAGCGGGGGGTCGGATTGGCACGGCTGGCACGATGCGCCGCTTGGCCTCTTCCACGCCACCGAAGCCGACGTGGGCCCGTTGCTCGCCGAACTCGCGTGAGCGCCGGCCCCGTGGTCGTTTTTGGACGCGGCGCCCTCGCTCGCGCCCTCGCGACACACTGGGCCCACGACCACACGGTCACGCTGGCCTCCCGCGAACCGAGGGTCCCGGGTCCTTGGCTCTGGCGCCGCATCGACCCCGTCACGGGCGAAGGCGTCAAAGCGGCGACGGCCGGTCACCGGACGGCCCTCGTCTGTATCGACGGCCCCGTCGAGGGCCTGCTCCTCGTCCTCAGGCCAGCGTCGGACCTTCGGGGCGTCTTGGCTCGCCCCGTAGGGCTGCGGGCCCCCGACGGCTTCGAACCCACCCGCTGGGCGCACCTGTTGCATGAGCAGGTTGTGGCAGCCGGCGACCCCGTGTGGGACACCTGGGCACGGTTCGCCCCGTCGAAGCTGATCCCGGTGCCCTGGGCGCGAGCCCCACTGCGTGTGACGACCGCAACCGACGCCGTCGATGTGGCGCAAGGCCTGATCGAGCGGCTCGGCACTGCGCTCGCGCCGGCCCACGCCAGCACGTGGTGGGACCTTGCGGCCGAGGCCTACCCCATGGTGAGGCGCGTCCCCATTCCGCCACCCTTCGCAGGGTGGCTCGGCCTCAGGGTGTCGCCGGCGGCTTCAGCCTGATCCGCGACTCGACGACGAATGGCGAGGCGTTCGCAATGGCGCCGGTCAGGGCCGTCGTCGACAGCAACGTGGACCCTTCGGTCACGATGCCGCGCGCCTTGTCCCATGCCGACGTTCCCTTGATCTCGACCTGCGCGCCGCCCGCTTGCTCGAGGCCGATGGAGCCCCGGCCCGTCATCGTGTAGACGTCGTGCGTCTCCGTCCCTTCGCCGTGCCCGACCTCAATCTTGGTCGAAGCGAGCGCGTTGACGTCGTCGCTCATGGGGAAATCAGCGGCGATGAAGCTCTTGTGAGGCCAAGTGGCGGTACCGTCGATGGCGGGCAAGGTCCAGTCGAGCGGCGCCACGATCATCTTGACGGCCTTCACGAGCAGGTCGACGGTGTCCTCGTCGGCCTCCGCGGCGAGATCGCCCTCGAATCGGACCTTGGTCAACCGGCCCGTCGGCGCGGCGTCGAACGAGATTGCGCCCCGCTCGAGGATGTCGATCATCGTGGTGACGGCCGAGTCCTTGAACTTCTCGTCCTGGGCCACCGTGGTGACCTCCACCGTCGGCTTGTCGATCGCGCACCGCACCGTCCAGCCACGGCCCTTTGGCAACTCGGTCTCGCCCTTGCAGGCCAATTCGCCCTTCATTTGAACGCTTGGGATGCGGACGGCTGCAGACCGCCCCCCTCCGATCTTCATGGGCATGGGTGTCTGAAGCACCGTGCCAAACTCGTACGTGTGGGTGACGCCCGCTTCCCACTTTGCCGTCGGCACAGCCATCGCAACGGCCGCCCAGAGCCCGAACATCATCGCGCCTCCATCCTCCCATCGTAACCCGCCATGCAAGCGGTCCCATCCGCGGGACGGGCCGAGCGTCCTCCGTTAGCCAGCCGCTCGGAGGTCCCGCCGTGGCCGATCTGCTCGCTTTCTTCGACAACGACTTGCCCGAAAAGCTCAAGGGAAACCCCAAGCTCGCGTCGGAGATCAAGGCCGTCTACGTGTTCGACATCACCGGCGTCGGCAAATGGACGGTCGACCTCACCGAAGGAGCCGGAGCCGTATCCACGGGTGGGCATGAAAAGCCCGGATGCACAGTCACGATCGCGAAGGGCGACTTTGAGACTCTGCTCGACAAGCCCGCGTCTGCCATGATGCTGTTCACGATGGGCAAGCTCAAGGTGACGAACGTCCCCCTGGCGCTCAGCCTCCAGAAACTGCTGTCCTGAGCCGCTTGACGCCGGTCAGAGCCGGCGCCGGCGCAGCGCGACCGCAACCGCTCCCATGGCCAACAAGCCGGGGACGAGGACGAGTTCGACCAACGCGAGCAGCGCCCCGCTCACGACGGTGAGGTCGAGCCCGTCGCCTTCGGGCGGGCGTTCCGCAATCTGGTCCTCTTCCTCGACGAGCCAGGCGACGAGGTTGAGAAAAAGGTCGCGGTTGTTGCCGAGGGCAAGGTACTGATTCGACGCGAAATCCCAGTCGCCAACGACCGCGACGCGCCCACCGGGAGCGGCGACAAAGCCCTCCGGCACGCCCTTCCAGGCGGGCGCCTCCCCGAGCGCGGGGACCGCCGCCGTGGCGCCGCCGAGGTCGGCTGCGGTGGGAACCAGCGGTGCCGCCAGCGCGGCCGCATCGGGTCGCGTTGCGATCCCGAGGATGGTCGGGTCTTCAATCGTCGCGACGACGGCAACGGGGACTTCACCGACGCGGTCCACCCCAACGTCCGGTTGCACGGGGTCGACGTCGGGCGTGGTCTCGGCCCAAGCGTCGCGGCTCGTACGCAGCAGCTCCAGGCCTTTGGCGCCGGCCTTCGTGTCGTCCCACGCCACTGACCGCGCGATGCCCAAGACGATGGCCGCCCCGAGATCGCGCGTGACCGCGTGGGGCATGAGGTCGCCGAAGCTCAGGACGACGAAGGAGGGGTCGTTGACGCCGAGCAACATGTTGCCAGCGTTGAAGTCGAGGACGACGTCGTCGCCGACGCGCACCCCCATCCGACCCAAGTCTGCGGCCAAGTTGGGCGCCAAGCCCGGGTCGATCAAGACGAACGCCCGGCGGCCCGCGGCCACCGTCGCCATCAGGGCCTCCCGCTCCGCGGCCGACCAATCCGTCGTCGGCCGCGCCACGACGACGACCTCGCAATTCGCGTCGATGCCGTCCACGGCCGTCGAAACGGGACGAACCTGGTAGTTCAGCCCTTCCAGAGCCAGAACCACCGAGCCGGCGCCGTCCGGCAACGTCGTGTCGTCGGGGTCGGGCTCACCGTGGCCGACGCTCCAACACACGGTGTGTTCCGCGTCGCTGGCCACCATGAGCAGTGCGCGGTTCAGGCGCGCCTCGTCGAAGTTTCCCTCGACGCGCTGCTGGCGGCCATCGGCCCGCCGGAAGATCAACGTGCCGTCCAGGCCGGTGACGGCGTCCATCTCCGCCTGACGGACGTCGGACAACGGGTCCAGCCACGTCACCTTGAGGTGCGGGGTGTGCTGACCGTACAACTCCAACAGGTCGCCAACGCGGTCGCGCTCACGCGAACGAGGCCGGAACCAGGCGCGGACTTCGACGTCGCCCTGAAGGCCCGCCGCCGCGGCCACACCCTGGTCGGACAACGTGTGGACCGCGTTCGACGTCCAGTCCCAGGTTCGCTCCAACCGGTCGGCCAAGGCGTACGACGCCACCGCCACCGCGCCGGCGAGCGCAATGAGGAGCGCAGACCCGGCGCCGAGGCCGAACTCGCGGGACCGCAGTTGGCCGGCGATGCGCTCGCGGTCGAGCAGCGCCCAAGCGCCGAGCCCCACGACCGCCACGATCAAGAGTTGGCGAACGGTAGGGTCTTCCGACCCCACCACGGCGGTCAGCAAGCCGGCCGACACAGCCGCAAGCCCGCCGATCCATCCAAGGAGCCAGGTCCAGCGCGACGGCGAGGTCAACGCCACCTCAGGCTTTCGATACGCTGTGCGGTTGCGAACAAGAAGAACCCGATGAACGCCACGAAGTAGGTGACGTCGGACAGGCCGACCCGCCCCACAAACAGGTCATCGAGGTGCCCGGTGAACGCGAGTTGAACGAGCCAGGCGTCGGGGTCGTCCATGCCGAACATCCCAAGGATGAACAGGGCGAGCGCGGCGGAGAACGACGTCACCAGGGCCACGATTTGGTTCTCGGTCCAGGCGCTCGCACACATACCCATCGCGAGGACCGCACCAAAGAGCAGCGTCAAGCCAAGATAGCCGGACGCAAGCACACCGGGATCGGGGTCGCCGAACCAGAACAAGGACAACGGCCCCACCGCCGTGACCGCGAGGGCAAGTGCAGCGAAGCCGAGTGCGCCGAGGAACTTGCCGAGAACGATATCGCCGGTCGTCACCGGGCTCGTGAGCAGCAGCTCGAACGACCGCGTACGGTATTCTTCGGAGAACAGGCGCATCGCTAGCGCAGGCCCCGCCAGCACGACGATGATGGCCAGATCCCCGAAAAAGGGCGCCAACAAGTGGTCGCCGAGGTCCAGTTGCTGGGCCGCGTAGGGGTCGAAGACGAGTTCAGTACTCGCTTCGGCATAGGCTGTGAACACCCACTGAAAGAACACGCCCGCAAGGAAGCCGAAGCCGACGAGGACCAACCAGCCCACGGCGCCCGTGAAGGCCGCGTGCAATTCGCGACGCGCGATGGTCAACGCCTTCACGCCGCCTCCGCCGTCAGCGCGAGGAACACGTCCTCGAGCGACCCTTCGCGCGAAAGCTCCAACAAGCCCGAAGGGGCCGCGGCGGCCGCGACCACTTCACGCACATCGCCTTCGGCGCGGATTCGGAAGCGGCCGCCACCCAAGTCGTCGACGCCCCAGACCCCCGCAAGCGAAAGCCACCGGGCCACGAGCGCGTCGTCCGGTCGCGCCACGATGGCGCGTACTTGCCACGCCTGGCGGGCGGCCATCGCGTCATCGCTGACGATGCGCCCCTTGTGGATGACGATGGCCCGGCTGCAGATGGCTTCGACCTCCGCCAACACGTGGGTCGAAAGGATGACGGTGGTGTCGCCGGCGGAGAGGTCCCGAAGCAGGTCGCGAATCTCGACCCGCTGGGCCGGATCCAGACCGCTGGTCGGCTCGTCGAGCACGAGAACGGCGGGTCGGTGAACGAGCGCCTGCGCGATGCCGACGCGTTGCCGGTAGCCCTTCGAGAGATTCCCGATCAGCCTTCCCGCGACGTCGGACAAGCCGACGCGGGCCAACACATCCTCGACCGAGGGGCCGACCGAAGCGACGCCCTTGAGGCGGGCCGCAAAACTCAAGAAGTCCCGAACCACCATCTCGGAGTACAGCGGCGGAACCTCGGGGAGGTAGCCGATGAGGCGTTTGACCTGCCCGGGCCGCTCGGCCACGTCATGTCCATCGACGGTTGCGCGGCCGGACGTGGCGCCAAGGGCCCCACACAAGATGCGCATCGTCGTGCTCTTCCCTGCGCCATTGGGCCCAAGGAAGCCGACGACCTCGCCCCGATCGACGTGGAAGTTCAGCCCTTCCACCGCTCGATTCGGCCCGTACGTCTTCGTCAGCTGTTCGACCCGAATCAACGATGCCCCGCGGGCCGGTCGGGTAAGCGCCGCCGTGCCCCCGTCAAGGGTTGGGCGTCGTGCAAGGAATCGCGCCGCCGTCGTCGACCGAGATCTCGTGGTCCGAGACGAAGCGAACCGCGGTCCCATCGTATGCGTCGAAGCGACACTGCAGTTGACGGCCGTCGGCCAGGGTCACCCCGAGGGTCGTGGGCCCCTCCGGCAACGCGTAGGTGCCAGGACCGGGCACAAGGATGTCGCCGACGCGGCCCTTGGCGCCTTGGGGCACCCACAACTTGACCTCGCCTTCGCCGTCGGCGTCGCGCACAAACTTGAGGACGGCCGCAACGCCGAGGCCGCCGACGAGCAGAGCCAACAGCCCCACGAACCCAGCGAGCGGCAACCACCGCGCCCCCTGCGGGGCTACCGGTGCGGGCCGCGCGAACGCGCCCGTGACCTCGGCGATGGCGTTGTCCTCCGACGACTCACCGGCGGGTGCCGCTTCGTCGCCCGTCGGCATGCGCGCCTGCCTCGATTCGTAGATCGGAAGCACGGTCGTGCGGCAGAACTCCTCGAGGCCGATGCGGTACCGGGGCTCGATGGCGAAGAGGAGCTGTTCCAATTCGCGCGCGCACTCGATCGCGCTCGGACGATAATCTCGGGTGTAGGCGCACATCCGCCGAATGAGGTCCCGAAGGTCCTCCAAGGCCGATGGACTCATCCCGGCGACCTGGATGTACGACAACTGCCGGTTGAGGGCCGCTTCGTGGTTCACCGGGTTGATGGACAGGTTCATCGTCCGGCCGGTGAGCAACTCATAGAGGCTCATTCCAACCGAGTAGACATCGACGGACGGCGAGTCGTTGAGCCCGTCGAGACGCTCGGGCGCCATGTACGGGCGGCTGCCCATGACGACGGACTCGGTCTGAGCCTCACGCCCCTCGAACTCGCCCTTGGCGATGCCGAAGTCGACGACCTTGATTTCGCCGTGAATCGACGCGAGCACGTTCGACGGCTTGATGTCGCGGTGGATGACGCGCATCGGACGACCGTCTTCGCCCAACGCCTCTTGGTAGGCGACGTGCAGCGCAATGCAGGTTTGCCGCGCCATCTCGAGCGCGATGGCGGGCGGCAACCCATCCCGGTACCGGTACAGAATTTGGTCGAGGCTGACGCCCTGGACGTGCTCCATGACGACGATGGGGCGAGCATTCACCTCCATCAGCTTCTCGACGCGCACGATGTTCGGGTGGTTGATCCTGGACAAGAGCCGCGCCTCGTCGCGCGTCCGGTTCAGGATCTTCTTGTTCGTGATGTAGGCGCCCTTGAGAATCTTGAGGGCGACCCGGCGTTTGAGCGGGTCGTTGATGACCCGCGCGACGCAAACGGTCCCGAATGAGCCTTCGCCGAGCACCTCGAGGATCTCGAACGGACCTGCCCGATTCAGAACGCACCCCGCGGTGCTGACTAGCACACTGCCAGGGTCGAGTCCCACCCACAGCGGCCTCGGAAAGCCGCACGCGCGGGGAGGGCGGCCCCCCGGCGTCCGGTCGGCTAGCTGGCTCCCATGTCCGCCGTCATCGCCGCCTGGCGCATCGTACGCGAAGCCGGCGTTCAGACCCTGCGCACCTTGCCTCGCAGCGGCTGGCCCATCGCCGTGCTTCTCGCCGTCCAGTTCATTTGGAGCTTTGTCGCCGTCCCGCTCTTCATGGCGACGCGCGTCGGCTTGCTGTTGGGCATCGTCGAAGCCCTTCTGCTCGGGTGGTACCTGTCCCTCGTCGAGCCCCTGGTCCACGGGCGGCCCAAGCTGACGCTTTCGGACGTTCGCGGCGCCTTTGGCAGCCGCTTCGGCGAGGTCATCGGCATCCTCTTCGCCTTCTGGCTGCCGTCCTTCGCCCTGCAACTGCTGGCACCCGGATTGCTTCCCATTGCCAGCGTCCTCGCCGCCGTCCTCTTCAACCCCGTGCCCGAGCTCGTTTACCTGTCGCGCAATCAGTCGTTCGCGCTGCTTGGCGAAGCGGCGAGTTTCACGCAGGAGAATTGGCCGGAGTGGTTCGCGGCCCAACTTGTCCCCCTGCTCGCCGTCGGCGGACTCGCCATCGCTTTCGGGATGGCGCCAGGCCTCGATCTCGCCGCCCACGTCGCCGGAATGTTCGGCCCCTGGTGGGGCTTCGCGCTCGGCGGCGTCGGCCTGAACCTCCAGGATGGACCCATCGCGGCGGTGGGCGCCTGTCTCGGCGCCGTCTTCGTACACGCCGTCATGGTGTACCGGGGCCGCGTCTACGTTCAGCTCGCGGCGACAAACCGCCGTGGCCGCGCGTGGCGCGAGCGGATGAAGTAGGCGAGCGCACCCCACAGGCCGAACGAAGGTGCAGAGGAACACCCCGATGCCCACCGCGACGCGCCGTCCGGGTCGATGACGACGACGTCGACGCGCGCCGGCAGGCTTTCGACACCTTGATGGCCGACGACGAGTTCAAACGCCACCTGACCGGCTTCCTCGACCTCGAAGCTCGGCGTCGATGTCCCGGCACCCTTGAGGGCAACCTTCGGCCCCATCACCTGGGTCCACGTGTAGCCAAGAGGGTCTGGCCCCTCAGAGGCCTCACCGTCGAGCTCCACAACGTCGCCGACATGGGCGACGAGGTCGGGCCCCGCGTCGGCGACGAGATCGATCGCAACGGCGGGGCCCTTCACCGTCTCGCGGACGACCTCCCAGATCTCCGGGTCTTCGGCGTCGTAGTGCAATGCCCAGAATCCCACGCCAGCGAGCCCTTCGTCCATGGCCATCTCGATGCGCGCAAGGACGCTTTCGGCGTCGCCGTACCAAATCTGGTTGGTGCCGTCGTACACCCACGGCGTCTGCGTCGTCGGCTCGAAGCGGCGCCCGTTGGCATCCGCAAGGGGTACCGCATCGCGAAACAGGACTGTCCAACCCCCGTCCACCGACGACGACGGAACCGCTTCGCTTCCGGTTGCCCATCCCACCCCGTAGAGCGGCAAGCCAAGGATCGTGCGGGCCGGGTCAGCGCCTCGACCGAGAACGTCGGCCACGGTCGTCCGCAGCGCCCAGGTCGACGCAAATGGGGTGCCTGGACCCGAGTCGAGCGGGTCGACCGGTCCTGCCTCGGCACCCCAGGACCCATGGTAGTTGTACCCCATGATGAACAGGTCGGACGACGCGCTCAGGGCCGCGACGTCCCAGCTCCCCTCCCAGTCGACGGGCGGGATGGCGACCATGACGGACGGCACGGCGGCCGCAAGTTCGTCGACAAAGGCGACCATGCCGTCGCGGGCGCTCAGCGGCAGGCCCTCGAAGTCGACGTTGACGCCGTGAGCCCCGCGGCCGGCGACCTCGGCGGCGAGCGCCGTCACGAGGGTCGTGCGGGCGTCCGCCGAATTCAACAGGGCGTCCAGCTCCGTCGAGTTGAAGTTCGTGACGCACAGTTGGACGGACACCCCGTGTGGCGCGCCCAACGCGACGGCTTCTGCCGTCGCATCCCACGGCCACGTGTCGAACAACGTCCCGTCCGCCGTCGCTCCCGCCGAAAAGAGCGCCAAGTCGGTCAAGTCGGCCCAGGGGACGCTCGCGAGGTCGTCGTCCCACCACGCCAAGTAGCCGACGACGCGCCCGTCCTCGGCCACCCGCGCGGGGGGAGGCCGGAAGGCCGGTTCGGCGCGCTCGGCTTCACATCCGAAGAGCACCCATGGGAACAACGCAAGCAGGGGGGGTCGCCACATAGGGTCTGGCTAACGGGCGACGGACGCCTAAGGGCTTCCCACCGAAACACTTTCGGCCGACCCTCACCCGGCGGCCATGATCCCGACGGACCGCCGCGCTATGACGGCGCCGATGCGGCCCTGGATCCAGCGCGCGGGGGAATGGGCGCGCCGCGACCCGCGGGCTGCGGCGGAAGCCGTCGTTGTGTTCGCCGCCGCCATTGGCGCCGTCGCCCACCAGGCCCTCTGGTGGAATTGGGCCATCGAAGACGCCGCCATCTCCTACGCCTACGCCCGCAACCTCGCCGAGGGCCAGGGCCTCGTCGCGATGGTCGGGGGGGAGCGGCTCGAGGGGTACAGCAACCCCACCTGGGTGCTGCTCCTGGCCGGGGTCCACCTCCTCGGCGTCGACTTGTTCGTCGGGTCCCGGGCCCTTGAAGCGGTGTTCGGCTTCGCCAGCGTCTTGCTGACCTGGGCGCTCGCGCGCGAGGTCGTCGCCGACCGACGTTCCCATGTTCCGTGGATCGCGGCGGTGATGTTGGCGATGAACACCCAACATGCCCTTTGGGGTCAGTCGGGCCTCGAGAATGGGCTGTGGAGCATCCTGCTTGCCGGCTCGAGCCTCAGAGTCCTCGTCGAAGTCCGCACCGGCGGGCCTCCCTGGTCGGCACTCGGCTTTCTCGCACTGGCCTGGACGCGTCCCGAGGGCATCCTCCAGATGGTCCCCGCCGCAGCCCTCCTCGCCATCGTCGTTGGCCAGAAGCGCATGCCGTGGACGCGGCCGGTGGCCTGGGCGGCCCTGTTTTCTGTCCCCTGGGCGCTGCTCGAAGCCGCGAGAATCGCCTACTTCGCGTGGCCGGTGCCACAGACCTACTACGCGAAACTCGAACAGAAGGACAAGGGCCTCTTCCAGTGGAATTTGGCCGGCGCAGGCTGGCTCTACGTGCGCAACTGGGCGAGCACGACCAGTTGGGGTCACCTGGCGCCGGTCGCCGCGATCGGCATCCTCGGGGGACGGGACCGGACACCCGCCATTGTCGCAGCCGTGGCGGGCACTTTCGGCATCGCCGTCGCCCTCGTGGGGACCCACGCCTTCGTGTTGCCCTATGGCCTGATGGTGTTGGTCGCGCTTGCGCTCGCGTGGCCGGCACAGGCCGATGGCCGCAATCGCATGGGCCTCGGGGTCGCCCTGACCGCATTGGCCGTCGCCGGCGCGGCCGAGTGGGCCCGCCAGGCGACCTGGATGGCGCCGCCTTCGTTCGAAAGCCCCCCCCTTCTGGCGGACGTACCCGTTGCGCTCGCCTGGGCGCTGCTGCTCCTCGCCCCACTCGCCACACTGGACAATCGAAGGGACAGCGACGGACGTTTCCTCATTGCTGCCCAGGTCTGCCTTGGCATTCTGTGGTCGGTGCTCGCGGTCGGCGACTGGATGAAGGGATTCCGCTGGTTCTCCCTCATTGCCGTCCCCCTTTCCATCCTCTACGCCCTCGGCGTCGCCGCCCTCGCCGAGGCGGCGGGAACCTGGCTGGGCGGCCGCCGGACCGCCGTCCTGAAGGGCTTCGTCACCGCGGGCCTGCTGCTCGCGCCGGTTCCGGGTGCGATTTGGCACGGCGAGGAGATGGCCCGCAGCCCCGACACTTCGCCCGACGCCGTCTACACCCGCGTTCAATTCGTCGACGCCGTCCGCCAGCGCGTCCACCACCAGGGTCCCTGGGTGGACTTCGACGTCGACATGGGCGCTCATATGTGGTGGAGCGACTACGTCCTCGTCGACATGGCGGGGCTGATCGACATCCCCTTGGCCCAGCACCGCTTCGCGCGGGCCTTCATCGAAGAGTACCTGTTCCGCGAGCGACGGCCCCATTTCATGCACGTGCATGGCAACTGGGCCAAACAAAGCGCCATTCCAACATACCCCGAATTCACAAGGGACTACGTCGAGATTCCTGGGTACCCGGCCGGCAAGTCGATCCATCCCGGCAACCACATTCGCCGCGACCTCCTGCTTGCCCCCGCCTGGCCGCACGGGGACGCGCGGCGCGTTCCCGTGGGAGCCCACCTCGCCTTCGAAGGCTGGCGCATCGTCAGCCCCGAAGTCGCCAGCGGGCGCTTGTTTCACCTTGAAATCGGCATGGGCACGTTGTCGCGCGACCCGAAAGACGACTTCCGCGTCCTCGCTTTCCTGACGGACGGGTCGCGCACGGTCGCCAGTTTCGACTTGCCGCCCGCCTACGACTGGATCGCGCCGCATTCCTGGGGTCCTCGCGGCCGTTTTGTGGGGCACTTCGATCTTGCGGTTCCTCCCGACCTGCCCGAAGGCAGCTACGGCCTTGGCTTCGTGTTGCTGGATGCCAATGGCGTCCCGATGCCCCCCAACAATCAGCCCGGCGACCCCGACGACTCCGACCCCCACCAGCACCGCCTCCCCGAAGGGGTCGTGACGCCAAGCGAAACCCAGCCGGCCCTGTTCTCTGTCGCTGAATTCTGGTGGCCGAAGGCGCTCGAGATCGTGAGCATCGACGCTGCGGCCAACCATGCCCGCACAGATCGCGAAAAGGCACTCGAACACGCCAAGGCGGGCGCCTGCGAGACCGCGGAGACCAGTTGGTACGAGGCGCGGATGCACCGGCCGCTCAACGCAGAGTGGGTCGCAGACCACCTGCCCACCGTCTCGGCGGCCCTCTCCGATTGTTGGGCTCGTCGCGCGACCCGGTCCCCAGGGCAGGCCCTCGACGCCCTCGAAAAGGCCCGCGCCTGGAACCCCAATGGCGCAACCTACTTGGCGACGGCCCGACCCCTCGCCGATGCGCTCGTCGCCCAAGGGATGGAAGCCCGCGACGCCGGCGACGCCCAGACCGCCTACGACCGTTTCAGCTCGAGCCTCCGGATTTGGCCTTGGAACGCTTGGGCGCGCCGCTGGGCGGAAGAGGCCCGAACCCTCCGCCTGGGTCTCGACGAAGCCAGCCGTCAGCGCCAAAAGGAAGCCGTTCAGAAACAGCGTGAAGAGGCCCGCAAAGCCAAGGGCACGAAGGGCAGTGCCCGCGGTTCGCGGTCGGGCGGCCCATCGACGCCCGCCCTCAGCGCGTCCGGCGAGTCCAAGTCGCCGCGCGCGGCGCCGGCGAGCTCGGCACCCCCGGCGCCATGAACCTTTGGCGCACCTTTGCCGCGCTCGACGCCCAGAACCGAACCGCGTGGCACGCGTTCGCATGGATCGTGGTCGTCTACCTCATCAACCACCTTCTCCTCAGCCCCTGGCTCATCGAGGACGCCGCCATCTCGATGGCGTACGCGAGGCACTTCGCCGACGGCGAGGGCTTCGTTGCGAATCCGGGCGCAGAGCCTACGGAGGGATTCAGCAACCCAACGTGGACGCTGCTGCAAGCGGTCCTGTACCTCGCGGGCATTTCTCCTTTCGCGACCGTGAAGCTGTTCGGCGGCGCACTCGGAGTCGTGGGCCTGTGGGTCGCATGGAGGGCCGCTCGCAGGCTCGTCGCCGATCCGACGACCGCCCTCGTCGCCCCGCTCGTCCTGGCCGTGAACCCCCAGTACATCATCTGGAATGCCGCGGGTCTCGAGAACCCGCTCTTTGTCGTCCTCAGCGGCTGGGGCACGCTCCGTCTACTCGACGAAATGGACGACCCCAACGCTGCCCCTTGGTCCGCCATCGCCCTTGGGCTGCTCGCCGTGACGCGCCCCGAAGGCCTCGCCTACGCGCTCGCCCCCTGGATTGTCGCGACCTGGTCCCTGTGGCGCCAACCGCTGACGGCGCTGGCGTTTTCATTCCGATTCTGGGCCATCGCCGCGGCGCCTGCGGCCCTCTGGCAGGCCTACAGACTCCGCGTCTTCGCGTGGCCCTTTCCCAATACCTACTACGCGAAACTCGACGCCGTAGACCGAACGCTGCCGCTCGATTGGGACGCCCGCTCTTGGAGCTACATCGCCGTATGGACGATGACGTCCGGGGCCTTTCTGACCTTCTTCGGTCTCGCATGGGCGAACCGCGCCAAGAAGCGGTGGGTCAACGTCGCCATGGCCATCGCCATCGCCATCGCTGTCGTCGGCGTCACAACGGGTGTACCCGCGGTCGAAGAATGGCTTTGGTCGGACAAGACCGAGACCAAAGAGGTCGAGTACGCGCGTATCGGTTGGCTGACGCTGACCCTGATGTGGGTCGCCACGGCGTCGCTGGCCCGCCCGCTGGCGCGCGACCGCATCACCTGGTGGAGCCTTGTGATCGGGACGCTGGCGTACTCGGTCTTCGCCGGCGGCGACTGGATGGTCGGCTGGCGTTGGATGTCGTCGCTCGTTCTGCCCGCGGCGGTCCTCACGGCTGACGCCACGAATCAGGTCATCCAGGCCGTCCGACGCCGCTGGTTGCGATGGCTTGCCGTCGGGTTCACGTGGCCCCCGCTGTTCGTTGGCGGCCTCATGTACCAAAGCTGGTACCTCAACCACGTCGATACGACGCCCTTCGATATCGAGCGGCGCACCGCCTACATCCACCGAATGATGGACCGGCTCGGCCTCCGCGATGTGCAGGTGCTGGACATCGACATGGGCGGGCTGATCTGGTGGGGACGATTCGACATCGTCGACTTTGCCGGGCTGTTGGACGTCCCGGTCGCCCACCACAAGTGGGAGCGTAAATTCGTCGAGGAATACGCTTACAAAGAGCGTAATCCAGAGATCGTCCACATCCACGGCGGCTGGGCGTCGCGAACCCGCGTCGACCGCCTCGCCGGATTCACGACCCGGTACGTGACGGCGCCGCACTTCACCGCAGGCCGGACCAACTGGCATCCCGGCACCTGGATCCGCAAGGACCTGTTGACCACCGAAGCCCCCGCCGCAGACGACCCCACGCTGACGACGTTCGGCGAGCACGCGAGCGTCTCCTGGCGGGGATCGCCGCCCGTGGCCGGAACGGGTCGCGAATTGCTCATCGATGGGACCCTGTCGCTCGCGAAACGCAGCCCTGGCGTCCGAGTCTGGCTGGCGCTGCGCTCCGGCGAGCGCGTCGTCGTCACCGACGCAGCGCCTGGCTTCGACTACGTCCCGACCGAAAAGTGGCGACCGACGGAGACTTGGCGCTTTCGCGCAAGGATGGCCATCCCGACCGACTTCCCGACGGGCGACGCCGACTTCGCCATCGTCGTGATCGGCGCGGATGGCCAACCCCTGCCGGCCGAATCGGCCACCACGGCGCCAGCTCTCGCCCATGGCGAACGGCGTTGGGAGAAGGTCATCGCCATCGTCGACCCCGCCATGGCCAACGCCGCAGCGGCGACCCGCCTCGAAGACGCTCGCGGCCTCGCTGAGCGAGGCGAATGTGAACAAGCCCTCGCAACTTGGGACGAAGTCGCGACGCTGACGGGCCAACCGGCGGAGCCGGCCGTCGAAAGTGACGTCGCCCGCTGTTTCGCCCGTTGGGCCGACGCAGCGACCGGCCAGGCCGCGGCCGACGCGATTGCGACGGCAAGGCGGCGAGACCACCGCGACGCCGAAGTCAAGCGCGTCGGGAACCGCCTCGCCGAGGCGTGGTTGGCGACGGGCCAGGACGCCTTGTCTCGGGACGACGTCGACGAGGCGTATCAGGCGTGGCGCTGGTCGCTCATCGCCAACCCCACACAGACCGCGCTGCGCCGCCGCCTGGAGAGCCTCCGCGATCGTCGCCTCGAGATCAAGCCTTGATGCGCTGGTGGCCCCTTCTCCTGTGGATGGGGGCCGACGGTGGCGATCGCGGCTGGACACCAGGAGGCAAGGCGGCTGCCGTCGCCGCGATGACCGAGGCGATGGCCGTCCGCGAACCCGGCGCACCCATCGAGTTGCCGGCCTTCCTCGCCGAAGCCATCGATCGGCCCACCCTCGTGTTCTACTTTTCGCCCGGTTGTGGCCATTGCCAGCGCGTAGGCGCCGAGGTGTCCGCCCTTCACAAGGACCTGTCGGCCCACGGAGCGCAGGTCGTCGGCGTCACCACGGCCAACCCGGTCGACGTTGTGCCCTTTCGGGCCGCCTATGGCGCGACCTACCCCATCTTGCACGACGCCCGACGTCAGGTCGGCGCAGCGATGGGCGCGCGGTCCACGCCATCGGCCCTGTTCGTGCGTCCGGAGGGCGGCGGCCTCCAGGTCGTCGACGGCTGGTACCCCTACCTCCCCGAATCCGCGGCCATGGTCGAAGCACGCGCCCATCCCGGCGGCATGTTCGGAGTGCTCGTCGCGGGGAACTACGTCGGAACCGCGACGTGCGGGTCGTGCCACCGCGTCGAACACAAGGCGTGGTCGCTCACGCACCACAGCATCGCGTGGGGCACGTTGATCGACCAAAAGGCCACGGACCGCGCTGACTGCGTCCCCTGTCATGTGATCGGGCACAACGAGCCCGGCGGATGGACGCCCGCACAGCCCCATGACCGCGTCGACGTTGGCTGCGAAGCCTGCCATGGCGCCAGCGGCCCGCACGATGGCCGCATCACCAACCCCCTGGAGCGCTGCGCCTCCTGTCACGACGACGCCCACAGCCTCGCGTTCTCCGTCGAACGTGCGATGCCGCACATCGACCATTTCCGCAACCCCGATGAAGAGACCTGGCGTCGGGCGGTCCTCGAAATGAGGGCCGGCCGCACCCCCCGTCCGATGGCCACCTTGCCTGAAGGACGAACCGTCGGCGCTGCCACGTGCAGGACATGCCATCCCGACCACGCCGAAAGCTGGGACCGCGACCCCCACCGTGCAGCCATGTCCGTCCTGCCGACGCCCGCCGAAGGTGCGTGCATCAGCTGCCATGCGACGCCCCAACGCCTCGGCGGCGTGAAGGGCGCCGCGCCGTCCGAACATCGCGTCGACGAGGGCGTAGGTTGCGAGGCCTGCCACGGCCCGGGCGAGGCCCATGTCGCCGACCCGAGCGCAAAGGGCTCGATTCAGGCCCTCGGGAACGACTGCCCAGTGTGCATCGTCGAGGCGATCTGCACCACCTGCCACACCGCCGAGCACGACCCCGACTGGGACCTCGACGAGGGCGTCAAGGCGATCCATCCGCGCTGACGTTCAGATCGCGAATTGTCCTTGGCGGACGGCGCACCCGAGCGCGACGAGGTCGTCGTGGAGCACCCGGTCGTGGTCCCACCGCGCCACGACAGCCCGAACCCGGTCGTAGATGACCTTCGTCCCTTCGGCGAGGAAGCCGTCGCCGTTGGCCAGCCGCAGGTCGATCGCCTGCGCGGCGCACATCAACTCGATGGTCACGATGTCCGCGACGCGATCGACGACGTCCCGGGCCGTCCGAGCCGCGCGCGCCGCGTTCGGAGCATGATCCTCGTGGTGCTGAGCCGTCGGCAACCCGTCCACCGACGCGGGCATGGACAGCCCGCGCGCGTCTCCGAGCAGGCTCGCCGCGGTGTACTGGGCCAACATCAGGCCGCTCTGCAGGCCCCCATCCGCCACAAGGAAACTCGGGAGGCCACTGAGTCCACCGTAGGTCAGCCTGTAGGTGCGGCGCTCGCTGATTCCGGCAACGTGGACCAAAGCGACTTTCAGCGCGTCCATCGCCCCGCCCACGGCAGCTCCGTGGTGGAGGCCAGCGAAGATCCACTCCCCGTCGATCCAGAGCGGGTTGTCGGCCGGCGACGCCAACTCACGGTCGACGACCGAGCTGACGTTGCCGAGGACGTCGTCCGCCGCGCCTTGGACGATGGGTGCGCAACGGATCGAAAACGGGTCCGGAACCCGGCCGACGCCCGCCAGCCCACTGCCGCGAAGCGCGCCGCGCAGACGCATCGCCAGGGCGCCCGCCCCTGGCGCGCCGCCCCGGGCGTAGGCGCGCGGGTCGATGCAGCCGAAGTCCGCGCGCTGGGCCTCGAAGCTCAGCGCCGCGGCCGCCTCTGCCGCCGCAAGCACCGTGCGGGCGCCGTCGACGGCAAGAACGGCCAACGCTGTGGCGTGGCTCGACCCGTTGAGGGCGGCGAGCGCTTCCTTCGGGGTCGGCTCCGGCAAGCTGCCAGGCACGCCCGACCATCCGAAGAGCACCCGGGCGATGCCCGCCAGAATGGGACAGCCGGCAGAGCCGAGCGACCCTTCACGCGGGATGGGCACGCGCCACGGCGCGTCAAGGCCGGCGAGCCATCCGGCCACGTTGGCCGCACGTACCCCAGACGCCCCCCGCGACAATGCGTGGGCGCGAACCGCGAGCGTCGCCCGCACCTCTTCCTCGGTGAGCGGCGCGCCCACCGAGGTCACATGGGCCTCGACGAAGTCGCGGGCCCCAACCGGCCCGGTTGCGCCAAGCCAACGCGCAAGGTCGCCAACGACATCCCACGACGGCGACGCCGCCAATTCGGCCGCGCTCGCGTCGAGGGCGCCGGCGAGCGTCGGGTCGAGGTGCGCCACGCCTCCTCGCGCAAGCGTCGCCACCTCGAGGCCCGTCCAAGGCTTGGACCAAAGCAGGATGGATTCACGCATCGAGCGGCCCGTCCCAACGTCCGACGGCCCCGTCGACGCGCCCCAACCAGCTGCCGTCCGCGATGCGATCCGAAAGTGCACCGATCTGCTGGGACAACGTGCCGCCGCCGACGTCGGCGAGTCCCGCCGCGGTCCCCGCGCCGAGGGTCCCGCCGTGGGCGAGCCGGAAGCGCGCCCCGGCCGACGCCGTCAACCACTCGATGGCGACCACGTGCCGAGCGTGGGCGATGGCCTCGCGGGCCTTGAGCGCCGCTGTCGTCGACATCGCGACGTGATCCTCCTGGTCCTCGCATGTCGGTGAGCTGTCGGCCGAGGCCGGCCAGGCCGATTGACGCAGCGCGTTGACGAGGGCCGCCGCCGTCGGCTGGACCATGAGCAGGCCGAGGCCACCCTTCGGGGAAAGCAACGCCGGCAGGTCGCCGTGCAACAGGGCCGTCGTCAGGCGGGCGACCCGCCGTTCGGCAATCGCCGCCAACTCGGCCAGACCCAGGCGAAGGTGGTCTGCAGCGAAGCCGACGGGCTCGCCGTGGAAAAGGCCGGCGGAACGGACGTCGATGCCGCCTGCGTCGTTCGTCAGGAACACGGGGTTGTCGGTCACTGCATTGAGTTCGACATCGATCGGAGTCGCCGATGCCCGAACGGCGTCCCGGACGGCCCCCATGACCTGGGGCGCGCAGCGCAAGCTGTACGCGTCCTGAACGCCGTCCGTCGCGTCGACGCAGGTCGAGCCGGCGAGAAGTCGACGGAGGGCGGAAGCCACCTCCACCGCGCCGCGATGGGGCCGGAGCGCGATGACCCGGGGGTCGAGCGCGTGGGTGACGCCTTGGAGCGCCTCGAAGGTCAACGCCGCCGCCACCTCGGCGGACCGCACGAGGCGGTCGGCGTCGAACAGTGCGAGAGCCGCGAGCGCGGTCGTCACCTGAGCGCCGTTCGTCATCGCGAGGGCGTCTTTCGGTCCGATGGGGACGCGGTGGATGCCGGCGCGCCACATCGCCTCGGCCCCCCGGAGGCGTTCGCCGCCGAACCAGGCCCAGCCCGACGCGTCCTCCGGCCCTTCGAAAACGACGAGGCCGAGGTGACTCAGCGGGGCGAGATCGCCCGACGATCCGCACGAGCCGCGCGACGGCACTTCCGGGGTGACCCCGCGCGCCAACATCGCCAGCAGCGTCGCCACGATGCGCGGCTCGCAGCCCGAGCGGCCGCACGCAAGCGCGTTGGCCCGCAGCAGCATCGCCGCCCGGACAACTTCGGTGTCGAGCGGCTCACCGACGCCGGCGGCGTGACTGCGGATCAGGTTCATCGAAAGCTCGCCCGCGCGCGCCTCCGGAATCCGGACGCGGGCCAGCGACCCGAAGCCCGTGTTGACGCCGTAGACGGCCGCGGGCTGCCCATCCGGGCCCAACATGCCGCCGCCAACACAGTCGAGAACCCATCGGCGACTGTGGCCCATCGCGGCGACCGCGGACCCTGACAGCTCGACAGGAGCCCCGTGCCGCGCCACTGCCACGACGTCCGCCACGCGAAGAGACGCGCCGTCGATCGGGATCGGGGGTCGTGCGGTCACGCGCGCAGCTAAGCGGCCACCAGCCTCCGCGCCGGCCGCAACAACCTGCCGCCGCCCGAGCGCAAGACGCGCTGTGCGTCGGCATCTGGGAGGGGGCGGGACAAGTAGAATCCCTGTGCCTTGTCGCACTGCAGCGCACCCAGCCGAGCGAGTTCGTCAACCGTCTCTACGCCCTCTGCGACGACGTCGAGGCCCAGCGCATGCGCAAGTTGGATCGTGCTCGAGATCACGGTCCGGGCCTGCTGGCTCGCGCACATCGCCGCCACGAAACTCCGATCCACCTTCAAAATGTCGAACGGGAAACGATGGAGTTGGCCAAGACTGCTGTGGCCAGTGCCGAAATCGTCGATGGCCAACCGAAACCCGTCGTTCTTGAGCTGCGTCAACGTTCGAGCGGCCCGCTCGGGTTCGTCGACGACGGTACTCTCCGTCAGCTCGATCACAAGGCTGCCGGCCCGGACGCCCGGTCGACGAGCCAAGGCGCGGAAGCCCTCGACAAACCCCGGCGCAAACACCTGCCGGCTCGAAACATTGACCGTGACGAAGGGCGGCGTCCCATCAGGGTCCAGCCGCGACCACGCGACGACTCGCTCGGACGCCACTTCGGCCGCCCAAGCGCCGAGCGCCACGATCAGGCCCGTCTCCTCGGCGATCGGGATAAAACGCGCAGGTGAGACGGCCCCCCACGTGGGGTGGGTCCAGCGCATCAGCGCCTCGAAACCCACCAGCTCGAGCGACGGCATCGCCGCGATGGGCTGCCACACCAATTCGATCTCGCCTCGGTCCATTGCACCCCGCAGGGCGCACTCCAGCGCAAGGTCCGACGTACCGCCAGCGATCGGCCGAGGCCCCGCGACGCCCATTCGGCGGCCCGTCTTCCTGGCCCGGGCAAGCGCGGCCGTGGCCCGGCCAAGCAACACGTCCGCGGGGTCCCCGTCTTCCAACACAGCGACCCCTGCGGTCATCCCCGGCACCAACTCGTACCCGTCGATCTCCAACGGCTCTGTAAGGGCGAGTCGCATATCCTCAGCCACCAACACCGCATCATGCGCTGGTGCCTGCAGGAGCAAGCCGAAATCGTCATCCCCGATTCGACCCAGGTCCGAGCCCGGCGGCGCAACCGATTTGAGCCGTTCGGCCAACGTCGCGAGCAGTCGGTCGCCCCCCGCCGTCCCCAGCGCCTCCTCGACCCGTACGAAGCGGTCGACGTCAAGGACGATCACGGCGCCGCCCACCTCCAACGCACCGAGCTTCCGTCGGAAGGTCGCGCGGTCAAGCAGTCCCGTGAGGGCGTCAAAGCCGGAAGGCAACGGACACCTCCGCGGTCCTCTTCGGTCCCAGACGCCTGCGATGAAGGTCTTTGCTCGGCCCGGCGACCTACGGCAACGAATCCACCTGGTGCACATGGCCCGTGATGTGCCCAAGGGGCCACTTGGCCTCCCACGCGACCGCGTGGCCGGCGGTGATCTCCTGCAGGACGCCAGCCGCGCCCCAGGACACGATCGTGTTGCCATTGGCGAGGCGCTCACCGGCGCCTTCGACGCGCGAGTTGCAATCGCCGCCAGTGGTCAGCGCACACGGGTGTTCCCAAACGACCGTCATCGTCTGGGCCGCATCGTCGCGCGCCAGCTCAACGAGTGTGCTCGTTCCCGTGTCGCCGCCGGGCGTCACGAACACGAGCACGTTGCCATCCGGCGTGTAGTGGGCGTTGTGCGGCCATTTGATGTTCGCGACGTCGATGCCATCCAGGGTCCAGCTCCCCATGGTCCCGAACGACATCACATGGCCACCGGAGCTGTCGATTTCCAGAACCGTGGCCACGTTGCGGAACGTGATCAGCCAACGCTCATTCGCCTCGTCGTAGTCGAAGCCATTGGCGTGCGTCCAATCGAAGCCCTGTGGGTAAAACCCGATGTCCTCCCCAAGGTCATCCTGGGCGATCTGTTCGGGATGATCCCAGACGTTCCAGACTTCCGTCAGCGTTCCATCGGGATGCGCGATGTTCAATGTGTCGCCGACCCACGGCGAACCACCGACGTCGCGGATGTCGATCCCAAGGTATGCAATGTCGCCGTTCGGGAACTCCATGAACGCGTGATGCCCGGTGGCCGTGGCCGTGTTGCCAAGCTCATCACCGCCCCAGCCCGCTGCGATGACCTTCGATTCATCCTTGGTGCGATCCTCGGCGAAGCTGTTGTAGGCGATGCCGTCATGAAGAATCGACGGCTTGGCGTCGGTCATCAACCGATCATCGTCGAGCACCTTGGCCCACACGTTGTTGCCTTCGCGGTCGACGGCCCAGGCGAATGCCGTCGTCGCGACGTTGGCGCCGACCAGGTACCCGCCATCATGGAGCGCGGGGTCATTGTGGGTGACGTCGATGCGGACGGCGCCCTGCTCGGGAACAAACCCATCGCCAGGAAGTTCGCCGGAGTTTGTCCCGCATTCGCCGACGTCGCTGGCCACACGCCAAACCAGGTCCGCCCCGTTGTAGGCGCCAACGAGCCAGGCCGTGTTCGACGGCCCGTCCATCGGTGCCGTCACCCGATCGAACGCGCCGTCCAGGCCCCATTCGATCCACGTCGTCACACCCGCCGTCGTCTCCCAATCCACCTGGACGACTGTCGCATGGACGGTGGCCGTGGAGCTCACAACGTCTTCGTCACAGGGCGTCGGCGGCAGCGGCGCGTCGGAATCCGTCGTATCTGAGGAGTCCCCACAGGCGCCAAGCGCCAATCCACCAAGGACCCACATCGCTCTTTGCATCCGTCCTCCCCCCCCGCCGCTAACGGCCGGGGCCAGTAAACCGCACCTCCACCATGTCGGCCACCTCAATTCGGTAAAGGCCCCAAGGTGTGCGACCAAATAGCGGAGTGTCGTCTTCGACCACGATCGCCACGGTCTCGCTGGCGCGCGTCGTGACGGTAAGGACGCGGTGCCGGTCGTCCGGGCCCGCGCTCACGACCCAACGATCCACGGATTCGAACGGAAGGGAGACCTGCGCCCGGCCGAGGTCACCCCACACGGCGACCTCCCCGTCAAGGGAGGCGGACGTCAACTGAACCACGACGCCCGACACGTCGCGAACCTCGACCTCGAACACACGCGCCGGCACCGGGATTCGGGTGACGGCGCCGCCAAAGGGCCACGCCGCCAAGGCGGCCGAGGGCCAAGCCAGCGCTACGAAGAGGGCGACGGCCCGCAAATCCGATCTCCGCGATAGAAGCGTCCCCTAACCGAGGGAGCGGTGCCCCTGGTCGCAATGGGGAACGACCCCATCCCCTCCACGTTGCGCGGCGGCGTCTGGACGCTCGGCAACTTCGACGGTGTCCACCGCGGCCACCGTGCCCTGATCGACGTGGCCATCGCCCGCGCCGGCGCCCTTGGCTGCGCGGCCGGCGTGTTGACGTTCGACCCGGCGCCGCGCGACATCGTCCGCCCCGACCATCGCGTCCCTCGGATCCAGTCCCTCCGGGCGCGCCTTCAGACGCTTGGCGAGTGCGGCATCAACGCCCTGGTCGTCCTCCCCTTCGACGCCGTCCGCGCCGCACAGCGAGCGGAGGACTTTGCGCTCGAGGTCCTCGGCGAGCGGCTTGGCGCCTCGGAAATCGCCGTGGGCCCCGATTTCCGATTCGGATCGCGGCGCACCGGGACACCGGCCACCCTTCACCGCGTCCTCGGCGTGCCCGTTCACACGGCGCAGGCCGTTGGCGACGCATCGGGTCCCTGGTCGTCGAGCCGCATCCGCCTCGCGCTCGCCGAAGGCGACGTCGCCGCCGCCGCCCTCGCGCTCGGCCGCCACCACCACGTCGCCGGTCAGGTCGTCACCGGCGACGCCCGCGGCCGAACGCTTGGTTTCCCTACGGCGAATCTGGTCAGCGACGGCGAGCTGCTGCCTGCCGACGGCGTCTACGCCGTGACCGTACAAGGGTCCGGCCCCGAGCGCCATGGCGTCGCGAACCTCGGCGTTCGTCCCACCTTCGCCGGCCGCGAACATCGCTTCGAGGTCCATGTGCTCGACTTCAGCGGGGACCTCGTCGGCCAGCGCCTGAACGTCGGATTCGTCGCCCGACTGCGCGGGGAGATGAGGTTTGACGGGCCCGATACGCTCCGTGCCCAGATCGCGCTCGACATCGCAGCGGCCCGCAAGCTGTGATCCGCGGCAGCACGGCCGTCTTCGCCGTCCTCGGGCATCCGGTCCAACACAGCGGCAGCCCGGCCCTTCACAACCGTTGGATCCGAGCGGCGCGCATCGACGCCGTCTACGTCGCACTGATGCCGCCGATGGACGCCGAGCCCGTGTCGGTCTTCCGCGCCGCTGGACTTCGCGGCGCCAACTTGACGCGGCCATTCAAGGAGGTGGCTCGGCCCGATGCGTGGGACCCCGTGGCGGCGAGAACCGGCGCGATCAACACGCTTGTTCGGGGTCCGATCGGTGTCGTCGGGCTCAACACGGACGTCCCCGGCTTCCAAGCTGCGCTCGCCGACGCGGCGCCGGCCCTCCGCCCCCAGCGTGTCGTCGTCCTCGGCGCCGGCGGCGCCGCAGCTGCCGTGATCGTCGCCCTACAGGAGCTCGGCGCCCGCACCATCGCGGTGCACGCCCGCTCGATGACCAAGGCCGCCGCGCTCGCACGCCGTTTGGGCGCCGACGACGCCAGAGACCTGGCGGCCCCGCTGCATGGCGCCGACCTCGTCGTGAACACGACGGCCCGCGACGCCGACCTCAGCGCGGTCCCCACGCCCAACGGCACATATTTCGACGTCAACTACGGCGTGCGGGGCGGGCTCGTCGGCCGCTGCCGCGGGGCAGGCCTCCCCACCTTCACGGGCGAGGGCATGCTCCGCCACCAGGCTGCCCTTGCCTTCACGGCATGGTTTGGGCACCCGCCCCCCCTGGGCCGCGGGGATCGGAAGGGGTAGAGTCGGCGTCGGAGGTCAGGCGGTGACGTTGGCGTTGGTCTGCACCGCGGGAACGCGGATCGGCGAGCGGCTCGAAATCGGGCCCGAGGGCATCCGTATCGGGCGCGCCGAGGACAATGGCCTCGTCATCGCCGAGGAAGGGGTCAGCCGCTACCACGCCCGCATCTTCTGGGAGAATGGAAGTTTGTGGGCCGTCGATGCAGGTTCCCGAAACGGCACGTTCGTGAACCAGGGCCGCATTGGCGGCCACGTGGCGCTCCAAGTTGGCGACGCCATCACCGTCGCTGCCCACACGTTCGACGTGAGGCGCAACGACACGGCCCCTGCGCGGCCGCCGACTCCCGTGGGGGCCCCGAGCGCCAAAGCTCGGACCAAACGCTGGTTTTGGCCGTTCTAAGATGGCCTTTTCTGCTCAACTCGTCGTCAGCCAAGGCGGCCACACCGACCGCGCGCTGCAATTGCGGCCGGGTACCCTCAGCCTCGGCCGGGCCGACGACAACGACGTTGTTCTCCCCGACGTCGCCGTCTCCCGCCACCACGCGCGCCTGATCGTCGACGCCCACACCGTGACCGTCGAAGACCTCGGCAGCCCGAACGGCACTTATCTGCGCGGACGAAAGATCCAGGCGGAGCGCGTGCGCGATGGCGACGAAGTGCGCATCGATCCATTCACCCTCCGATTCGCCATCGTCGACGGCCGAAGGGAGCCCAGGCGCGAAGGCGGCGCCACGGCCGGCGCGTTCGAAGTCGTTTCGGGCCCGGCCGCCATCGGAACCCGCTTCCCCATTCCGGCGACGGGCGGAACGGTCGGTCGCAGCGAAGACTGCGACATCGTTCTTCCGGACGCCGCTTCCAGCCGCACCCACGCCCGGCTGACGGTCGACGGCGGCAAGGTCCGAATCCGCGACCTCGGCAGCAGCAACGGCGTCTTCGTCAACGGCCAACCCGCCTCGATTCGCCCGCTCGTCGAGGGCGACGTCGTTCGCATCGGCAACACCGACCTGCGCTTCGTCGCCACGATTGCAGGCGCACCCTCCCTCCCGAGCATGCGACCCGCCACTTTGCTGACGAAAGCTGCGTCCCAAGAGTCGATCTCCGTGGCGCCACCTGCGCCCACGGGGCAGGGGATGGGGTGGCTGGTGGCGGCCCTGATCGCGGCGCTCGGGGCCATGCTCGTCGTCGGCCTCGTGTTCATCGGCGCAATCTGGTGGTTCACGCGTTCGCAACCCGTCGAACCTGGGCGCGCCATCCAGTTTCAGACGGCCGGCGTGACAGGGCCTGCGGAAAACCCGCGTGCGCGCTTCGACCAGGGCGTACGCGAGCTTCGAGACGAACGATGGGCCGACGCGCTCGCGAGCTTCCACGCCGTGTTGCTTGCGGATCCCGGCGACCCCGACGCGGAGAAATTCGCACTCGCCGCCGGCACCCTGCACTTGCTCGACGTCTTGCGCGCCAAGGTCGACGCGACGACCCGCACCCGACGCCAGGAGACGGCCGCGCTCGAGTCCCGTCTCTCCCGCGCGCGCCGCGGCGACGATTCGGCCATCGAGGAGCTTGTCGCCTACGCCGCCGACCGCAAAGTCGCCGCCGTCGTCGGGGAGGCAGACGGCGTTCAGGAGGCCGTCGCTCCCTACGTGGCTGCACGATCGGAGGCCGATCCCATTCGCGCGACCGTCGCATGGTCCGATCTTGCCACCTCAGCGCCGACGGCCGACCTCCGCCAAGAGGCGCGCGATCGGGCACATTCGCTTCTGCGCGAGGCTGCCCGTCGTCGCGCCGCCGGCTGGAAGGAGGCGCACGCGCAGGGGACGCCGGCCGCCTGGCGTGCCCTTGCCGACGCCGACCCCACCGACGTGGCGGCCCGCCTACACGCCGAACGCCTTTCCCGGCCGTGATCGCGCTCGCGTTCGCCGCCCTCGTTGCTTGTCGCCACGCGCCCCCGCCCGCCGAGGCCGTCCGCGCGCCCATTGGCGAGAGCATCGCGCCCCGCGACATTCTCCTGCAGGGCGCGGATGACCTGTCGCCCACTGTCCGCGGCCCAGCGCTCGCCGCGCTCATCGCCACCGAGGTGGACCCAGCCCCATGGGTTCGCCGAGGACTCGTCGACCCCGACCCCGACGTCGCCAGGTTGGCGGCAAAGGCGGCCGCCAGCCGGGGCACCTTGGCGCCGGTCACCAAGTGGCTTTCAGAGGGCCTCGGCGACCCTTCCGTTCGCGGCGTAGCAGCCCGCCTCGCCGGTGAGGCCGCTCGTGCACCCATCGCAGCCACCTGGAAACGCGACACCGACCCGTGGGCGCGCCTGCCGATGGCGCTGGCGGCAGCCCACCTCGATCTGCCCGACGCCCGCAACGACGTCGCGCGCAGCGTCAGCCAGGGGGTCATCCCTTGGGATCAAGACCTCTTGGCCGATCTCGGCGATGTGGCGTGGCCAGAGCTCATCGACGCCCTGGCTCAAGCCACCCGAACCGCCGAACCCGATGTCGCCCTCGATCTCGCGGTGGCATCGCTCGCGCTCGGCGACACACGCGGGGAAACCGTCCTTCGCAAGGCGCTGACCGACCCCGATCCCCTCGTTCGCCTCGGGGTCGTCGACCGCACCCAGCACCTGCCGGACCCCGCTGGCAGCGTGTTGCTTCGCCGCGCGATCGCCGAAGGGCCCCCCACGGTGGCGGCGATCGCCGACATCGTGCTTCGGGCGAGATCCGAGGACTCCCGCGCTTTGCCCGACGCACTGGCCCACGATGACAGCGACGTCCGGGCGGAGGCCGCCCGCGCCGCCGGCGCGATCGCGCGTCCAAACAAGACCGTCGTTCGGGCCCTCGTCGACGCCCTGGACGACCCCGAGGTCACCGTCCGCAGGCACGTGGCGGCCGCCTGCCGGTCTTGCCCGGCGGACGATCTTCGGACTCGGCTTGCCGACGACGACGCCACTGTGCGCATCGCAGCCGCTCGCACCCTGTTGATGGGTCCTGCGCCTTGACACCGCCTGCCCCAGCGACGTAGACCGCGCGGGTTCGGGCTCCCAGGGGGCCTACGGAGCAGCCGTGTACGCCATCATCGAAGCCAGCGGCAAACAGTACCGAGTGGCGAAGGGCGAAACGATTCGCATCGACCACATGGACGCCGAGATCGGCGCCACCGTCGATTTTGACCGCGTGCTCGCGCTCGGCGGCGACCGCACCGTCATCGGCGCCCCCACGGTGCCGGGCGCCACCGTCAAGGCGCGCGTTCTCGCGCACCCTCGCGGCGAAAAGGTCCGCACCTTCAAGTACATGCGCACTCGCCGCGCGCGCCGTCGCAACGGCTTCCGCGCGTCGCACACCACGCTCGAGATCCTCGAGATCGCGGGCTGAGGGAGAGACTCCGATGGCACACAAAAAAGGCCAGGGCAGCACCCGGAACGGCCGCGACTCGCAGCCGAAATACCGTGGCGTCAAGCGCTTCGCCGGCGAAGATGTCGGCGGCGGCTCGATCATCGTCCGCCAGGTCGGCACGAAGATCCACCCGGGCGTCAACGTCGGCATGGGCCGCGACTACACGCTGTTCGCGAAGGTGGCCGGCAAGGTCCACTTCCACGAGCGCAACCACCGCTCCTACGTCAGCATCGTCACGAGCTGACGCGGCGCGTCCGTCGGGCCGACTGGAGCGCTGACGGGCCAGCACGTCGCCCCGCCGCTTTGCGCGGGGTGACCGGAGCGCCGCGATGAAGTTCATCGACGAAGTCCGCATCCTCGTCGCATCGGGGAAAGGCGGCTCTGGCTGCGTGTCCTTTCGCCGCGGTGCATTCATGCCGCGCGGCGGTCCTGATGGCGGCGACGGCGGCCACGGTGGCGCCATCATCATCACGGCGACCACGCGCCGCAACACGCTGGTCGACTACCGCTGGAACAGCACCTGGCGCGCCGGCAACGGCCAACCGGGCAAGGGTCAGAACAAGAAGGGCTCCCAGGGCGAGGACATCACCCTGCTCGTTCCCATTGGCACGGCCGTCGTCGACGAGGAGACCGACGAGACGCTCGCCGACCTCGACGTGGACGGCGCCACCTGGCGCGTCGACGGGGGATCGGGGGGGCTCGGCAACCAGAACTTCGCCACGGCGAGCCGGCGCACGCCGGAGTTCGCTACGGAGGGTCAACCTGCGACCGAGCGCCAAATCCGGCTCGAGCTTCGCCTTCTCGCCCAAATCGGCTTGCTCGGCTTCCCGAACGCGGGAAAGAGCACGCTGTTGTCGCGGCTGACGGCCGCCCGGCCGCGCATCGCAGACTACCCGTTCACTACTCTCGTCCCCCAGCTCGGCGTCGTCGACTGCGGCGACGGCAACTCGTTCACCATCGCCGACCTGCCGGGTCTGATCGAGGGGGCGGCGGACGGCGTGGGCCTCGGCATCCGCTTCCTCAAGCACCTTGAGCGCTGCTCGGCCGTCCTCCATCTCGTCGCCGCTGACGCCGAGGAGGGCGTGACGCGCCGATGGCGCACGCTCCGGCGCGAACTCGCAGCCTACGACGCCGACCTGGCTGCGCGCCCCGAGGTCCTCGCGCTTTCGCGATGCGACCTTGTCGACGCCGCCACGCTGATCAAGGCGCGCCGTTCGCTTGCGCGCGCGTCCGGCGCCACCGTCCTGACCATCTCGTCAGCCACGGGCCTCGGGCTGGACGACCTGCGACGCGCGCTCGTCGCCCACGTCTTCCCCGCCGAATCCTGAAGCCGCTTTCCCTTTGCCGGTCACTCGGCTACCCGGGGCCCCCATGACGTCGCCAGCTCCCATCGACAGCCGCGTTCTCGCCGACACCCTCGCGCGCGCGGTGTCAGACAAGAAAGGCGAAGACATCGTTCTGATGGACATGACGCCCGTCGTGGACTTCACCGACGTGTTTCTGCTGGCCACGGGGGCCAACCGCCGTCACGTGTTGGCGCTCGCCGACGAGGTTCGCGTCGTGGCCCGCGAGCAGTTCGGCCTCCACGCCCTGGGTCGAGAGGGCACCGTGGGCGCCCGCTGGGTGCTCGTCGACTTCGGCTCCGTCGTCGTTCACATCTTCGACGTCAAAGAGCGCCAGACCTACAACCTCGACGCCCTCTGGTCGGACGCCCCCCGCCTGCCGGCGCCCGAGGCGGACCCGCCCACCGCGTGAAGGTCCGGGTCGTCCGCGTCGACAGCTCGAAGGCCCCGGCGTGGGCGGACGCGGCCGTGGAGGGCTGGCGCAAGCGACTCGGCCGCGGCCTACCGACGGACGAGCAAATCGTGCCCATCGAGCCCTTCCGAGGCGACGTCGAGGCCGTCCGCTCCGCCGAATCGGAGCGCGTCCTCCGCATGGTGGGCCGAGGTCGGCTTGTCGCGCTCGACGAGCGGGGCGAAGCGGTCGACACCGCCGGCTTCGTCCAGCTCATCGCCACCGGGCGCGCGTCCGGCGACCTCGTGTTCGCGCTCGGCGGCCCCTACGGCCACGCGCAGTCGCTCCGCGACGCGGCCTGGCGGGTCGTCAAGCTCACCGACCTCGTACTTGCCCACGACGTCGCTCGCGTCGTCCTCTGGGAGCAGATCTACCGAGCGCAAGCCATCGCGACGGGCAGCCCGTACCATCACACGTAACGGCGCATCGCTCCCACGGGCGTTTCGCGACCGAACAGCCAGCCTTGCATGACCTCGATGCCACAATCGGCGACGGCTGCGCATTCTTCTCGCGTCTCGACGCCTTCGGCGACGACCTCGAAGCCCATCGACTTGCCAAGCCGGGCGACGAAGCGAAGAATCTCGAGCCGCCGCGGGTCAGACTCCACGCCGCGTACGAGCCGCATGTCGAGCTTGACGATGGAGGGGTGGACGTCAGCGAGCATCGTCAGGCCGTTGGCGCCTGCACCGAGGTCGTCGACGACCCAGTGAAATCCCAGCCCGCGTGCCATGGCCAACGACTCCCGCCAGTTGGCAATCTCGTGGATCGGAACGCGCTCCGTCAACTCCAAGCAGGTCTGAGATGCATGGGGAATCAACGGCGCCAGGTCCATCCGGAGTCGCTCAGGGTCGGACAACTGGGCCGGGTGCAAATTCACGAACAGGCGAATGTCGTCGTCCATTTCGACGAAGAGCTCCGAGGCCATGAGGGCTACGGCTCTGCCCAGGCTGGGCACCCGACCGTGGGCTTCCACAGCCGCCAAGAACGCGGTCACGTTGGGGAAGGCCGCGTGTCGCGGCCTCAGTAGACACTCCACCGCCATGATCTGAGGGGCACCCCCGACAACCCGGACAATCGGCTGCACGACCAGATGCATGAGGCAGCCTTCCAAGACGGCATCGACGGCCACCCGTTCGTCTTGCCACGTCCGATCTTTGTCGAGCCGCGCCATTTCGCGCTTCATCTCAACCGAAGTCAGCGCGTCCTGGATCATGGCGAGCAGACTTTCTGCGTTGAATGGCTTGCGCAGGATGCGCGTGACCTCTCCGGCGTTGACCAACTCCTCGACAGGCACGTCGTGGCGACCCGTGGCGAGGACCCGGATGCAGTGAGGCGCTACGTCGCGGAAGCGCGTGAGCAGCGCGATGCCGTCTTCGCGCGCAAGGTCGTAGTCCACGACCGCGACGTCGAATGGCGTCGGCGTCTCGCGCAGCGCGGCCATGGCACCGTTGGTGTCCGGCGCAGTCGAAACCGTCCAGCCGTTGCGCCGCAGGGCCGACGCCATCACTCGCAACAGCACCGGATCGTCGTCCACAACCAACGCAAAGGGCACGCAACCTCCGTTCGACCTCTTAGCCGACCCAAGGCTGCGCGATAGGCGCTCCCGCGGGGTTCTGCGTGCGCGTTCTGTTTGCCGACAAGCTGCCGGACCGGGCGCGCGTAGACTTGGCGTCCTCCGGCTTCGAAGTGAAGGCAGAAGCCGGGACCCAAGGGGACGCGCTTGTCGCGCGCCTGGCCGAGTGGAATCCTGACGTCCTCGTGGTCCGTTCTACTGTCGTCGAGGCCCGCCACATCGCGGCGGCACGCAACCTGTCGCTCATCGTGCGCGCCGGCGCGGGCGTGAACACGATCGATCTGACGGCCGCCAGCGCCGCAGGCATCTACGTCTCCAACACGCCCGGAAAGAACGCCGTCGCCGTCGCCGAACTCACCTTCGCGCTCATGCTCGGCCTCGACCGGCACATCGCGGAGGGCGCCGCCGAGTTGCGCGCCGGCCGCTGGGACAAGGGCCGTTTCTCCAAGGCCCGTGGCCTCAAGGGGCGCGCGCTAGGCATCCTCGGGATGGGCGACATCGGGCAAGCCGTGGCCGCCCGCGCCCAGGCCTTCGGAATGGAGGTCCACGCGTGGAGCCGATCGCTCACGCCGGCGGCCGCCCAGAAGCTCCACGTCATCCGCCACGACCGGCCAGAGGACGTCGCTCGCCAGGCCCACGTGCTCACGCTTCACCTGGCGCTCACGAATGAGACCCGCGGCTTCGTCGGCGAGTCCATCTTGTCGGCGATGCGTCCAGGTGCCGTTCTCATCAACACGTCGCGCTCCGAGGTCGTCGACGAGACCGCACTGCGCGTGGCCCTCGACGGTCGCGGCCTGCGGGCGGGCCTCGACGTGTTCTCCAACGAGCCCAAGGGGTCTACCGGAGACTTCGACAACCCCATCGCGCGCCATCCTTCGGTCCTCGGCAGCCACCACATCGGCGCCAGCACGGACGAGGCCCAGGAAGCTGTGGCCGACGAAGTCGTCGCCATCATCCGCGGCTACAGGTCGACGGGTCGGGTCGCCAATTGCGTCAACCTCGCACGGCGTACCGCCGCGACCCACGTCCTCGTCGTGCGCCACCGGGACCGTGTCGGTGTGCTCGCCGGCGTCCTCGGCGTCCTGCGCGAAGGCAGCCTGAACGTCGAGGAGATGGAAAACACCATCTTCGCCGGCGGCGAGGCGGCCGTGGCTCGAATCCACACCGCGGGAGCCCCTACGGGCTCTGTCGTGGAGCGCCTCGGCAAGCTGGACGACGTGCTTGCCGTCTCCGTCGTAGCCCTTTGACCTGAGGATCCCTTGGCACGCGCGCACAACTTCTCGGCCGGTCCGGCCGTTCTGCCCGAATCCGTCCTCCTCCAACTCCAGAAGGACATCTGGGAAGCCGGCAACTCTGGCATGGGAATCCTCGAGTGCAGCCATCGAGGCGCGATGTTCGAAGGCCGCCTGGCCGACACGAAGGACCGCCTTCGTCGCCTGTTGGCCCTGTCCGAGGACCAGGAAGTCCTGTTCATGCACGGCGGCGCGCGCACCCAGTTCTTCCAATGGCCGATGAACGTCCTCCGAGGCGGCCGCGCAACCTACCTGGACACGGGCATCTGGGCGGCCGGCGCCATCGAGGACGCCCGTCGCTTTGGAACGGTCGACGTCCCCTTCTCCTCGAAGGCCTCGCGCTACGACCACGTTCCGACGGCGAATTCCTGGGGCGAGCTTCCCGCCGGAACGAAGTACCTGCACTACACGTCGAACAACACGGTGGCAGGCACCGAGTTCCACTACATGCCGGACGTTCCCGAAGGCGTCTGGCGCGTCTGCGACATGTCCTCGAATTTCCTCTCTCGCCCCATCGACGGCTCGAAATTCGACATGATTTACGCCGGCGCCCAAAAGAACGCGGGCCCGTCCGGCGTGACCATCGTGGTCCTGCGCAAGAGCCTGCTTGCGGAGATGGACCCCAACCTCCCGGCGATGCTCCGGTATGGCGTCGCCGTCGAAAACAACAGCATGTACAACACCCCGTCGACGTTCGCGATCCACACGGTGGGCCTCGTCGCGCAGTGGATCGAAGAAACGGGCGGCGTCGCAGCGATGGAGGCGCGCAACATCGCGAAGGCCGACCGCCTCTACGCCGCGCTGTCGAAGGGTGGATGGCAGCTGCCGGTCCGGGCGGACTCGCGCAGCCGGATGAACGTGCGCTTTTCGACCGGGACGCCCGAGGGTGACGACGCCTTCGTCAAGGCGGCCAAGGCCGCAGGGCTCACCGAACTCAAGGGCCACCGCTCGATCGGCGGGCTGCGTGCGAGCATCTACAACTCGCAGACGACGGCCGCGATCGACGCGCTGGTCGAGTTCATCGGGTCTTACGCGCCCATGCACGCCTGACTTGGCCGAAGCCCCCCGCGGCGCTAAGCGCGGCTGGGAGTCCCGATGAACCCACGCGAAGACGGCACCGTCGAGACCCTCGACGAGACCGAAGGCTACGACCCGGAAGAGACCGTCACGTTCACGGACGACGACGGCAAAGAGCACACATGCGTCGTCCTCGCCATCGTCGAGTACGAAGGGCAGGACTACGCGATGCTCGGCGAAGCCGACCAGATGGACTCGGAGGACGGCGACGCCGTCGAGGTCTACCTGTTCGAGTACAAGGTCGACGACGACGGGACCGAGCACTTCGGCTACATCGAAGACGAAGTCCGCTACCAGGCCGTCCAAGAGTTCTGCGCCACGATCATGGACCAGGACGAAGAAGACGAAGAAGAAGCCAAGGCCTGATCAGATCCGGCGGCTGACGACGCCCTCGCGCAGCTTCGGCTCGAACCAGGTCGATTTCGGTGGCATCACCTCGCCGCTGTCGGCGACATCGAACAGCTGATCGAGGCCCGTCGGGGCCAGCGAGAACGCGACCGCCGCCCCGGCCTCGACCGCCGCCACGAGGGCGTCCGTGCCCCGGATACCGCCAACGAAGTGGATGCGCGTGCTGCGTCGCGGGTCGTCGATCCCGAGAATCGGCCCAAGCAGATGGTCTTGCAGGATGCTCACGTCCAGGCGGGAAACGGCATCGCTGCCGCGAAAACCCGGCCGCGGGGTCAATGTGGACCAGCGCCCCGCAAGGAACATCGAGATCTGCCCGCGGACGACTGGCGCGGCCGGTCCATCGGGCGTCACCTCGAAGGCCCGGCCGACGGCCGCAAGGAACGTCGACGCGTCGTGGCCGTTCAGATCGTCCACGACCCGGTTGTACGCCATGACGACGAGTTGGTCGGCCGGGAAGAGGCCCGCGAGGAACGTCGACGACGCCTCCGTCTGGCGACGGGCATGGACCCGGCTCGCCGCCGCCGACCGGTGGTGGCCGTCGCAGATGTACAGCTTGTCCAACTCGCGGCAGGACGACTCGACCGCGCTGGACAAGCCGGATGGGACGCTCCAGAACCGGTGAATGACGCCGTCTTCGGTCTGGGCCTGCCACCGCGGCGGGGACGACGACAGGTCGCGGATGATGCTGTCCAGTCGATCCTGGGGGCGGTAGGCGAGGAAGACGAGGCCGACCTGGGCGTCGAGCACCTCCATGTGCCGCGCGCGGTCGTCCTCCTTGTCCGGGCGCGTGAACTCGTGCTTCACAATCCGCCCGTCGTCGTACTCGGCGACCGAGGCCGCCCCAAGCAAACAAACTTGGACGTGGTCCCCCATCTCTTGCCCGTAGAGGTGGAACTTCGCATCTTCGTCTTCGACCAACACGCCCGAAGCGAGCATCCGGTCGAGGTTCAGGCGCGCCTGGTTCCAGGCCAAGGGGCTGTGGGGATCCGTGCCAGCGGGCAGGTCGATCTCCGAGCGCGTGACGTGCACGAAGTGCAGGGGGTCGCGCCCAAGCTCCATACACTCGGCGTCCGTCAGCACGTCGTAGGGCGGCGCAATGACGCGGGCCGCAAGATCGTCCCGAGGTCGGATGGCGCGAAAGGGGCGGACGTCGGCCATGGAGCCTCCAGGGCAGCGCCGCTATCCACGCCCCCGCGCCGCGTCCGCCGCACCGTGGTAGACGCGCCACCGGGAGGGCGGATGGCCGACTGGACGATCGGGCTGTTCCAGTCGGATGCGACCCGAGGTCTTTCGGGGGGCGGCGCGCCGTCCGTCGGTCTCGACGCAGACAACCCCGCCTACAACTACCGTTTGCGCCGCCACAGCGTGCCCGCGGACATTGATCTCGTCGCCGATCCCGGCGCCATGTGGCGCCACGGACTCCTTGGCCACGCCCAAACCGATGCTACGGGTGACGAGGCCCCGTTCACCGACGTCTGCATCGTCCTGTCGGCCGACGACCAGGCGGTCGCCCAGACCAAGCCTGGCTGGGCCCAGACCGCCGCGGCCGCGATCAGCAAGGAACTGGCGGCGTGGACGACGCGCGAGGGCCTGCGCCGGCGTCACCCCCAGCGACCGTTCGGCGTTCGCTTCGTTCGCGACGGCGGCCCCGAGATGGGTGAAGCCGCTTTTGGCCTCGTCCGTGGCACGTTCGTCACGGCGCTCGTGCCCAACCTCTACACGACGAAGGGCCCCCAATCGGCCGACCGCATTGCCATCCACGTCGCACTTCCTCGCGGCTGGGACGGCTGGCGCGAAGTCGGCAAGATGACGGACGACCAAGCGCTGTTCACCCTTGGCAGCCATTGGCTGGACAACTTCTCCCATCCCAACTTGCGCGAGGCGGCCATTGTCCGCATCGCCGGTGAAGGCGAGCTCCGCGCCATCCTCCACCCCGACTTCCAAGACGACTTCCAACTGGTCCCGACGAAGACGGATTCGGGCCCCGTGCTCGCGCTCGCCCATCGCGGCCAAGCCATCGCCTGGATTGCCGCCGTCGCCCTGGCACCAACGGGCCCCAGCGCGCCGAAGTCCAAAAAGCCGGGCGCCATTCGCCTCGACGAAGTCCCCGCGGTCGCGCCGCCGATGCTGCTCGACACGATCGCCGCACCTGGCCAGCTCCTCGCCATCGCCCCTCCGCCATTTCGCCTCACGGCGCTGCAGGAGCGCGGGGCCCTGCTGCAAAAGGTGCATTTCGCCACGTTCATGCTCGGCTACGACGTCTACATCGATCGATTCGGCGAGATCACGACGTCGCCCGACGACGTCGCTGCCGAGCTGCGGGTCCGTCGCAAAAATGTGTCCATCGTCGCCCGCTCCGACGGCCTGCGCGTCGACGGCATCGACATGGAGCCGGGCCTCGAAGTGCCGCTCGAGCAGGACGCCACCATCCAACTGGCCGGGCGAACCTTCGAGTACCGCGACCTCCGCACCGTCGAGGTGGACGGCTGGGCCTACGTCGGCGAACTGCGCCGACCCGTGGCCTCGGCGTACCTCGAGGGCACCGCATCGTTCACGATTGGTCGGTCGCGCGAGTGCCGCATCCTGCTCCCCGACGAACCGCGCAACGACAACATCCATTGGAAGCCGGGCGTCGCGGACGGCGCGACCATCCGTGCGCGCACCGGCGACATCCCGAAATCGCAGTTCTACACGGACTCGATCATGGTCGCGACCCAGCACGCGACCCTCGATTTGACGGGCGCCGGCCCGGCGATCTCATGCGCCGCCCGCCAATGCTACGTCTACATCCGCCGCGGGGAAACCCTGCTGCCGATGTACCCCACGGCCAGCGGAACCGAACCGACCCGCCGTGCGCTGGAGTCCGGAGACGAGATCCTCGTCGGCAACTCCGTCTTCCAGATTCGGTTGCCGCCCCAGGTGGCAGCCCCAACGCTGCCGGCGCCCCCGCCATTCACGGCCGGCGCAGAGGCCGCAACCCCGACGCCCGCTCGGCCCCGCCCGATGCTCAAGTTGATGGACGCGGAAGACGCACCCTCGCCCGGCCAGGAAATCGAGTTGCCGCCGCCCACCCGGGCGATCGACAGCCTCATCGACGTTCCGCTCGCCCCGCCCGATGATCCCCCCTTGCCGCGCGCCCTGCCCACCTCGTCATTCGACGAGGGAGATGAGCCACCGCCGCCGCCCCCCCCCGACGAGGTCGGCGTCGTCGAGGTCTCCGACCGCGCGGCGCGCCTCGCGCTTCGGGCGCCCGTCCACCTCGTGGTGGAAGGCTGGCAGATTCGAGACGGCCTCGTGGTGGGCAATCACCGCGGCATCGATGCCACGTTGCCCGAACGCGCCGAGGCGGGATCCCGGCCCCCTGTCGATCACCTCCGGTTCCGCCTCTCGAGTGGCGCAGTCCAAGTGGAACCGCTGACGGACGTCCTCTTCGACGAGCAGGCCGCCTCCGCACCGACCACGGCCGACGGGAAGGTCATCGACATCCTACGGCGCGACGCCAAGGGTGCGGAAGACTTCAGCGTCCGCCTCCGCGTCGAGGAGCAGCATGGCGCACCGTTTGCGGCTGTCGACGTTGACGACGCCCTCGCCCACGCTTTGCTCTCCCAAGGGGTGCCAGACGGCGTCGACGCATTGATTCAAATGGGACGTTCGCGCTGGCAGGCCCGATGGGACGGCCGGATGATTCGGTTTTCCCCCGTTGGCGAGCGCTCGAGCGGCGTCAGCATCGCGAATCCCGAGGGCGGATGGACCCCCGTCGCGGCGACCCCGATCCAAGTCGCACAGGGGGCGCGGCTTGCGGTGGACGGCGTCGTCTACCGGGTCGTCGTCGGCTGACCCGCCCAAAAGGCCAACCGAGCGCGGAGGAACGGCCGGTCCGCCGCCTCGAAACGAAGGCCACGTAGACCCTGCGCCACGCACTCGGCCGTCGGGCCATCGACCGCGACGACCGTGATGGCTCCGTCCGGGGCGACGTCGAGGGTGGCTCTGGCAGGGCCCGGCGGGCAAGCAAAGGCCGCCGCTGCCGCTTCGAGTTGGGTCGTCAGCGTCCGACGCATCGCCCGATCGGTGGGGTCCTTCGATCCGAGAAGCGGCGCACCCGTCGTCGCCTCCGCCTGGCCCCACCACAGCGACGCCGCAAGCGCGGCCACGACCCCGAGCGTCGCCAGGGCCCCAAGCCCAACCACGCCGACGCCCAAGACGCCCCAGCCCCCCCCGTCGCCGCGCGCCGCGGACGCCGGGGTCCGGTCAGAGTCGAGCGTTCGGACGGGCTTCGACGGAGGCTTCGCCTCCACCCGAGGGGAGGCCGGAGGTGTAGCCTCCAGGGCCGGCGCCGCAGGTGCTGCGGTCGCGACGGGCGCAAGCACGACGGGCGGCCTGGGCACCTCCACGACGTCCCTCGGCCGTGCGCCCTCCTCCGTTTGCTCGACCGTTCCCAACGGCGTCGGAAGGTCGCCGACCAGCTCGCCGAGGGCCTTGAGGACCTGGGCCACCGTCCAACGTTGCTCTGGCGCTTCGGCCGTCATCCCGGCCAGCAGGCGCGAGACGGCTTGGCGCCGTTCGGAGGGCAACCGAGCCAAACCCTCGCTTTCGCGGAACGGAAGCTGGGCCACCATCTCTTCGAGGCAACCCGTCGGGTCCGAGCGCTCCTTGAACGCAAAGGGCGCGGCACCCGTGAGCACGAAGTGCAAGACGCCGGCGGCCGCGAAGACGTCCGTCGAAGGCGTCGCCGCCTCACCGCGGAACTGCTCGGGCGCGGCGTACTCTGGCGTCCCGACGAACATCCCGGAGCGGGTCACCTTCGAGAAATCGCCACCCGCAACTTTGGCGATGCCGAAGTCCGTGACCCGGATGCGCGGCACGAGGCTCGGCTCCGTATTCTCCCGCAGCAGCACGTTGTCCGGCTTCAGGTCGCGATGGACGATCCCGCGTTGGTGGGCGACGTCGAGGGCCGCCAAGACCTGACGCAGGATGCCGACGCCGACCGCGATGGACAACGGACCGTGGGTCTCGACGTAGCCGGCCAGGCTGCCGCCCTGTTCGAACAGGGTCACGAGGTAAGGTTCCTGGCCGGTCCGCTGAACGAAGCCGCGGCAGCTGACGATGTGCTCGTGGTCGAGATCCTGGAGGATCTGGAACTCGGTCGCCAGCCGTCGCAGGTAGGTGCCGCTGGCCCGTTGGGCGTACAGCACCTTGACGGCGAGGTCCGGCGGGGCGGCAACACCGGAAGCGTCGATGGCGCGGGCCAAGTAGGTCAACCCTGCGCCACCCACGGCCAAAGGGCGCACAATCTCGTAGTGCCGGTCCAAGATGTCGCCCGTGCCGAGGACGACGCTCCACCCCGACGCGGGGCGCTTGCCTGAGCAGCCGAGGTTCGGGCACACCGGCCCGTCATCGGCAAACGTCGAGAGGCACCTGGCACAGTAGCGGGCCGCCATGGTCCCCCCTACATCGCCGGGGCGCCGCCGCCCCGCGCATGGTCCATCCAACGCTCGAGGGGCAACACACAAAAGCCGTCGGCCGCCAGGTCCTTCCACGCGCCACGGAACGCGGCGGGACCTGTCCGCACACCGTCCTTCGCCAACCAGAGCCCACAGGAGGCCTCGCCCTTGCGCACCGGAGGTTCCGTGCAGACGCTCACCCCCGCGATGGCGACGGCAGGCCCGGCCATGGGGCGACACAGCGAAGTGGCCGCCACGTCGAACAGGACCACCTTGTAGGGACGGCGGGGCGTCCGCTCCGTCCTCCGCATCCCGAGATCGTGCAACACGCCACCGACGTCGCGACCTTGGCGGACCAGCGCGACGAGATCCGCCGTCAACGTGACTGGAATCGGGCGCTTGAGGCCCGTTTGGGCGCGAAGGCGACTGACCCAGACGACGGACGCCACGCCATCGACCTCCGGCAGATCGTCACCACACGCGGCGACCGCTGTCGCGACCGCCAGGGCCCAGATCACGGCGCCCCTTCATCGGCGACCATGAGCGCCAGCGATCGGTAGGCCGGAGACCCCACCTCGGACAACGGAGGGCGTATACGGCCCTGGAAACGGCGGCGGACCTCATGGATCCGTCGAACCGACGCGCCGTAGCGGTCATCGGCCCGGGGATCTTCCTCCTGGTCGCGCACCATGGCTTCGAAGAGCGCAACCTGAAGCGACGCCTCTTTGCAGGCGAGCAACACGTCGACCGAGGCGGCGGTCGCCAGCTTCACGATCTGCTCGGGACTCCAGCGGCCGGCGACGGCGCCCATCTCGAGGTCGTCGCTGTAGACGAGGCCGTCGTAGCCGAGTTCGCTCCGCAGCAACGTCGGCAAGATGCGGGGCGACAGCGTCGCAGGCAAGTCCTCGTCCAACGCCGGGAACAGGACGTGGGCCGTCATCACTGCGGCCACCCCCGAACGAATCGCCTCCCGGAAGGGCACGAGCTCCACTGCGCGCAGGTCGCCGAGCTCGCGTTCGACGCATGGCAAGTCGAGGTGGCTGTCGACGGACGTGTCGCCATGGCCGGGAAAGTGCTTGGCCGTCGCCGCGAGGCCGGCGGCCTGCATGGCCCGGACGTACCGGCCCACGTGGTCCGCGGCCCGCGCTGCGTCACTCGCAAAGCTACGATCGCCGATGATCGGGTTTTTGGGGTTGCTGTCGACGTCGGCCACGGGCGCGAAGTCGACGTCGAAACCCATCGCCAACAGCTCGCGCGCCAGGCCCGTCGCGACGGCCTCGGTGTGCCGCTCGGCGCGCCCCACACATCGGGCGGACGGCCACGGCGCACAAAAGGGATCGCGGATGCGCGCGACGCGCCCCCCTTCCTGATCGACGGCCATGAGCAGCGGCGCGTCCGACGGCGCGATGTCGTGCAGCGTGTCGTTCAGCGCCCGTACTTGGCCGGGTTCGACGACGTTGCGCGCAAACAGGATGGCGTGGCTGGGTCCGATCTCGACGAGGTGTCGCCGCAGTTCAGGCGTCAGGTCATGCCCGAGAAAGCCTACCGCGAGCCGTTGGCCGGCCCGCCGCTTGCGCTCGGCGAGCGTAGTCGTCGGCCCGATGGCGTCCGCGCGCGCCTTCACGGGTGCTGCGCCAGCTCGATGAGGACGCCGCCGGTCGACGAAGGGTGCAGCCACGCCACGCGCGTCCCGTGCGCACCGGGCGTGGGCGCCGAGGTCGTGAAGCGGTAGCCACGAGCCTCCAAATGAACCATCGCCGCGTCGACGTCCGTGACGCGAAAGCACAGGTGGTGGAGGCCGGGGCCACGGCGTTCGAGGTGGCGCGAGATCGGCCCTCCGCCCCGCAGCGGCGCGACGAGTTCGATGCGCGTCGGCCCGGCGACTGGCAGGAACACCGTGGACGTCGACGCCTCTTCGACGTCCTCCGTCCCTTCGCAAGCGAGGCCAAGGTCGGTGACGAAGCGCCGCGTGGCCTCGGGCAAGTCGGCGACCGCGATCGCCACATGATCGAGTCCGAGAATCATCGCGCGCGCTCTACGTCACGGGCGACGCCCGGCCAAGCCTCCGACAGGTAGCGCCACGCCAACAGGTTGGCGGCCCGGTCATCGGGCAACGATCGAAGCACGGGCCCCTCGCCGACAACTTCCACGAAGCGGGCCGAGGTGACGTCCCACCGGACATCGCGGTCCGGGAACAGGCTCGCGCCCAGCGCCCACAAGCGCTGAACCATGACTTGGCGAACGCCATGCTCCAGCGAGCGCGCGAGGGCCGACCCTACGCGGATGCGGTCCTGTTCGGCTGCAAGTTGGAACCAGACGGTCGGTCGGGTCACCGTGGTCCCCGCAGCGTCATGCAGGTCCGACCCGATGTGCGACGAAAGGTCGAACAACAAGTCAACGAGCCGGACGACGGGTGTGGACGCGGCCAAGTCAATGTGCGCGACGAGCTGGCTGCCTTCGTGCACAAGGAAAGCGCCAAGGGCTCGCAGGACGATGCGTCGGTCGTCGACAACGACGGGCTCTCCGGAGTCCGTCAGCCATGCAGCGACCCCCGTGACGGACGGCAAGGCCAAGCGGCTGGTCAGCGTCAACGTCATCCGAACACTCCGGCCCGCCGCGGCTAACTCCCTGGCCGCCGGGCTCGCGATGCGGCCATGCGGTGGTCTTCTCCCACCACTTCGTAAAAATCGCAGGTTTCCCGGAGCCGCGACAGCACCCGCATCCCCACGCGCTCGCTGAGTGCCGGCCATCGGGGGTCGGCGAGCGACTCGCGGCCAGGCGTTCCGCCGCCACGAATCCCGTCCGGCGTGTAGTTGGTTGCCGCCACGATGGGCCGAATCGCGTCGTACCTGCGGCTCACGAGCTCGTCCAAAACCGCCAACTCAAAAGCCGTCGGCTCCGCGGTCCGCCCCTTGCCAAGCTCGTCGATGACGAGGACGTCGACCTGGACCAGCGGATCGAGAAGTGACGACGCAGGCCGTCCCTCGTCGAAGCCGGCCTTCAGGTCGCTCATCAGATGGCTGAACTCCACCCATCGGCAGGCGACCCCGTGGCGCAGCGTGAGCTCGCGCGCGATCGCACAGGTGAGATGGGTCTTTCCACGGCCGACGTCGCCCCAAAGGAGGACGCCTCGTCCCTCCGAAAGCCGCGAGCGCAGGTCGCGAAGGTACTCGGACAGGACCTTCTTGAGGTGCGTCTGCCGTTTCGCACCGTCGCGATAGCTGGCCAAGGTGTTCTGGGCGTGGCGCGCCGGAAGGCCGGCGGCCGAGAAAAGCCGGCAGCGCGCCTCACGATCGTGGCAGACGCACCGGGCCAACGTGCCCGAACCCGCATCCGGTCGCGCGAAACCGCTACCCCCACATCGACGGCACACACCGACACATGCGCAAACGGCCGCGACCGCTGCGCCGTCGGACCGGCTGACGGCCACACCCTCGCCGCCACAATTCCCGCATTCCGGGTCCGCCCCGGTCTCAGTGGTCTTCGGCCGACTCATCGTCACCCCAGGGTATTGCGGACCGACGCTTGGATCTCCTCACAGACGAGCGCCTCGATCTCTGCGGGTTCGAGACCCACGAGAAGGTCGCCGAGTCGGGCCATTGCGGCTTGCCGGAGCCCCTCCTGCCCGTCGCTGCCAAGGTCCTGCCAAAGCGATTCGCAGCGCTCCCGCAACTGCCGTACTTCCGCGCCCAGGGTCTCAGGCGCAAGCAGCTGGACATGCGCCAGATGAGGCCGCGCCGAGGCCAACGACAACGGCGTCCGCGCCCGGGACTTCCGACGCGCCCGAACAGCCCGTTCAAGCGCCGCGAGCACGTGCCCGGCAGAGACGCCCTCCTCAAACCACCGCAGCAACAGGGCGCCGTCGCGCGGGCTCAGAAACACAGTCCCCCCGCGCAGGTGGACGAGGTGAGCGCGGATGTCCTCCGCGTCGTCCACCCATTCGGGCGGAATTCCCCAGGTCGCCCATGTGGCCGTGTCCACGGTCGCCTCGGTAGGCCCACGGGCCCCGGGCGGGATAGCCGCTGAGCCCGCGGAGCGCGACGCCATGTTGTTCCCCATCGCCTGGGTCCTGCTGTTGACCTCGTCGGCCCTCGCCGCAGACGACGAGAAGGACAAAGAGAATGACGAGGATGCCGAGACCGAGTCGTCGGAAGACGAAGAGGGAGAGGACGAGAAGAAGGATGACGATCTCGACGACGAGGACCTCTTCGACGACAACGACGAAGACCTCCTCATCGCCCCTGCCGAACGCCTGAAGGAAGCCGACCAGCTGCAGACGATCGGGGCCAAAGAGGGCTCCGACGAGGCCATTGAAGCGTTCCGTGACTCCGAAGAAGAGATCGACATCCTCAGCGGCGATGGCGAGGCCGAGGTCCCCACCGGGCCCGGCACCGACACCGCCGAGTCCTACCGTGCCGCCCAGGTCGCGAACGCTCGCCTTGCGCCCGACGAAGAGGTCGAGGCGTGGGACAAATACCTCGAGAAGTACCCCAACTCCGCGTTCAAGAAGCGCATCCAGGACCGCATCGACTCGCTCATGGAGGGCCTCTACGGCCCCGACAAGCCGGCCGAAGTGGCCGTCGATGCGATGAACCAGGAGCTTGAGTTCGCCCAAGTCCTCTTGCTTGAGAACATCGACCCTCGCACCCGCTTGCAGGCGGGCTTCCAGTGGGGCTTCCCCGACTTCTTCGACCTCGCAGTCGACTACGAGCACGCGTTTTCGCGCAACTTCTCCGTCCACGGCGGGATCAAGCACCGGTACACCGGGTGGTCCGTCGAGCCTGGCGTCCGTTGGGCGCTCGTGAAGTCCACGCGCACGAAGACCATCGTCACCCTCATCGGTGACACCCACCTCAACACGAATCCCGTTTTCTTCGGCCTACGGCCGCAGCTCGCAGCCGGGCGCCAATTCGGGAAGCTCGACGCCCAAATTCAGGGCGGTGTCGACCTCGAGCTTGGCAGCATCGTCGGGTACCGAGTCGTCGGCGGCGCCAGCGCGACCTACAATGCGACCGACACCGTTGCCATGTTCGTCGAGACGCAGCTCAACATGAAGAACTTCGACTGGGAGGGCGGCGTGTTCACGTTCGACACGCTCAGCTTCGGAATGAAGTTCTACCCTGGCAAAAAGGGTCGCGACGAGGTCAACGTCGGCGCGACGTTGCCCTACGCGACCCGCTACTGGCAGTACCACTACGGCGCGCTCATGGGCCAGGTCAACCACTACTTCGACTGACCGCACGGGCTCCCGAAGTGCCGGGAGCCATCGCAGAGAAATCGGCCGCGGCCGGCTCGCTCAGCTCTCGACGGCGTCGTCGAGGTCAGCGACCACGAGGTCAAGCAACGCCGTCGACAGGCTGATGATCTCCTGCGGAGCCACGCCCTGCTCCCGCAGCTGCCGGTAGACGGACCGGGCCAGCGTCACATTGCGACGTGCGTTCAGATCGCCGGCGTGAAAGGACGCTTCCATGATCACCTCGTGCGAGCCCCCAGCAAGGTCCGTGCCGCGCACAAAGTGCCGATAATCGGCCTTCCTTCGTGGCAGGTGCGTACCGAGGTACGCACCGGCATCCCCTACTGTGAACTTTTCGACGCACCTACATCCGCGTCAGCGGCCGACGCGCTTCTTGGCCATCGCCAGGTAGGTCTGGATATTCGGGATTTCCGGGTTCAATTCGAAGGCGCGTTGCAAGTCCTGCAACGCCGGCCCGTGGTTCTTCCGGTAGTAGTGGCTGATGCCGCGACGACACCACGCCATCGCATGGGACGGGGCGATTTCGAGCGCTTGGTCGAAATAGCTGATCGCCTTGCGGTAGTCCTTGCGCGCAAAGAACAGGTCGCCGATCGCAATGGCCGGTTCAGGTGAGTCGGGAGCGATGTCCTCCGACGCCATGAAGTCGCTCATGGCCCGGGTGAAGTCGCCGAGGTCCAGGTACAGGCGACCGCGGCCGATGTGGGCGTCGATCGTGCCGGGCGCCAAATCGATGAGGTCGCCAAACAGCTCCGCCGCCCTGTTCATGTCCCCGCTCTCGGCCGCTGCGCGCGCTGCGTACAACATGGCCGTGGTCTCTTGGGCGCCAGCGACCGGTGCACGTTGGGTCACGGCCGCCGGGGCCGGGGTAGGCGTCTGGGCGGCCTCCTGGGCCTCCGCGGCGACATCCGTTTCGTACTCTTGGACTTCGAGCCGGAACCCACCGACATCGCTTGCCGGGTCCATCGCCCCTTCGTCGTCCGATGCCTCCCCGATCTCGATCGCCTCCTCGTCGGCCTCGCCAATGACGAGGGCGCTTTCCGCCTTCGGATCGAGTTGAATCGCCGCTGCACGGGGACGGACCTCAGTGCCTTCGCGAATGCGCGGCACCGTCGGGTCGCCGTAAAGGCCGGCCGTGACGCGCGACGCCCCAATCGGCGTGGCGCGGGCCGACGCGGGCGCCGGGGTACGGGGCGCCCCGACCCGCAGCGTGGGTCCCGCACTGGGCTCGGCAAGGGGGGGCTGGCGCCTGGTGGGCCTACCGGTGGGCATGCCGGGCCCCGCTGCCCGCGACGTCGGAACCGGGGTCGCAACCCGATCTTCGTAAGGGTCGGCGTCCATGCCGAAAGCCTCGACGTCCACCTCGGTACCGCGACTCTCGATCGGTGCGGGTGTGCCTTTGCCCATCGCGATCCGGGTCGGCGGGGCTGGCGTCGGACGGCTCACGGGGAGCGGCGTCGGACGGCTGGCTGGCACCGGCGTCGCCCGTGACGCCGTGACCGGTTGCCTTCCGGGGATCGGCGTCGCGCGGGGCACAGCGACTGGCGTGGGATGCGTGGCCGGCGGGGCGGGAACAGGCGTGGGCGCCGGCGGAGCCGCGACACGCATACCCGCAGGGCGCGCGGACGGAGTGGGAACCGGCGTGGCCGCGCGGGCGCGCTCGATGGCGAGTTGCTCGGCGACGCGCACAGCCATCAGAACCTCGGAATCCGGATCAGACTCGCGGTCGGTCTCCGGATCCGACACAGGTCCGCCGATGAGGTCCGACAGATCGTCCATTTCGGCAGCGGATCCGTCAGCGACGACCTCGGCCTCATCGGCAAACGGCTCGTCCTCGGCGGAGCCGATCGGAACTTCCTCGTACTGGACGTAGCTGGGTTCGGGCTCGCCGGACGCAGCGTCGGCCGCCCACACGTCCTCCTCGAACGGGGCGTCCAGGGGCGCAACGTCTGGTTCCGAAAACAGAACGAAGGAGGACACATCCTCCTCACCGACCTCGTTGGCCTCGACCTCGATCGACACGGCCACGTCGGCCATTCCGGCGGCGCCTTCGAAGCTGACGTAGGAGGCCTCGCCTTCCGCGACGTCAGATTCGGCCTGCGGCGCTTCTTCCCAATCCGTGGACTCCGGAATCGCGTCCGAACCGGCCATCAGTCGTTCGATGATCTCACGCTGGCGCTGCCTCGCGGCGCGCTCGATACGGATCACGCCGCTGTAGGGCAGCGTATTCGAGGCAAACACGCGCAGAAACGTCTCTGTCGCTTCGAGAATGCCGAGCATGTCCGCGAGTTCGCCTTTCACATGGGCCTCAACCGCCGAGGGCCTGGACGACCTGCCTGAGGTCGGCCATCAATTTGGTACGTCCGTCAATGAGCCGGGCGGCGGAGCGATCGAGCGCGCGCACGCGCTGCTCGGCCTCGGCATCCCCTTCGTTGGCCCGGCCGGCCAGACGGTGCTGCTGTTCCTCAATCCGGCTCAGTTCCGAGTCTGCCTGGGCAACGCCCCGGACCAACTCCTTGGAGGCGCGAACGTAGCCGAGCATGTCCGCGATGCGGGTCTCCAGCGCTTGATCCAACTCGGCTTGGATGCCGTCGAGGTCCGTTGAACCCGCCATGTGCCCGCCTCCACAACGCGACGCTCCGGTACCATCCGACGGTTCCGGGGTCAATGGCCGTCGCCGAGCCCGTGGCGGCGCAACATGCGCGCAAAGCCCTTCCGATCGACACCGGCCTCCCGGGCCGCCCGGCCCAGGTCGCCGGCACAGCGCTCCAACACGTCCGCCAGGTAGCGGCGCTCGAAAGAGGCGAGGATCTGCTCCCGCGCCGCGTGGAAGGAACCCACCGGCACGGCCTCGCCGGCCGTCCTCAGCGCCTCGGGTAGCGCCTCCAGACCGATGAGGTCACCGTCCGCAAACGGGATGGAGCGCAGCACCACGTTTCGCAATTCCCGCACATTCCCGGGCCAGTCCCATGCGAGGAACAGCCGTTCGACCTCGGGCGAGAGGCCCCGGACGCGGTGGGGGAAGCCAGCGGTACTCAGGATGCGCGTCACGAGGACAGGCAGGTCTTCCAGGCGTTCACGAAGCGGCGGAAGCCTGAGTTCCACCACGGCCAGCCGATAGTAGAGGTCCTCTCGGAATCGACCCTCCTGGACCTGGCGACGGAGGTCCCGATTCGTTGCCGCGACCACGCGGACGTCGACCGGGATCGTTCGACGGTCGCCGAGGCGACGCACCTCCCGCTGTTCCAATACGCGCAACAACGTCGGCTGCAGCTCGATCGGCAATTCGCCCAATTCGTCGAGGAACAGCGTCCCCCCGTGCGCCTGCTCGAAGACGCCCGCGCGATCCGCGACGGCCCCAGTGAACGCCCCTTTCACGTGCCCGAACAGCTCGGATTCAACGAGCCCGCGAGCCACGCTGCCGCAGTCGAACACGACGAAGGGGCCCCCTTGGCGGGTCGAGTGATTGTGGACCGCGCGGCTGACGAGCTCCTTGCCAGTCCCCGTCTCGCCGCCGACGAGCACGGTGAGGCCTGTGCGGGCGACGCGATCGAGAACGGCGAACACCTCGCGCATCGCGACCGACGCCCCGACCATCCCCTCGAAGTGGTCGGCCTCCTGGGGCACGATCTCGACCAGTTCATCCAGCAGGCGGAACAGAATCGCCGTCTTTCCGACGCGGAACTCGCGCGACTCTGGCAGGTAGACCTCGCGGATGCGGACCTCGCCGACGAAGGTGCCATTCGTCGAGCCCACGTCGCGCAGCACGATGCCGTCGGGAGTCCGAATGATCTCCGCATGATCTCGGGAGACCGTCGGGTCGGTCAGCACGAGGCTGCTGGTCGAGCGCGCGCCGATCCGAATCACGTCGGCATCGTGATCGCCTCCGGCGCCGGCGTCAGGACCCTCGACCACGCGCAAAGAAATCCGCCGAAGGCGCAGTTGCCGACGGCCTCCATCTTCGTCCGGAATCACCGATGTGATCTCGGTCGCCACAGCCCCTCCCGGTCCCGCCTAAGACGCCGACTCGTCGTCCGCGTCCTGACCGAGATCGGGCCTCGCCAATTCGCGGGCCCGCCCAAGGATGCGCTGGATGGAGCGCCGGTCCATCCCCGCCGCCCTGGCCGCGGCACTCACGTTCCCGCCGTGGGCGTCGAGCTGACCAAGGACGTAGCGGACCTGGAACGCATCGAGGACCGCACGACGGGCTTGAAGGTACGGCAAGTCCAGGTACAGGTCGCGACCCGCGCGGGACGTCATCGGTGCCCCGCGTACGGACGGCGGGAGGTGCGCCAAATCCGCGGTGTCTTCCGCCATCGCCGTCACCCATTGGGCCACGTTGCGCAGTTCCCGAACGTTGCCAGGCCAGGGCCAGCTCAACAAATGACGGCGCGCCGATGGGCTCAGCCGAACGGCAGGCCGGTCTCCCGCGGCCTCGTCGAGAAAGCGCTCGAGCAGGTCGGCGACGTCGTCACCCCGTTCCCGGAGGGGCGGCAGCCGAATTTCGACGACCGAAAGGCGGTGGAACAAGTCTCGACGAAACCGGCCCTCGGCGACGAGTTCCCGAAGGTCTCGCCACGTTGCGGCGACGAACCTGACGGACGCCGGGCGCTCCCGTGCCGCCCCGACGGGCCGGTAGGTGCCGGCCTCGAGCAACCGAAGCAAGCGCGTCTGCAGGTCGAGACCAAGGTCGCCGACCTCGTCGAGGAAAAAGGTCCCCTCGCGAGCGGCGTGGACGAGGCCGTCCCGCGCACGCTCTGCACCGGTGAACGCGCCGCGGACGTGCCCGAACAATTCGGATTCGATGAGGCTCGGGGCCAGCGCAGCGCAATCGACGGCGACGAAGGCGCCAGGCCGGCCCGAAGCCTCGTGCAGCGCCCGCGCGGCGACCTCCTTTCCCGTCCCAGTTTCACCCGACAAGACGACCGGGAGCGGCGTCGGCGCAACCCGAAGCAACTCCGCGCGCACCTTGGCCATCGCGGGACTCAAACCAAGGAGGCGCTCTACGCCCCGGGGCTCAGACACGGCGCACGGGGCGGCCGCCGCGCCTGGGCGGGTCGTCCATCACGTAGGTCCAGGCCAAGCCTGTCTTATGGGCCCATCGAACGGGGCGGCGCTCGCGCCGGAACAAACCTTCGTGAACGCCCTCGGCCAAGTCGACCACGGTGAGGACACGGTCGTCGACGTCCTCGACGAGTTCGCCAACGATCGTCTCGTCGCCCGTCGGATCCAGGGCCGGGTAGCCCGCAGGCATGCGGAACAGGCGCCCCCGCGTCGTCGCCGGCGTCCGCGAAAGCCCACCGAGGAGCGGCGCCAACGGCCCGCCCGCGCGCAGCGTTCCGTAGACGAAGAGTCGGGTCACGGGGCCAGGTCCCCCTCGATGGCCTGCGCCAAGCGGCCCAGCCGCGCGGAAACCTCGGCCTCTTCCGGTTCGGAGCGCATCAACCCGAAGAAGCGCTCACCCATGGTCAGTCGCCGATCGACGGCCATGGCCGCGTCCAACGCGATCAAGCTGTCGACGAAGACGCCACCGTCCACGGCCGGCGGCCGGCACGACAACCACCCCCGCCTGGTCGCCACGCGGTCGAGCACCACGCCAAGCTCGCCTTGGACGACGCCGTCAACGGCCACGCCCCAACCCGCCCCTTTGCGGACGACGGAGATTCGGTCCCGCGACCGCCGGTGAAGGAACAAGAGCGCGGCCGTCAGGCACAAGTAGGGCTGAACGGTGACGGCCCGAATCCGCAAGCTTCGCGCATCCGGAACGGCCCGCGGAATCGCCTCGCCCGGTGCGACGAGCGAGCCATGGACGAGCACCGGGCGGTCGAGCGCGTCCGGCATGCCGACGGCCGTTCGCCCCCGGCCGTCGCGAAGGAGCCGATTTACGGCGCCGACGCCGCCCAACAGGATGTGCATCGTCGGCGGCCAAGCGAGCACGCGGCCGTCGGACTCCCACGCGTCGACAAAGGGGGCCTCCACGGGGCGCGGCTCGCGAGGTCGTTCACCAGCCACGGGAATCGCGTCCAAGGGCCGATCGGGGCACCACGTCGCCAGCTTCTCGCGCAAGGCCGCTGGCGACGGGCGCCCGCCAAAGAAGCGACGGTCCCAACGCGCCGCCTTGGCGTCGGGCGTCCCCACCGCCTCTCGACCAAGCCAAGCCCGGTAGCCGGGGTCCGTCAGGGCGACCCCCAGCGCCGACCCCGTCAGCGACCGGCGCGCGAGGCCGCCTTCGCGGATGACGATGCGCTCTCCAACGCGGGCGAAGTCGCCGCGCTTGAGGCCAAGGTCGACGAGGTCGCCAAGGCCGGCCTCGCGAGCACCGACGCTGTCGAGCAAGGCCCGCAGATGGCCGAGCGCAAGTTCGCCATACTCGGCGACCTGGCCGAGAACGACCGCGTACAGACCCGGATCTTGGGGGTCCGACGCGTCGAAATCGGAGCGCCCGAGGGCCTCCCCACGTCGGGCCGGGGCCACGAGGGGAAGGTGAAGCTGGGCTTCGTGAGACGGGGGCGCGGCCGCCGAAACGTCGAGGGCAGGAGCGAGCAAGCCGCGGACCGCGGACGCGCGCCGAGCGACGGTCGCGTGCGACAGCTCGGGCTCGGCTGTCGCGATGTCGCGTTGGATGGCGCCCGTGTCCGCCAAGCCCTTCGCCCCAAGCCAGCGCCGGGCCACAGCGTGGTTGCGCACGATGCGCGCGTGGACGGCGGCGGCGTCGGGCCCCGCCCATGCCAACTCGAGGCCGTCAGCGGTCAGGTCGCCGCGCCGATCCAGCAGACCCAACCACTCTGCGGCCTGCAGGTAGTAGTCGACCGTGCGAGGCTCGATGCCAAGCGCCTCGTGCAGACCCCGCGGCTGGCGCAAACCCGACGCCATCCATTCGAGCATCCGCCAGAGTACCTGCGGGCTGTTCGCATTGGGTACCCGGTCAGCCCGCTCGCCCATGAGGAGGCCTAACCCTCCGATCTTCATCAAAGAACTCATGTTCGCACTTGACGCAGCAAGAGTCCGTGGTAGGGTCGGACATGCCGGCTGCGACGCCCCGCCTCACCCGCCGAATTGCCATCCTGAGCGGTAAGCGCTCAGCCCGTTGGAATGCGGATCAGGGCTGGTTCGAACAGGCCCCGCGTACCCGAGCAGCGCGGTCCCTTCGCGCCCGCATCCGCCGGGGCGAGCCCATCGTTCTCGTCGCCCCGCGCTGGAGCGAACCCGCTGCGTTCCTGGCCGACCTCGCCGCCGACCTCGCCGTCGGAACGCCCGCCGTGCACGCGCGTACCCTCTTCCTTGGTCCCCTCGCGGGCCGAACGAATCCTCAGGCCTGGACCTGGATTCTCATGGCCGCACGCGAGGCGATGGGCCTCCCGCCCGACCCCCGGGCCACGAGCGCGGCGTCGTCACGCGGCTTCCAGGGTCTCTTCCGGGCCGCGCTCGACGCCGGTGAAGCCCAACCCGACCGCCGCGCCCTCCTGTTGCACGGCATCGAGAACATTGACGTCGAAGTGCTGACGGACCTCGTCGAGGTCGTCGCCGACCACCACGCCGCACGTGTAGGGCTGACCCGGCGGGTGACGACCTTGTTCTGCGGCGGGCCCGACATGGCTCCGCTCGAACTCTCCGGACATGCGCCGACACGCCTCGTGGACGCTGGTCACGCCGAGGCCATGGAGGTGCTCTCCGAATCGACGGAGGCGCTGTCGAGCCCCGCCGTAGAGGCGGCCGCCAGACAACTCGGCGGCGTCCCCGGCTTTCTCGCCGCCTTCGCCAAGCTTGGGCCAGACGCGTTGACGGCCATCGCCTCGGAACCGCGGGCCTTCTGGAAGCTCGGCGGCCCCCTTGCCGACGACGTGCGCACCGTCGTGCAGATCGCCAATGCCGACCCGACGCTCGGCGCCCGCCTCGACCAAATCGCCCGCCACGGTCCCCTTCGCATCGAGCCAGAGACCGACCGCGCCCTCATGCGCAGCGGCCTCGTCGCGCCTACAGCCCAGAGCCCGGGTTGGGTCGCCTTGCGGAGTCCGCGCTTCGGCGACATCGTCTGAGCAGGCCTACGCGTCGTCGTCCCGGAAGTCGAACTCGATGGTCTCTCCGAGCTCTTCTTCGAGCCAGACCTCCAGGCGCTTCTTCAGGCGGGCTTCCACCTGGCGGATGCGCTCCTTGCTGACGTCGAAGGCGGTGCCGAGGTCGGAAAGGCTGACCGGATCACTGGCCAGCAGTCGTCGCTCCCAGATGAGGCGCTCGCGGTCGTCTTTGAGCTGCTCGGCCGCGAATTGGGCGAGCTTCTTTTGGAGAATGTCCGAGATCTCGCCTCGAAGAACCGCGACCTCGGGATTCTGAGGGATCGACTCGGGGACGATGTCGCTGAGCGAACGGCCGTCGGGGTCGTCACCCGCAGGCCCGTCAAGCGAAAGTGCCGGCGCACGAAGGTGCTGGTCGACGGCGTCGACCTCTTGTTCCGACACCCCGAGCCGTTCGGCGATCATCGCCGGCGTCGCCGCGACGCCCTCCGCGATGAGGCGTTCTCGCTCCTTCTGGAGTTGGAAGAACAAGCGACGGCCCGCCCGCGTGGACCCCAACCGGACCAGCCGGAAGTTGTCCAGCAAGAAGCGGAGGATCATCGCACGGATCCAGTATTGCGCGTAGCTGGAGAACCGGATCTCGCGCGTCGGATCGTACCGGCTGAGCGCCTCCACGAGGCCGACGTTGCCTTCCTGAATCAGGTCCAGGACGTTGGCCCAACGCCGGTGGTACTGGAAGGCGATCCGGATGACGAGCCGCAGGTTGGCCGTGACAAGCCGTTGGGCGGCGTCCCGATCCTTCGTCTCCCGGAACTTGATCGCCGTCTCGCGCTCCTCTTCGGGCGTCATCAGCGGGTAGCGTCGGACCTCCGCCAGGTAGTAGCTGAGCAGATCCTTGGAAGGGACCGACCGGGGCGCCGCGCGCAAACCCGGCAGATCCCTTGGCACATCGATGCGCTCCGACACGGGGTCGAACTCGTCTTCTTCACGCCCTATGTTCACGCTATGCCCCGAGGGTATGGGTCGTCACCGACCGATGGCGCAGCGGTAGGATCGGGCCGGCCCACCGGCAAGGGGCCGTGACGAACCGGGACGGAGCCTGCAAGGGGTCCGACGCCGACGACCCGCGCTCCGCGCCTTGGCCGCCCGGCCACTCCCTGTTAGCGGCGCGCGTTCCATGGTGGGTGTAGCTCAGTTGGTAGAGCACTGGACTGTGGATCCGGACGCCGTGGGTTCAAATCCCATCATCCACCCTTCCCCGACGGGCCCATAGCTCAATTGGCAGAGCACCGGACTCTTAATCCGTAGGTTCCAGGTTCAATCCCTGGTGGGCTCATTCCCTCAACCGACGGTCATGCGAGAATGGCGGAACTGGCAGACGCGCTGGACTTAGGATCCAGTGGGTTGCAACCCGTGGGGGTTCGACTCCCCCTTCTCGCAGCTCCGTAAGAGGCAATTCATGCGCGCAGATGTCACTTCGCTGTCTTCCTTCCAAAAACAGATTCAGGTCACCGTTCCTGCCGCGCACGTCCGCGCGCAGATGGACGCGGCCTTCAAGAACCTAGAACGGAAGGCCCGAATCCCCGGTTTCCGGCCTGGGCACGCCCCGCGTCGGGTCCTTGAAGCTCGGTACCTGCCGCAGGTGCGCGCCGACGTCGCCCAGGACCTGATCAACGACGGCTACAAGTCGGCCCTCAGCACGCACGGTCTGCAGCCCGTCAGCCAGCCGAAGCTGCAACAGGCCGCTGAGATCGACGGCAACTCTGATTTCACGTTCACGATTGCGGTCGACGTCCGCCCGGACGTGACGCTCACGCAGATCACGGGCCTCGACGTCTACTACCCCCCGAGCGAAGTCTCGGTCAGCGAAGTCGACGCCGCCGTCAACCGCAAGCTCCAGGGTGCGGCCCGTCTCGCCGAGGTCACCGACCGCGCGGCCGTAGACAGCGACCTCGCCGTGGTCGAATTGACGGTCAAGGCCGGCAAGGAAGTCGTCTCCCAAGAGGCTGGCACGACCATCCGTCTGGCCGGCGACCCCTACTACACTGGCATCGAGGCCCTGCTCATCGGCGCCAAGGTCGGCCAGACGAAGAAAGGCGAAGTTGCCTTCGGCGCGGAAGCCCGCACGGAGGCCGTCGCCGGCAAATCGCTCCAGGTCGTGGCGAAGGTCCTCGGGCTGCAAGCCCAGGTCGTCCCCACGTTGTCTGACGACGTCGCCACCGAGCTCGGCTACGAAGGTGGCGCGGCCGGGATGCGGCTCGCCCTCCAGGCCCAGCTCGCACAGGGTCGCGCCGACGGAGCGCGCAACCAGGCACGTGCGAACCTGCTCGAGGCCCTCATCGCCGCGAACCCGTTCGATGTGCCGCCGACGATGGTCGAGCAGTCTTTCGGCATGCTTGTGGAGCAGCTCAAGCTCCAGCAGTCCTGGCTCACGGGCAAGCCGGCGAACACCATCACCTTCGGCAAGGCCCAGATCGACGACCTGCGCGTCCGCGCCGTGTTCGCGGCCAAGGCCGCCATCCTGATCGACCGCGTCATCAAGACCGAGTCCATCACGGTCAACGACGGCGACGTCGAGCGCAAGATCGAGGCCCTCGCCGTCGAGCGCAGCCAGACGGTCGAAGCCGTCCGCGGCTGGCTCAAGCGCGAAGGCGCGATGGACGACCTCCGCCAGAACCTCGGCGAAGAACTGGCGCTCGATTGGCTGCTGGAACGCGCGAACCTCGTCGACGCCCCTGTGCGCCGCGGCGTCGCCGCCGTGCCGGAGAAGAAGGCCGACGCGCCGGCCAAGGCCAAGGCGTCGAAGAAGGCCGCGGCCGCCGCTGAGCCCGCTACCGAGCCCGCCGCGGAGGCCGCCCCGACCAAGAAGGCCGCGCCGACGAAGGCCGCCGCCAGCGCCGAAGAAGCGCCAAAGAAGGCCGCCGCGAAGAAGGCACCGGCCGCCAAGGAAGCGGCCGAGCCCAAGGCGAAGGCGAAGAAGGGCAGCTGACGCGCTGCCGACCGCTTCCCGAGGCGCTTTCGGCGGTTACCCTCCGCCAACGCAAGGGAGCGACGCACATGGAGCGGCCGTCCAACAATTTCTTCGTCCCGATGGTCTCCGAGATGACCCACCGGGGCGAGACCCGGCACGACATCTGGTCGCGCCTGCTGGTCGACCGCATCGTGTTTCTTGGCACGCCCATCGACGACCAAGTGGCGAACTTGATCATCGCCCAGCTCCTGTTCCTGGAGAGCCAGGATCCAGACAAGGACATCTTCCTCTACATCAACTCGCCCGGTGGCGTGATCACGGCCGGCATGGCGATCTACGACACGATGCACTGCATCCGCCCCGACGTCGCCACGATTTGCGTCGGTCAGGCGGCCTCCATGGGCGCCGTGCTGCTCGCGGGCGGCGCCAAGGGCAAGCGCCGCGCGTTGCCGAATGCACGGGTCCTCATCCACCAGCCGCTCGGCGGATTCCGCGGCCAGGCCACCGACATCGAAATTCACGCGCGTGAGATCCTTCGCTGGAAGGAGACGCTGAACAGCACGCTCTCGAAGCACACCGGCCAGCCGATGGAGCGCATCGCGCGGGACACCGAGCGCGACCACATCATGACGGCCCCCGAGGCGCTGACCTACGGCCTCATCGATTCGGTCTACGAACCCGCCACACGCACGCCTCAGGTCTGACGTGCGCCGCAAGGCCGCCCCGGGCAAGCCCGACCTCGCCTGCACCTTCTGCAACACGCCGCAGAAGGACGTGCGCAAACTGATCGCCGGACCGGCCGTCTACATTTGCGACCAATGTGTCGAGCTGTGCGCCGAGATCATTCACGACGAATCTGAGCGCGAGGATTTCCAGGCGTCGCGCACGCGCATTCCAAAGCCGCGCGAAATCTACGCCCACCTCGACGAGTACGTGGTCGGTCAGCACCGCGCAAAGCGCGTCCTTTCGGTGGCCGTCCACAACCACTACAAGCGCATCGAGGGCCGGACGAGCAGCGACGACGTCGATCTGCAGAAATCCAACGTCCTGCTGATCGGGCCGACGGGCTCGGGCAAGACGCTACTGGCCCAGACGTTGGCTCGCTTCCTCAAGGTCCCCTTCGCCATCGCGGACGCGACCAGCCTCACGGAGGCCGGCTACGTCGGCGAGGACGTGGAAAACGTCATCCTCAACCTGTTCCAAGCTGCCGACTACGAGGTCGAGCAAGCCAAGCGCGGCATCATCTACATCGACGAAAACGACAAGATCGCCCGCAAAGGCGAGAATCCGTCGA
>SXGS01565366.1_pt1 | contig 59929 bp, 64 predicted proteins | sample 3174681 | NCBI WGS metagenome assembly SXGS01 (sample SAMN11356861, study PRJNA531348) | freshwater metagenome | isolation source: freshwater sample F1-80 | place: China: Fuxian Lake, Yuxi | collected 2017-12-25
GCAATCCTGCCAACATTTGATCCGCATGCGCGATGGACATGCGCCAATCCAATCAGAGTCCACAGCGGCGCGCCACCAAATTCATTCCATCTCCTTGCCCTCAAACTTCATTCCACCCTCCTTGTCGAGGGCCATGCGACGTTCGGTGCCTCCCGAAGCCGGCAACGAAAAGACCTCAAGACCGAGCATGGCCGAGCATGGTGCCGGATCGAGGAATTCATTCCGCCGGAACGCAGGAACAGCCCTCGGGCCGAGAAGATCGAGGTGGGTGGCTCTGTCGCTGGTTCAGTCATCAAACAATGGCAGCCACTGGGAAAGGCAAGGCAACGGAAACTCCTGACTGGCTTGGTAATTTCACACTCCTGCGGAATGAAATTCCGCGTTCCTACTTCATGGATTCGGTTTGGTCCGAATTCCGAAGTGCGGGGAGCACACCCGGGGCGGGTGTGCCGTACTTTTCCCACCCGCCCCGATTTTCCGCGAGGGCGCGTGTGCTCCCTTCCCATTTCGGACTTTGGGCTTAGTTCATTGGACAGTATTTCTGAACCTTGTCCAAGGCCGCCTTGATTCGTGACAACTCGACCGGCTTCACAAGGTGATCGTCCATTCGGGCTGCGAAGCAGCTTTCCCGGTCCGCCGTCAGCGTGCTTGCCGTCAAGGCGAAGATGCGGACGGACGCGAGTGCTTTCTGCTGCTCGATTGCACGCATGGTGCGCGTGGCTTCAAAGCCGTCCATCTCCGGCATGTGGAATTTTATGAAGACGACGTCAAACGAGTCGCGCTTCCACGCCTCCACTGCTTGTACGCCGTTGTCCGCGGACTCCACGGTGCATCCGAGTTTCTTGAGCTGCGCGAGGGCGAGCGTCCGGTTCACCGCGCTGTCATCGACGAGAGCTTGTGGCTGTCCTTGCGAGAGAAGGTCTGATACGGTTCCCCATCATTGATCGATGAACGTGACGAGGCTTGCCATTCTCTCGGTGGTTGTGAACGCGATTCTTATCGGGATCGTGCTCACCTTGCTGCGCAAGCCGCCACCCTCGGTCCTGGTGGTGGAGACGAATGCTCCGTTGAAGATTGTGGAGAGGCAGGTGGAGGTGAAGGTCAAGGTGCCGGAGCCGTTCGACTGGCGGAAAGTTGAATCGCCGGACTACCGGGAGTACATCGCCAATCTCCGCTCGGTCGGCTGTCCGGAGCAGACGGTGCGGGACATCATCGTCGCGGACGTGAATGCGCTGTTCGATGTGCGCCGCCGCACGGCGGCAGAACCGCCGACGCCTTACGAATTCTGGAAGCCGGATGCCTTGCCGGCCTTCACCTCGCATCCGGCGGAACTGATTCGCGAACGTTTCGAGCAACTCCGAAAGCTGGCGGACGAGAAACGTTTGATCTTGCGCGAACTCCTGGGCATCGAGTGGATCGAGAGGATGGACACGACCTTCTCGCCGTTGAATCCACGGGAACAGTTGCTGACGTTCCTGCCGATCGAGAAGCGATTGAAGGTGGAGGAGATCGAGCAACGGTTCTCAGCCATGTTGATGCGTCGAACATCTGACGCGACCGGACGTGACCAGTTGGGAAATTTCAAACGGCTCCAGGCGGAGAAACGCGTGGAACTTGAAAACATTCTACTGCCTGAGGAGTTGGTGGAATACGATCTTCGACTGTCTCCGGCGGCGGCGACTCTGCGTTCGAAATTAGGGAGCGTGAATGTAAGCGAGGCGGAATTTCGTGAGATGGTGGGAATCCGGAGGAAATTCGACGAGGAGTTCGGTGGACCAGCTGGAATCGATTTCAAGGATGAAGGCACCCGGGCGCGAAGAGAATCGGCGCAGGAAAAGGTGGATGCACAATTTTTGCGAATTCTTGGCCGGCAGCGGTTCTCCGATTTTCAAAGAAAACAGGACTGGGCTTATCATGGGGCGGTGGTGGCAGCGGCCCGCAGTGGTTTGCCCAATGAAGCGGCCGAAGGCGTGTACGAGATGAAGCAGATCGCCGAGGCTGAAGTGCAACGGGTGCGGAGCGAAGCAGGCATTCCACCAGAAGAGAGACGAAGAATTCTCAAGGACATGCGGACGGCGGTGGAGGAGTCGGTGCTCAAGGTTCTGGGAAAGGAAGGATACGATGCCTACCAGAAACAGCCGGGTTCATCCTGGCTGCGGTCTCTCAATCAACCCGGGCCCGGAGGAGGGGAAGGGCGGCGGTAACCAGTGGAGGAGTGTGAGGGTTGCTTGTCGGGATTGGTTTTCCAAACTTGCGTTGAACGGATGGGTTCATAGGATTTGAGCATTGGGATGGCCGTCAGACACCAGAGCTTATTTTTCAACGCATGATCCGGTCATACGCATTCACCACGCAAGGACGGCTGCATACGCAGGATATTGATTCGTTTCTGATGCCGACGCTGCTGGCGGATACAAATCTTTTTCTTTGGGTGGATCTGGAAAATTCCACTCCGGAAGAGGCGAGACTGGTACTGGAGGACGTCTTTCATTTTCACCCACTGTCGATTGAGGATTGTGTCCAGGTGAGCCCGTCGCCAAAGGTCGAGGAATACAACCCGAAAGAGGATGACCGGTTCACACCCTACCTGTTCATGGTGATTCACGGCGTGGATTACAGCCGCACGGACGGGGTCTTCGCGACGAGCGAGCTGAACTTCTTTCTCGGGAAGAACTTTCTGGTGACTTACCACCAGGTTCCGATGAAGAGCATCTCGATGACCGAGGACCGGTGCACTCGCGGGACCAACAGGATGTCCGCCCGGGCTCCGGACCGCGTCGCGCACATCATCCTCGATGCGCTCGTAGATAATTACAAACCGGCTCTCGAGGAGCTGTCGATGGAGATAGCCGAGCTGGAGAACATGGCGCTGCAGCGGCCCACAAAGGGCACGCTCAACCAGATCATCCGCGTAAAGAAGGAGGTTCTGCACTTGCGCCAGATCATCGGGCCGCAACGCGAGGTGTTGTCGCGGTTTGCGCGTGGCGAATTCAAACTGATCCGTCCTCACCTGGTGCCTTACTTCCGAAACGTTTATGATGGTTTGTTTCACATATCTGAGCTTGCTCAGAACTACATGGATTCGCTGACTGGAATCCTTCAGGTGTACCTGAACATGTCCTCCAACCAGACGGGGGAGGTGATCAAGTCGCTCACGTTGCTCACCTTCATCACGACGCCGCTGATGGTGGTGGGCACCTGGTATGGGATGAACTTCAGCGACATGCCGGAGACGCATTTCAAGCACGGGTATGCGATTGCGGCCGGAGCCACGGTTGTCTCCACGGTTGTCACCTGGCTGTGGTTCAGGAAGCGCGGATGGTTTTGATCTCTGGCGATGCCTCCATCGAAGTCGAGCTTTCTGGACAAGGTATTGGGGCGGATTGGGCGCCTTGACGCGCAGGGTTTGCAAACGGTGGTGCAGCGCCTGGCGCGCGAACGCAGCTTCCTCGAAACGTTGTTCAACACGATCGAGGACGGCGTGCTGGTGACGGATGAGGACGGACGCATCGTTTATTTCAACCAGGCTGTGCATGAAATCCTGGGCGGGAGCGGGACACTCGCCGAAGGCCAGCCGATCCAGCGTCACCTTCCGGATCTGGATTGGAAGAAGCTTTCCGAACTGGACAGCGAGGGCGGGCAGCGGGTCGTGCGCCACGAGTTCGAGATAAGCTATCCGCGCCCGCGTTTTCTGCGGCTCTTTGCCGCTCCGCTGGATGGGGACAAAACGGGAAGCGCCGGCATGGCTCTGATCTTGCACGACGCAACGGAGGCGCGGCAGAAGACTTTCGAGGCGATCGAGAGCGAGCGCATCCAAGCGTTGACCCTGCTGGCGGCGAGCGTGGCTCACGAGATTGGCAATCCGCTCAACGCGCTCCACATCCATCTCCAGCTCATGGAGCGCGAATTGAAGAAGTTGAGGCAGAATTCACTGCCGCGAGGCGGACGTGGTGTTCGCGGTGGAACCAGCCGGGCAAAAGTGGAGACGGCCCATGACCCGTCGGATTCGGATGCCGGTCTTCAGAAGGTTGAAGGTTATCTCGAAGTGGCCAAGGGTGAGATCACGAGGCTTGATTACATCATCACGCAGTTTCTTTCAGCCATTCGCCCGTCTCCTCCACGAATCAAACGTTCCGCGCTTAATGAAGTCGCGCACGATACGATCGAGTTACTCCGTCCGGAGATCCAGAACAGAGGTCAGACGGTAACGGGGAAGCTGGATGAATCCGTTCCTCTGGCGCTCTTTGATCCCTCGCAGATCAAGCAGGTGCTCGTTAATCTGGCAAAGAATGGGATGCAGGCCATGACTCGTGGCGGTGAACTGACTTTGCAAACCGGCCATGACGCGGACTACGTATGGGTCTCGATCATGGACACGGGAGGGGGCATTCCGCAGGAACAATTGAACCGCATTTTTCAGCCATTCTTTACGACAAAGAAAAAGGGTTCCGGGCTTGGGTTGATGATCGTGCAGCGCATCGTGCGTGAGCATGGAGGACGTATCGAACTGGACAGCAGGGTGGGGCAGGGGACCACGTTTCGCGTACTTTTGCCTTTGCGCGAGCCGCAGACGCGGCTACTGGAAGCGAGTTCGCATGACTAAACCGGCAGTCCTGATCGTAGATGACGAGAAGCCCACGAGAGACGGGCTGCGCGCGGCATTGGAGGATCGCTACGATGTTTATGTGGCGGAAGATGCCGGGTCCGCGTTTGAACTGCTCGAGAAGGAGAGTTTCGACGTCCTGCTGACGGATCTGCGTCTGCCCAATGAGGACGGGATGAAGCTGATCGCCCGCGCAAGGTCGCTACCCAAGCCCCCTGTCTGCATCCTCATGACCGCCTACGGCTCGGAGGAACTGGCGGTGGAAGCGATGAAGCGCGGCGCGGATGATTACATCTCGAAGGGAAAATTGCAGATCGACGAGCTCGAGATGCGCATTGCGAAATGCCTGCGACAACGGAAACTTGAAACGGAGAACATCTCTCTCAAGCAGCAGCTCGACAAGAAATTCGGCCTTGAAAACATCGTTGGTGAATCGCCGGCGATGCATCGGATGTTTGAGATTGTCCGCCAGATTGCGCCAACGCGCGTGAATGTTTTGATTGCTGGCGAAAGCGGTACAGGCAAGGAAGTCATCGCGAAGACCATCCACCAATTGAGCCCGCGGGCGAACGCGCCGTTCGTGGCGGTGCATTGCGCGGCGCTGACATCCACGCTCCTTGAGAGCGAGCTGTTTGGACATGAGAGGGGTGCGTTCACCGGTGCTCATGAACGGCGGATCGGCCGCTTCGAGCTGGCACAGGGTGGGACATTGTTTCTGGATGAGATCGGCGAGATTGACGCGATGATCCAGGTGAAGCTGTTGCGCTTCCTGGGTGAACGAACTTTTGAACGAGTGGGTTCGAGCAAGACATTGACGGCAGATGTGCGTCTGCTGACAGCCACAAACAAGAGTCTGAGCGAACTTGTAAAGGCCGGCACATTTCGTGATGATCTTTATTTTCGACTGCGGGTGATTGAGCTTCTCCTGCCACCACTTCGTGAACGTGGAAACGATGTTGTTCTCCTCGCGCGGTCATTCTTGAAGGAGTTTACACGGGAGCACGACAAGCCGGTGAAAGAGTTTTCTCCCGAGGCGCTGCAGGCGCTGTTGGGCTACTCCTGGCCCGGCAATGTGCGCGAGTTGAGGAGTGAGGTGGAGCGAGCCGTTGTTCTCTGCCAGCATGACCAGATTGGTGTTCTGGACCTTTCACCGGATGTCCTGTCGCCGTTGCGGGCAGCGGCCATCAGTAATGGGAGCGGGGCCAGTCAACAGACGGATCTTACGGTAAGAGAAGCTGAACGGGAACTTGTCATCAGGGCGCTGAGAGAGTGTGGCGGGAGCCGGACCAAAGCGGCGGTGCGGTTGGGCATCAGTCGGAGGACATTGCATCGGAAGTTGCACGAGTATCACCTGGAAGGATTCTGAGTATGGCTAGATTGCAGGAATGGATTTACAAAATGGAGGTTGGGGAGGGAACCCGATACGTTGGGGGCATTGCCGCTGTGTTGATCTTGCTGGCGTTGATGGCGGTGTACAACATAAGGGAGTTCAAGAGTTTTTCGACCCAGGAGGCGATGGACTCGGCGCAGCTCGCGAGGAACATCGCGGAAGGACGAGGTTACACAACTCAGTTCATCCGGCCGTTGAGTGTAATGTTGCTCCAGCGGGAGGCGACGCCTGGGATTCCCGTCCTTCAAAAAGACCATCCGGATCTTGCGAACGCTCCGGCATATCCGGTGATCCTGGCAGGACTCATGAAGTTGCTGCCGATTCAATACTCCATGAACCTGCCATTTCGGACTTATCAGCCGGAGGTGTTCATTGCGTTGTTGAATCAAGTGTTCTTCTTTGCCGCGGTTCTGATGGTGTTCCGGCTGGCGCTCCGGCTCTTCGATTCCGGCGTCGCCTGGGTCTCTGCAATCACTTTTGCGGGCACTGATCTATTGTGGCGATTCAGTGTTTCGGGTCTCTCGACGATGTTTCTTCTGTGCTTGGTGCTTGTGATGACGTGGTGCCTGGTGGTTATCGAGCAGAACACTCGCGAGGGCGCTCGCGGCGCTTTATGGTTTGCGATGATGGGTGTTGCCGTTGGAGTGCTGGCAGGCCTCGGAACTTTGACGAGGTATTCGTGCGGCTGGCTCATCTTCCCGGTGCTGGGTTTTGTACTCTGGATCGCCGGCAACCGACGGTGGTTGGTGGGCGCGGCGGTGGGTGTTTCATTTCTTCTGGTGGTTTCGCCGTGGCTTGGCCGCAACTTCGCATTGAGCGGAACCATGTTTGGAACGGCCGGATTTTCCGTGTATGCTGAGACGGAAGTGTTTCCGGAGAATCGCATTGAGCGCTACCTGGACGGAGACTTGGATAACGAGATCAAAGTTGCTGGCGCTGGGGCGGTTTTCCGCAAGCTGATGTCCGGCACCGCAGATTTGTTGAGGCGCGATTTGCCTCAATCGGGAGGCACATGGATGGCAGCATTTTTTCTCGTGAGCCTGATGGTGCCCTTCAGAAACCCGGCGCTCGGCAGGCTCCGCGTATTGTTAGTCGGCTTTCTCGCAGTCTTATCAATCGTTCAGGTGCTGGGGCGGACGCACTTGAGTTCAGCGTCTCCTGAAGTCAACTCGGAGAACCTGCTCATCCTGGTCCTCCCAGTTGCCGTGGTAATGGGAGTTGGATTGTTCTTCCTGTTGTTGGATCAGATCGAATTCAGTTTTGCGCCATTTCGAGTGGCAATGGTGCTTGGTTTCGTTTCCCTAGTATGCGCTCCATTCGCACTGACTCTCCTGCCGCCGCGATCCTCCCCGATTTCCTGGCCACCCTACTATCCCCCTTGGATTCAGGAAATAGGAGGATGGTACTCACGGGATGAGATGTTAATGAGTGACATGCCTTGGGCTGTGGCTTGGTATGGTGATCGAAAATGCATCTGGCTGACCCTTGATGCGCCAACGGATAATCCTCGGAAAGTCGCGACTGACTTCTTCAGCATTTACGATTATCAGAAGCCGATTAGCGGTCTCTACCTGACCACGCTGACGAGTAATGAAGGGATTTATGCCGCCACGCCAAAATCTCCGAAAGCCGCCTGGGGAGAGTTCGTTCAGGCAAGTTTAATCAAAAAGAGCATGCCGTCGGGTTTTCCGCTAAAGTACGCGAATCCCAAGTTTGCGGAGGAGGGACAACTGCTCCTGGCGGATCGTGCTCGGTGGTCGGGTCGGTCGAAGTAAGTTGTACAATTCAGCCCGCTTAAGCATGAAATCTCATTGACATGACATGAGGGCCTCCTTAAAAAGAGCACACTTTTCAAGTAACAGTTCCCGGGAGAACACTTATTGAAACAGGATTAACTGCTTATGAAAAAAACGATTACGTCTGCTGGTCTGCTGGTTATTGGTGCCGTAACTCTCCACGCCCAGCGCACCGCTTACGCCCCCGCTCCAAGCCTAACGCGCACAGAACTATCGAAGCCTTGGAGCATCGGTGCTTCGTTGAAGGGTTTTTATGACGATAACTACGCTACCACTCCCACACGCGTTGGTGGTGTCGCCAACCCAAACAAGCGAGATTCATTTGGCCTCGAAGTAAGTCCGAATGCGGCATTCAACTGGACTCTCCCACAGACGTACGTCGGACTGAGCTACGCTTACGGGATGCGATGGTACGAGAACCGTCCGTCTGATGACATTGATCAATCGCACCAGGCAAATTTCAAGTTGAACCACACGTTCACGGAGCGATACAAAGTCGAGGTTTCCGATGCATTTATTTCTGCGCAGGAGCCGGAGCTGTTGGCGGGTGGAACACCGTTCCGCACTGAGGGCGATAATATTCACAATCTGGCATCCATCAACTTTGAAGCTGGATTGTCCGATAATTTGGCGGCGGTCCTCGGGTACAGCAATCATTACTACAACTACAATCATAAAGCTTATTCAGCGCTTTTGGACCGGTTGGAGCACTTGATATCCGCCAACCTGAGATGGCAGATGAATCCAACTACGAGCGGGATTTTTGGTTACCAGTATGGAATCACTGACTACACAAGTTCGAACTTGATTGCTGCCGGTGTTCCTGGTTCAGCTCGTGATAATGATTCGCACTACGTATTTTTGGGAGCTGATCACGCATTCAATTCCAAATTGCAGGGATCTGCTCGCGTCGGTGTTCAGTTTACACAGTACGAACTCAATAATACAGACACGATCAACCCCTATGCCGACGCCAGTCTGACCTACAGCTACGCAGAAGGCAGTTCAGCCCTGTTGGGTGTGAGGCATTCCCGGAATGCCACCGATGTTGCATTCCTGGCGGCAAAGATTCCGACACTTGATCAAGAATCAACGACAGCGTATTTGGCTGTTACACACAAGTTGACTGCAAAACTGAGTGCGAATGCCAACCTGCAATTGATGAATTCTTCATTCGAGAGTGGTTTGGTGGATGGAAAGTCAGAATTGTTCTTTTTGAGCGGTGTGGGCTTGGGCTATCAGTTTAACCAGTATCTTGCTGCGGAAGCTGGTTACAATTTTGACCGGCTCGATTCCGATATCGGTCGTAGCTACGACCGGAATCGTGTTTATATCGGCGTCCGAGCTTCTTACTAAAAGAAATCTATTGAACCTGTGCGGGAGGCTGGAATATCTTCAGCCTCCTTTTTTTTGTCATGGATAACCCGAAATCAGCTGCGCCAAATTCGTCCGCCGATCAGAAACTTCACTTTCTTGACTACTGGCGGATCATCCGGATTCGCAAGACGGTCATCCTCGCAGTATTTCTGCTGGTGGTGCTCACCACCACGGCCGTGACGTTCATTCTGACCCCATCATATCGCAGCACAGTGCGTATCGAGGTCGGGAAAGACACCACGGACATCGCACCACTCCTGATGGGAAGCCAGGGGCCTACTGCTTACGATCCCTATTTCATTCAGACGGAGTTTGAGAAGATCAAGTCCAAGAGCGTGCTCCATATCGTTATTGAGCAACTGAAGTTGAATGAGAGATGGGCCAAACGATTTGGACAGGAAAGACTCAAAACTTCCGAGACGTACCAATCCCTTCTGAAACAGGTGGACGTACGACAGTTTCGCAATACGAGCCTCATAGAGATTCAGGCCTACAATGAAGATCGCAAAGAAGCGGCAGAAATCGCGAACAAGATTGCCGATGTTTACAAGGATACTCGAAGAACTCGCTCCGCAGGGGCATCGAGCAATTCCATTGCTATCCTTCGCAAGGAGCTTCAAGTCCGGAAGATCGAGCTGGAAGGGGCCCAGCAGGAGATGGACAAGAAACGTGGTGAACTTGGTGTGGCGGACATTGACGCCGGGAGCTTCGTCTCCACCACCGAACCGGAGACAGTGCGCATCTTTGAGCGGGAGAAAGCTGGAGTGGAGATCAAACTTTCCAACTTCTCAAGCCTGCTGGAAGAACTGAGGAAACTTCCACCGGACAAGGTGGCTCAGGCAGTGCCGGGCACTTCTTATCCCGATACGATTCTTAACGAGCTGTTGGCCCAGTACAATTTGGCAGAGAGCACGCACGTAAAGCTTCAGCAGGAGTTCGGTGTAAGTCACCCCAATTTGCTTTCCAGCAGCAATCTCCTCGTCACTTTGACCGGCCAGATAGAAAAGCGTGTGAAAGGCATTTTCATGGCGCTTCAAGGAGAGGTGGATCGGCACAGAGCGCAGTTGGAGTTCCTCACCAACAGAATTTCTGTGGCGCGCCAGAATGATTCCACCATGATGGAAAAGTACCGGCCGTACTTCACTGCCAAGCGGGATTACGAGACCAAGCTGCGCATTTTCGAGGCCATTAATCTTAGGGTGATGCAGGAAACGGTGGATGCCCAACTCCCGAAGTCCTCCATTGTGGAAATCACCGATCAAGCGGAAGAAAGTGAACGTCCGGTACGTCCAAACATCCCCCTCAACATCGCGTTAGGTGTGGTCGTCGGCCTTATCATGGGTTTTGGACTGGCTTTCTTCATTGAGTATCTCGACACCAGTGTGAAGACCATCGACGATGTTGAGCGTGCTCTTCAGGCGGCTGTTCTCGGGGTGATTCCACAGAACGTCGGGACGTTAATGAAGGAAGGCCCAGACAGCCCTCATGCTGAGGCGTATCGCGTTCTCCGAACCAACCTGCTGTTTGCCAGGAAGGATCCGACAGCCAATACCCTGACTGTTGTCTCCGGTGGTGCTGGTGAGGGAAAATCGACTACCATTTTCAATCTCGCGACAATTTTTGCGCAACACGGGCATCGTGTTCTGATTGTGGATTCCGACCTTCGTCGCCCCAGTTTGCACAAGTTGATGAACGTCTCCAACTCGATCGGGCTGACTAATTACCTGCTGAAGCAGAATACCATCGAGGAAGTGGTGCAAACGACGAGCATGCCTTCGTTGTTCTTCCTGCCCAGCGGCAAGCTTCCAAGCAGCTCACTTGGTATCCTGAATTCACTACAGATGAAAGATTTCATCCGCGAAGCCAAGACGCGCTTTGACTTTGTGTTCTTCGATTCACCACCCATCATGGGAGTCAGCGACGCATCCGTACTGGCGAGTGAAGTGGACATGGCGATCCTGGTGATTCAGTACCGTAAATATCCCCAGGCGATGACGATTCGTGCGAAACAAATGGTCGAGAAAGTAGGCGGAAATCTGCTTGGTGTGGTGCTGAACAACATTAACATTTCGCAGGACTCTTACTACTATTACTACAGTGGCTACTACTACGACTACTACTCAAAGCACGATGATGAAGGCAGCGCATCCAAGAAGAATGGTGATTCTAAAAAGCCCGTTTCCGATCGCGGCAGTCTTGATTTGAAGAAAAAGTATTGATTCCCGGACAATTATCTCCCGTATTCGCACCCATGAAGTTCCTAGTCAGTAATGTTTGCAGGCATTTCTTTGTCGCATTGTTTGTTGGGTTGATCCTGCTTGTGCAGGGATGCGGCACCGTTCCTCAACCTCAGCAGGCGAACGAGCCGCCTGTACCCCGTCGCGGTGTGGGATCTGAAGTTGATGTTCCTGGCGGCAACTTGGACGTCATCCGCGTAGGAGATCCGATAACGATTACTTTTTCAGGAGTCGTTGACGCTCCGTCACAAATCGTCGAGCGCATCAAGGCGGACGGCACGCTTCGGTTGCCGTTGCTGAGTGAACCTGTTCAAGCGGCCGGCAGAAGGAGGGGCGAGTTGGAAGATGAGATTTACCGTCTGTATGTTCCGAATCTCTACAAACGGCTGACTGTGAAGGTTGGATCGGAGGGGCGCGTCATCCACGTTCGAGGGGAAGTGAAGATACCCGGGCGGGTGCAAGTCATGGGCGAGATGACAGTGCTCAAGGCAATTGCTGCTGCAGGTGATTTCACAGACTTTGCAAATCGAAAGCGAGTATTGGTGACTCGTTCCAATGGGCAGCGGATCACGGTGAATTGTGTGAAGGCGCAAGCCGATACCAAACAGGATCCACCGGTCTTCGCGGATGATTTGATCGATGTGCCTCGTCGATTGTTCTGATGGTTCAACTTCGCGTATTGTCCGGCGCCAGGGCAGGGGAACACATTGGCTGCGATAATTTCCCTTTCACCATCGGTCGGGCCTCTGATTCAGATCTGTTGCTCCAAGACGCAGGAATCTGGGATCACCACGGCCAAATTGGCCTTTCTGACGAAGGAGTGTTTCAGTTCAAAGTTTTCCCCAATGCTTTTGCATCCGTAAACGACCGACAGGCAGGCGAGGCGGTGATTCGGAATGGGGACATGATCGAACTTGGCGCTGTGCGTCTTCAGTTTTGGTTTAGCGAATCCCACCAACGCTCATTACGCATCCGGGAGACCTTTGCTTGGGCTGGCCTGGCGATCCTCGCGATCACCCAGGTTACGTTGATCTGGGCGCTACTGAGCTGACTTGGGAGCATCCGATCAGGACTCGCTCTGTCCGTCCTCTTCAATGCCGGAAGTGCCGGATACCGGTAAGAGCCATAGCGATACCCCTCTCATCAGCTGCAGCAATCACTTCACCATCGCGAACCGAGCCTCCGGGCTGGATGGCGGCAGTGGCTCCTGCCTCCGCCGCCGCGATGAGGCCATCTGGAAAAGGGAAGAACGCGTCGCTGCAAACGACGCTTCCTTTCAAACCGAGTTTTGCTTCGCCAGATTTCCAGACCGCAATACGACTGGAATCAACACGGCTCATCTGGCCTGCGCCGATCCCGAGCGTCCGGTCCGAGCCGGAATAGACAATGGCATTGGATTTCACGTGCTTCACCACGCGCCAGCCGAAGAGCATGGCACGGAGTTCAGCCGCATCAGGCTGGCGTTTGGTTACAATCTTCAGATCCATCGCGCTGATGCCCCGTGTATCTCGCTCTTGGAGAAGGAAGGAGCCAGCGCCTACGCCGCGAACATCCCACTGTGTCCCCTGGACGGCGGTCGTGAGCATTCTCACGAGCCTGAGATTCTTCTTCTTTTGCAGCAATTCCAGCGCATCCGGCTGAAATTCAGGAGCGACGATCACTTCGCTGAAGATCTCCGAGATCGCTTCAGCGCAGGCAAGGTCAAGCGGTTGGTTGACGGCAATGATCCCGCCAAATGGTGCTTGTCGATCTGTGGCAAACGCCTTGTCCCATGCCTCTCGCAGCGTCGAGCCCTGGCCGACACCGCATGGATTGGTGTGCTTGAGGATCGCCAGCGTGGCGGACTCGCCAGCGAATTCGTTGATGAGCGCGGCCGCGGCGGTGAGGTCGAGGATGTTGTTGTAGGAAAGTTCCTTGCCGTGAAGCTGGCGGAAAAAGTCATTAAACCCACCGTAAAGCGCCGCGCGTTGATGAGGGTTTTCTCCATATCGAAGCGCTTGAACCTTGGGTGCGCGGATGATCAGCTCTGGCGGTAATTCGTTCGATGGTGCAGACCGTGGCGGTGTAAATGCCTTCTGGAGATGGGCGGCTATCGCGAGGTCGTAGGCAGCGGTGCGGGCGAATACTTTCGCAGCGAGCGATCGTCGCAGCTCGAGCGTTGTATCGCCGCCTGCCGCTATTTGGTTCGCCACTTCGTCGTAGTCCGCTGGATCGACAACCACCGTGACGCTCTCGTGGTTCTTCGCCGCGCTTCGAAGCATCGATGGTCCGCCAATGTCAATGTTCTCGATGGCTTCATGCAGGCTCACATCCGGTTTCGCGACCGTCTGCTCGAAGGGGTAAAGGTTTACCACCACCAGGTCGATTGGTTTGATGCCGTGCTGCTCAACGGCCGCGCGGTGAGCTTCACTGGATCGAATGTACAGCAATCCTCCATGAACTTTTGGATGCAGTGTCTTGACGCGCCCGTCGAGCATTTCAGGAAACCCGGTGTAGTTGCTCAATTCAATGACAGGAATGCCCTGATCTCGCAGCGCCTTGGCGGTTCCACCGGTCGAAATGATCTCGACACCCGCTTTAGCAAGAGTGTTTGCGAAAGGAACCAAACCTGTTTTGTCGGAGACGGAGAGTAACGCGCGCTCAATTTTTGCCATAAAGGAGGCGATAACTTCCTGAATGCCTTCCACCGCGTCAATGGGCAATTTGGCCCCGGCGGTTTCAAATTCTACGCTTGCCAATCGGATTGCCGTTGCGTCAGTTTATCCGCCGTCTTCGGGGCGCGCGGTTAGCTCAGTGGTAGAGCATTACCGTGACACGGTAGGGGTCAGAGGTTCGAAACCTCTACCGCGCACCATCTCTCCTGGCGGTTCGTATTGATTCTTTGTTTCCCGTCTTTTGCTTTCCTACTGACGTTTTCGCAGGTTCTGCCTTGGCGACGGCGTGATGGATTGGGTAGAAAGTGGCCATGCATTCATCATTGGCTCGAAAAACCGTCCTCATTACAGGTGCGTCCAGCGGATTCGGAGCGGCGACCGCTCTTGCCTTCGCGCGGCAGGGAGCGCATTTGATTCTCGGCGCGCGGCGCGTTGACCGCCTGGAGCAGGTGGCGGCTGAAGCCCGCAAGCTGGGCGCAGCGGCTGCGGATTTGCATTCGCTGGATGTTTCGAAAACGAGTGATGTGAATTCCTTTGCCGCGTGGCTGCGTGGGCGATCGGAGAAAGTCGATGTGCTCGTCAACAACGCCGGTGGTGCGATGGGATTGGAACCCGTATTGGACGGCAAAGACGACGACTGGGAGACGATGATGCAGACAAACGTCCTCGGAGTCTTGCGGGTCACACGTGCCATTCTTCCTTTGATGCTAAAGAATCCAGGCTCGATCATCATCAACATCGGATCGGTGGCGGCGCACACTGCCTATGAGGGCGGCGCAGCCTATTGCGCGGCGAAGGCGGGCGAACTTCAGATCACGCGCGCGCTTCGATTGGAACTTTGCGGAACGGGAGTCCGTGTGGGCACAGTCGATCCTGGCATGGCGGAGACCGAGTTCTCGGTAGTGCGTTTCAAAGGTGATGAGGCACGGGCCAAAAAGGTCTATGAAGGAGTGCAACCATTGAAGGCGGAGGACGTGGCTGAGGCGATCCTTTGGGTGGCCAGCCGGCCCGCGCATGTGAACATCGATGAGATGATCATCAAATGCACCGACCAGGCGGCGATCCACAAGGTCAACCGCAGACCGGTGAAATAGCCATCACAGATCGAGTGCGATGGCAATGGAGAGATGGGGGCAAGAAGATTACTTCTGCATTGGCCACTGCGCCGCAATCAGACCTTTGTAACCACCGATCAGGGAGAACACGTTCCTGTAACCCATCCTTTGGGCGACATCGCACGTCAGGATGGAACGGTAGCCACCTCCACAGTACATGATAATTTCAGCATTCTTGTCTGGAAACTTCTTCTCAAGGTCGCGTTCAAGGATGCCTTTTCCGAGATGCACGGCTTCCTTGGCGTGTCCCGTCTGCCATTCCATATCCTCACGCACATCCAAAAGCACGGCGCCTGGGTTTTGACGGAGTTGTTGGCTCGCCTGGTCCATGGTGACTTCCTTCACACGAGGGCGCGCCTCATTGACCAACTTGAGAAAACCGGGTGAGTGATCCATGAGGCAGACGATAATTCCAAGCCGCGTCAGGTCAAAGGGTTTTCCATCGCACGGGAGTTGGGGATCCAGCGTGTCTTCCCCATAAATGCGACTGACAGAAATCAGCGTCATCAACCAGAGGAGTCCGAATTGTTTCCTAATTTCTTCTTTGCCGTCTGTGGGAGCATGCGTAATTTTCGCTCGCGCCACAAAACTTTCTGATCCATTGGAGTCAATTAAATGAAGATTCGCGAAATAAAATGTGCTGGCTTGCGCGGCGCGACACCTGAAGGCGGATGGAGCAATGAATTGCGTCCAGAGGATTGCGTTCACACGCTGGTTGCGGTTCACACAGACGAAGGGCTGATCGGTTGGGGCAGCGTCTTCACCAACGACGGGCTGGTCCGCGCGGCGCTCCAGGTGCTCGAACCGCTCTATCGCGGTGAAAACGCCCTCGAACCCGAGCGCGTCAGTGAAAAGCTGCACCAAAACACCTTCTGGCTCGGACGCGGCGGCTCACTCACCCACACCATCAGCGGCATCGACATCGCCTTGTGGGATTTGCTCGGCCAGGCCACTGCACAGCCCGTGGGCCGACTCCTGGGCGGACGCTACCGTGACCGGGTGCGGCCGTACGCCTCGGTGCTGATGGAGCAACCGGAGGTGCTGGCGCAACGTTTGAGGGCGATCAAAGCACAGGGTTTTCGCGCGTTCAAAATTGGATGGGGTCCGTTCGGACGGCACGGCCACGCACTGGACGAAGCCATTGTGCGCGCAGCACGCGAGGCAGTGGGCGAAGATGCACAGTTGATGGTCGATGCCGGCGCGAGCGATGCGTTCTGGCCGCAAGGCTACAAATGGGCCTTGCGCACGGCGGACATGCTCGCCGAGTACGAAGTGGCGTGGTTCGAGGAACCGTTGCCGCCTGATGCATTGGAGGACTACGTCCAATTGCGGCAACGCGCACCCGTCCCGATCGCTGGCGGCGAAGTGCTGACGCGGCGTCAGGCTTTTCAGCCGTGGCTCGAAGCGCGAGCGTTTGACGTCGTGCAGCCGGATGTCACCAAAGTTGGCGGCATCAGCGAGGAACGGCGCATCGCCTGGATGGCGCGAGATCATGGAGTGCGCTTCATTCCGCATGGGTGGAACACCGCGGCCGGTCTGGCGGCGGATCTGCAACTGGCTTCGGCATTTCCCGACACGGACCTCGTCGAGTATTTGAACGGCTCGCCATTCATTGATGAAATCGTGGCCGAACCCTGGCGTCTGGATGCCGATGGGATGCTGGCGATTCCCGGCTCGCCAGGCCTCGGCTTGAAACTCAACCGTGATGCCGTGGCGAAATATACGCGCGGAGAGCGGCTGTTCGATTGATGCATGCTGGACTGTTTCGTTCCCAAAACCAAATTTGGAGAACAACGAGCAGACTTTGCTTCTCATTCCGAGCCACCAGGAACCCCCCAGCCCCGGTGAAAAAATGTCTCCATGCAGAGCGAGTTGGTGCGAGCGCACGGACTCCGGCGGTCGCGTTACCGGGGCTTGGCCAAAGCTCGGCTGCAGAACTATTTTGCGGGAGCGGCGTGCAACGTCAAACGGTGGATACGCCGCCAGATGTGGGAACTCTCGTCAGCAGAGAGGGCGAAAGTTCCGGCAGTGGGCTAAAGAAGGGGCGGGGGCACCCCGCTGCGCTGGCCTGGCAAGCTGCCAGGCACAAACGGCGCTCAGACGCAGGAGCGGGAAGTTTCCCATCGAACATCTGGTTCCGCCATCATCGGCTGATGCTATCGGGCAGGGTCGTCCGGCAACACCTTTCAACCTCAAAAACCCTGCTGAAAAACTCGATCGTTCTATGCAGAATCAAAAGTATGGAGTGACCCCTTTCCGCGCGCCATGTGCCCCAGCATTCAGCACGAGGGGCGATGGGTGCAGAAATCTACAACAGTCGGGAGTTGACATCCTTTCACTGGCCCCATTTCGCAGTGAAGTCCGTTGTTCGTTCGTATAGCCAGGTGGCGTCGGTCCTATCCATGTTTGCATTCGAGCTGGTCCTCGGTTGACCGTAAGTGACGATGGTCGGTGACCTCCATTTTCTGATCTCCGAGTGGCCGTCCGCAAATGAGAGGCCGCCTGAACCGTTGTGGTAGGAAGCCGGAAAGTCCACGAACGAGGTCTTTGACTCATGCACAAACCACCCGTCATTGATCGAGGCCGGATTCTCATCAATCGTCACCCACGTCATTGAAGGTCCAAGAATGAAATCCGATTGCTTGCGATATACCTTGCCCATCGCGCGAGTCTCTCCTGAAAGGGGATTCATGAAGCAACTCATCGAGTTGCTACGGACCTTGGGAATTCCCCCTCCTTTACCAAAAGGGCCTTTCGTCGTCGCTCTGTCGGCGGGGCATTTGTAAACCCCTAATGTGTTCACATAACTATACAGCAGCGAATCCATGATCAGGATGGTATTGGTCCAACTTGGCGAAGCATGCATTGTCCCCATGCACCACTGGTTTAGAGGATAGTTTTTGGCCGCATTATGGGTGGACACCAGCCCCCCCAACCCTGTTGAAGGGCAGATCTTCTCTTGGTTATCCCCAGAATAAAGAGCCCATCCGAGCATCAGTTGTTTGCCGTTGCTCAGGCACAGGATGCCTTGAGCCTTGCTCTTGGCCTTGCTCAATGCGGGGAGCAGCATGCCAGCGAGGATCGCAATGATCGCGATTACCACCAGCAGCTCAATGAGTGTGAATCCGGCGAAGCGGCCTCGTTGTGGGCTGTATGTCGTGTGCATAGGAAGTATTGGGAAACAGATCGATTGTTGTGTCGGTTAACTAATACGCATGCTTTTCCAAGCGGCAAGCTTCGTCTCGGCGGCGCTCATATTCCCCGCATGTTGAGCTTGCCAAACGGAAGCTCACGCATAGATTTAGCGCCTCAAAACTCGAAAATATGACTTTATTGAGCTTTACAGCACTGCTTGCACTTGGAGCGCCTCCGGCTGGGACGAATGTCAATCCCACGGGCGCGATGGTGACGCAGCTCGGCATGTTCGCCATCCTTGGAGTCATCTTCTACATGCTCATGATCCGTCCGCAGCAGAAGAAGGCCAAAGAACATGCGGCCATGCTGAATACGCTCCGGGCAGGCGACAAGGTGATCGCCAGCGGCGGCATCGTGGGAATCGTCGTGGGTGTGAAAGATAAAAGTGTCTCGATCCGGTCAGCGGACACAAAGATCGAGGTGCTCAAGAGTTCAGTCAGCGAGGTAACGGAGCGTGGTTCAGCAGAATCGTAGTTTTCCCTTTTATTCACAGTCTTTATATAGTCTCCCCTTTTCATGAATCGAAATTTGTCTTGGAGGTTCGCGTTCGTCGTTTTCGTCGTCGCGTGGTCACTGTGGTCCATTTACCCGCCGCAATCGCCCAACCTGATTGACGTGTTCCACGAAAGGGCGGTGACGCGTGGCGAAAGCAACTCGGTGGCGACGGTGAGAACCATCGTGGATGAAGCGCGCAAACTGGACGCCGCCAACCCGACACGAACGTTCGCCAATCTGCAACAGGCGATCAGCACGAACGACATCACGCCATTCTTCCCGTTCATCAAGGCAAGCACCGAAGCCGATCCCAGCAAGGCAATTCTCCAGAAACTCCAGCAACAGAACGCCGGCAAGATCAAGCTCGGCCTGGATCTTCAAGGTGGAACATCCTTCCTGGTTCGCCTGAAACCGCCCGAGCAGACCGGCACGAACGAGGTCGATGCCGTCGAGGCGCGCGAGCGGGTGCTGGGGCAGGCGGTCGAGGTGTTGCGCCGCCGTGTGGACCGGTTTGGCGTGGCCGAGCCGATTATCCAACCTGAAGGCGAAGATCAGATCCGGGTCCAACTACCGGGGTTGAGCGAGGCCGACATCCAGAGTGCCAAGGCCCAGATCCAGAAGCCTGCTTTCCTGGAGTTTCGGCTCGTGCATCCGGAAAGTTCCACCTTGGTTCAGCAGGGGCTGACTCGCCCCAATCACGAAATGCTCCGCATCAAGCGCAAGGACAAGGATGGGGTCGAACGAGTTGATGCCTACCTCGTCAAAAAGAAGCCGGAGAAGGGGCTGACGGGCGCTTATGTTTCCAGGGCTTACGTCCAGCCGGACCCGATGACGGGGGTTCCCGGCATTGCGCTCGCATTCAACTCCAAGGGCGCTGAATTGTTCTCGGACGTTACAAAAGAGAATGTGGGCCGACAACTGGCCATCGTTCTCGATGGGGAACTTTATTCCGCTCCCCGGATCAATGAACCGATTCCAGGCGGAACCGCCAGCATCACGGGAGATTTTTCACTAAAGGAGGCTCTTGAGCTGGCGAACGTCCTCGAGAACCCGCTGGAGGCTTCGCTTGATCTCATGGAGGAGACGAGCGTCGAACCCTCGCTGGGCAAAGACAACATTCGCAGTGGTGTGATGGCGTCTATCGTGGGCACTGCGGCGGTTTCCATCTTCATGATGGTCTATTATCTGTTCTCCGGACTGGTCGCGAATGTCGCGCTGATCACGAACATCATCATCCTCATGGGAGTGATGTGCTCGGTGGGAACCACGTTGACACTGCCGGGCATCGCCGGTGTGGTCCTCACGGTCGGTATGGCGGTGGATGCGAACGTTTTGATCTACGAACGTCTCCGCGAGGAACTGGCGAAGGGCAAGTCTCTCAAGGGCGCGATTGCCGCCGGTTATGATCGCGCGTTTGGCACCATTTTTGACTCACACGTCACGACGCTGATCTCCTCAATCATTTTGATTCTGCTCGGAACGGGTTCCGTGAAGGGCTTCGGCGTGGCGCTGACCATCGGCGTTGCCGCGAGTTTGTTCACCGCCCTGGTGGTGACGCGACTCATCTTTGACTGGATGATGGGCAAGGGATGGCTGAAGACGTTGACGATGCTTCATATCATCCGCAGCACCAACCTGGATTTCATGAAATTGGCGAAGCCCGCCTTCACCCTGTCCTGGTTGATTATTATTGTCGGCATCGGCTACGGCATTTCACGTGGTAAGGCGACGATGGGCATCGACTTCGCCGGAGGAGATCGCGTGACCCTCGGGTTCGACCAGAGCATCAATACGGAGGATTACCGGACAAAGATCGCCAAGGCGCTTGAGGAAGTGGGCATCAAAGACGCGATCGTCGGTTTCAGCAGTGATTTTGGAAGCGGCAAGAAATCACTCAACATCACCACCGCGATCGACGAGGGTTCCAAAGCGCGGACGACGCTGATCGAGAAATTCCCGGAGGCCAAATTCACCGGGCAGGGCGTGCAGAAAGTCGGTGCCACGGTCGGTGCTGACATTCAACGCACGGCAATCCTCGCATCGCTGCTCTCGCTCTTTGGCATTCTGGTGTACGTTGCCTTCCGCTATGAGTTTTCGTTCGCCGTGGGTGCCGTGATCGCGATCATCCATGACGTGCTCATGACCATCGGCTGTTACTGCTTGTCCGGCCGTCAGTTTGACGCAACGACTGTAGCGGCGCTGCTCACAATCATTGGCTTCTCAATCAACGACACCATCGTGATCTTTGACCGCATCCGTGAAGATCTGAAGTTGGGCGTCCGGGGAACCTTCCGTGAACTGATCAATCAAGCGCTGAACCAGACCCTGAGCCGGACGATCATCACCTCGGGAACGGTCCTGCTATCGACGCTGGCTCTGTATCTCTTCGGCGGTGGTGCCATCAATGGCTTCGCCTTCACCTTCATCGTGGGCATCATCACGGGAACATACTCGAGTATCTACATCGCGAGCGCGCTCGTGCTCTGGTGGCACAAGGGAGAACGCCCCCGGACCGCGACTTCGCAAGTGGTGATGGACAACAGTGTGGAAGCCGCGAAGGCCTGATCGGCCGATGCTTGCACTGGCGGACATCGGACCGTGGTACTGGGCAGGGTTCGTCTCGATCATCCTGATCTTCCTGGCGCTGGACTTGGGCGTCTTCCACCGGAAAGCCCATGTCGTCTCATTTCGCGAGGCCTTCGGCTGGACGATCGTCTGGGTCTGCGTGGCGCTGATATTTGGCGCTTTCGTGGCACCAGGCACCGTCAGCGGGTGGAATCGTTCAGATACCGTCGAGTTCGTCACCGGATACGTCGTGGAGTTATCGCTCTCCATGGACAACGTGTTCGTGATCGCCCTCATCTTCGCCTACTTCCGGGTCCCGCTTGAGTATCAACATCGCGTGCTGTTCTGGGGAATCATCGGGGCCCTGCTGATGCGCGGCTTGATGATATGGGTGGGTGCCGAGCTGATCCACCGGTTCCATTGGATGCTCTATGCTCTCGGAGGCTTTCTCGTGCTCACCGGCATCAAGATGCTCTTCTCAGGCGATGAAGGGGTTCATCCGGAGAAGAATCCTGTGATCCGGCTCACCCAGCGACTCTTCCCCGTCTCCCCAGAGTTCGAGGGGCAGAAGTTCATCACGCAGTGGCGTGGACGGCGCGCCCTGACCCCACTGGCCATCGTGCTGGTGATGGTTGAGACGACGGACCTGATCTTCGCGGTGGATTCAATCCCCGCCATCTTCGCGGTGACGCAGGACGCATTCATCGTTTTCACGTCGAATGTTTTCGCCATCATGGGGCTGCGATCCCTTTACTTTGTTCTCGCGGGAGCAATTGAGTATTTCAGGTTTCTCAAATATGGACTCTCCATCGTGCTTGTCTTCATCGGCGCGAAGATGCTCCTGGTCTGGATCGGTGTTGTTATTCCGACAACCTTGTCACTTGTGGTCGTCTTGGGGGTGATTGGCGCTTCAATCCTCCTCTCTGTGTTGGCGGCCAAATTACGACCCGCGCCGGAGGAGAAATCTTAAGTGCGACTGAACCGTGACAACGAACGCCTGATGGCAACTTCGCGGTTTCTAAAAAGCCCCGCCGACATTCCATCCTCTCGTGAACTATCGCTGGCGAATCGCAACACCAAGACCGCTGCTGGCAAGATCTCTCATCACTGAACTCGCGGTGTCGCCCCTGCTGGCGCAGTGCTTGGTGAATCGCGATTTGTCTGATCCAGGAATTGCGGCGGGCTTTCTGACTCCCAAACTTCGCGATCTAGCCGACCCATTCCTGCTGCCCAACATGGACGGGGCTGTGACCCGCCTTCTGGATGCGCTGCGTCTTGGAGAAAAGATTGTCATCTTCGGTGACTACGATGTGGATGGAGTCACCTCCACAACTTTGCTCATGGAGACCATGCGTCAGCTCGGCTGGCACGTGGAAGCTTACCTGCCGCACCGGATGGACGAAGGCTACGGACTCACGAGGGAAGCCGTGGAGAATTGCCTCAAACGCCACCCGGCAAAGTTGCTTCTGGCGGTGGATTGCGGTTCAACGGCAACGGAGACGATCGGGTGGCTCCGGAGCGAGGGTGTGGATGTGGTCGTGCTCGATCACCATCAAATATCTTCGCCACCGCCGCCAGCGAACGCTCTGGTCAATCCACAACTGGGCGTTCCCCGGGAAAATGGAGCGGCAGGCAGCAACCAGGGACTCTTCACAGAGCTGTGTTCGGTGGGACTGGCTTTTAAGCTTGTTCATGCGCTGGTGAAACGCGGACGGCAGCTCGGCTTGGCTGGGATGGAATCATTTGATGTGCGTCCATTGCTGGATCTCGTCGCCCTCGGAACGATTGCCGATCTGGTGCCCCTCCGTGGTGAGAATAGGATTCTGGTCACAGCAGGACTCGCCCGGCTCGGCGACACTACGCGCGCGGGACTGATTGCCTTGAAGCAAGTTGCCCAAGTAAATGAACCTGTCGAGGTTCACGCCGTCGGATACCAGCTTGGTCCAAGATTGAATGCCGCTGGACGGCTGGAGAACGCCGAGCGGGCGTTGCACCTGTTGATGGCGCAAAGTATTGAGGAAGCCACTGGAATTGCGCACGAACTTGACTCGCAAAACCGGGAACGCCAGCAGATCGAGCGGAATATCACGGACGAAGTCATCGGCGCGCTCCGGGCACGATTCCAGGCAGAGACGGATTACGTGATCGTCGAGGGGCAGATGCTGTGGCACATCGGCGTGGTTGGAATTGTTGCCTCGCGAGTGGTGCGTGAATTTCACCGGCCCACGCTGATCGTGGGTGGTGACGCGGAACAGTGGCGCGGATCTGGCAGAAGCATCGAAGGCTTCGATCTGGCTGCCGCCTTGCGCGAGTGCGATGATCTGCTTGTCCGTCACGGAGGCCATGCGATGGCGGCAGGCATCACGGTGGAGCCTGAAAAACTTCCCGAGCTTCGGACCCGTTTGAATGATCTCGCCCGGCGCGCGCTACAACCAGAACAATTGCGTCCAGTCTTGAAGCTGGATGCCGAAGTGACCCTTGGCCAAATCACGACCAGGACAATCGAAGAAATCGACCGGCTTCAGCCGTGCGGGCAGGGGAATGCGAGCGTTCAACTCTGCGCCCGGCGGCTTCGGCATCAACGGCCACCAATGCCGATGGGACGCGAGAAGCAGCATCTCAAGCTTTGGGTTACCGATGGCGCCACGACTCACGAGGCAGTTTGGTGGAATACAGGCAAAAGTCCGGTAATCCCATCGAGCTTTGATCTGGCATTCGTGCCGCAGGTCAATGAATTCAACGGTCGGCGCACCGTGCAGTTGAAAGTCCTCGACTGCCAGTCAACATAGCGGAACGTTGCGCTTCGGACACGGTTTCCTACACTGCACGCCATGACTTCCGCCATCATCGTCGCTGCCGGGAAAGGCACACGGATGGGACCCAATGTGGACAAGCTCTTCCTCGAAGTAGCCGGACGACCCCTCATCGCGCACACCTGGGATCGCTTTGACTCGAGTCCCGACATCGACCACATCGTGGTGGTAGTTCGGGAAGGAATGCAGGATGCGTTCAAGGAACTCGCGCGCGAATACAAGTTCCGGAAGACCTTCAAGCTCGTAGCGGGTGGCCGCGAACGCCAGGACTCGGTGTGGAACGGTTTGCAGGCGGTGTCTGCAAAAACTGAGATCGTGGCGATTCAGGATGGTGCCCGGCCCTGTACCTCGATGGAAATCATTCGCGCCACGATTGAGGCGGCGAGAAAAGTTGGAGCCGCCGTCGCGGCCCAACGCGTCACCGATACAGTCAAGGAGGCGGATGCAGAAGGCATGGTTCACCGGACGCTGGACAGGTCCAGGCTCTGGGCCGTGCAAACTCCGCAAACATTTCGATACACGGTGATCCTGCACGCCTTGGAGGTCGTCCGAAAGAATGCCGCCTCCGTGACAGACGACACGGCCGCGTGTGAATTGATCGGCCAGCCGGTGAAGCTGGTGGAATGCCTCACGCCAAATCCGAAGGCGACATCAACCGCCGATCTGCCTTACTTGAAAATGTTACTGGGTCGCTGAGGGGCCGTTTTCAACTGCCGCAAAAGGTTTGAGAGCAGATCAAGCCCGACCAGATGAAGCCGTTTAGCCAGCACGCCAAAGCTGGACAGCCACCATGAAAGCTTGAACACCTGGTTGCGAATCACTGCGTTCCTCGGATTGCGACGCAACACGGTGCTGTTGCTGGCAGCGCTGGTGCTGGCCGGAACGGGCGAGAGGCTGTGGCTCGGGTTCGCGCCGAAGTATCTGGAGATTCTCGGCGCGGGAGTGTTTGTCATCGGCCTCTTCGATGCCCTGCAAACATTGCTCGGTGCTGTCTATGCCTACCCGGGTGGCTGGTTGACCGACCGCTGGGGGCAACGGCGCTCGTTGCTTCTCTTCAACGTTCTGTCCCTCGCCGGTTATGTCCTGGTGCTATTGTGGCATCATTGGATTGCCTTGCTGGTTGGAGCCTTTCTCTTCCTCGCCTGGAGCGCGTTGTCCCTGCCCGCGACGTTCAGCGTGGTGGCGTCATCGCTCGACAAGCGACAGCACACGATGGGCATCGGTGTGCAATCAATGGTGCGCCGGGTACCGATGATGGCTGGCCCGCTCATCGGCGGATGGTTGATCTCCCGCTTTGGATGGGAACAAGGAATTCATTACGCACTGGGCGGTTGCATCGCACTCAGTGCGGCCACGGCAATTTTCCAATGGTTCATGGCAGAACAGCCCGTGGCGCCCGTCCCGGCTGCCGCTGGTCACGATCCTGGCTTCTTCAACGTTGTAAAATCCTTCAACCCGACACTGCGCGAACTCCTTGTCAGCGACATTCTCATCCGCTTCTGCGAGCGGCTGCCCTACGCTTTCATCATCCTGTGGGCCATGAATCACGGTGGTGTGAGTGCGAAGGAATTCGGCTGGCTCGTGGGCATTGAAATGGTGACGGCGATGGTTTGTTACATTCCGGTCGCGCACCTGGCGGACAAATACGGCCAACGCCCGTTTGTCCTGATAACATTTGCTTTTTTCACATTGTTCCCGGTTACGTTGCTCTGGGCGGACAACTTCAAGTGGCTCGCCTTGGCATTCGTGGTGCGCGGCTTGAAGGAATTCGGTGAACCAGCCCGCAAAGCCCTCATCATCGCACAGGCCTCCCCCGTGCTGCGCGCTCGCACCTACGGTGCCTATTATCTCATTCGTGACTGCGTTGTGACTTCGGGTTCGTTCCTGGGGGCCTGGCTCTGGAGCATCAGTCCGCAGGCAAATTTTGTCGGCGCAGCGGTATGCGGTGGACTGGGAACGATTTGGTTTTGGTGGTTTATCGGCAAACAGCAGGAAGGCGTCCCGGGCTCCAAGTTACCCTGAGAGCATGTTTTAGAATTCGAAGGAGTCTTGCGGTGGGGCCTTCGCCACGGGGCCTGTGTTGGTTCGACCGTCACAGGCGACTTCGATGGAAGTTTTGATGAAGAATGTGAAATCCGCAATCCGTTGCTCCCTTCACCGCTCATGGCATACTGCCGCCCGAGATGATTGCCCTGGGTTCATTGCAGTTGAGATCAAATTTGTTTCTATCGCCGCTGGCAGGATACACCAACCTGCCATTCCGGCTCGTGATCAGGGAAGTCGGGGGAGTGGATCTTTGCACGACGGATCTGGTCAACGCCCGTTCCATCCTGGAACGGAATCGCAAGGCTTTGAAGCTGATCGAAACGTGCGCCGCAGACCGTCCATTGGCGGTGCAACTGTTTGGATCAGTGCCGGAGGAAATGCGAGACGCTGCTGTCTTCCTCGAAGCTCAGGGAGTATCCTCGGTGGACATCAACATGGGTTGTCCGGTACGGAAAGTGTGCCGCGTGGGTGGCGGCTCGGCAATGATGACGGAGTTGGGCAAGACGGCGGCGCTCGTCAAGGCCATGGTCGATGCGGTGAAGATCCCGGTCACTGCCAAGATGCGTTTGGGCTGGGATGACGACAACCTTACGGCGCCGGAACTGGCACGCGCTCTTGAGGATGTGGGAGTCGCCGCGATCTTCGTGCATGGACGCACGCGTGAACAGGGTTTCGGAGGCAGGGTGAACCTGGCGGGTATTCGAGCCGTTGTGAGCGCATTAAGCCGTGTCCCGGTGATCGGCAACGGCGATGTCACGACACCCGAGGCCGCGAAGATGATGCTCAATGAAACCGGCTGCGCGGGAGTGAGCATCGGACGAGGGGCGTTTTACAACCCGTGGATTTTTACCCACACACGACATTACCTGGCGACGGGCGAGCTCCAGCCCGAGGTAGCTTTTGGAGAGCGTGTTCGAGTCTTGCGGCGGCACTTCGACTTGATGATCGAGGTGTTCGGCGAGGAGATTGGATGCCGGATGTTCCGCAAGGTCGCGCCATGGTACTCAAAACGGTTTGGACCGGCGAATGAGTTCAACAAGGCAGTCGTGCGAATTTCTACACGCGAGGAATTCCTTTCAGTGCTGGAAAATTACCTTCGATGGAGGGAGCAGTTCCTCGATGACAATGGACAGTTGCGCCCCCAGTACCGCCCCGCGCCGCTCGTCGCTTCATTCATGGAGGAGCCGGCATCGGTTCGTCGGGAAAACATTCCGGTTCCGCAAGGGCCGGTGGATGTTTGGTGACACACGGTGGAACAAGAGCGCGAGTATCCGGTTCATTACAAGGGCCACTTCATTGGCAAACTCGTGCCGGACCTGATCGTGGACGGCAAAGCCATCGCCGACCCGCAGGTGGTGAGCGCGTTCACCGATACTCACATCGCCCAGATGCTTGGCTACCTGAACATCACCGGTCTGGAGGTGGCGCTGCTCCTGAACTTCAAGGAAGCCACGCTGACTTGGAAACGGTTGGTGAGTGAGAACAAGGAAAAGGGATTAACCACGGATGACGGATAACTCGGATGGGAGGAATTCGAATCCGTGAAATCCGTGGTCAATTAAGGCGTGGAGAAGTGAACTTAGCGACTGACAATCCCGCCGCCAGCGGGTAAACTTCCCGCATGAGTAACACCACGGCAAAATTGCTTTCCGAGTTCGAAGCGTTGCGGGTTGAGGAGAAGCAGGAGTTTGTGCGGGAGGTCATTCACCACCTGCCACCGTGGGATTCCGGCCCGTTGAGCGATGACGTGGCTGCCGCTGCCGGAGACCAACTCGCCGCGTTGCAGGACGAGGAGGAACGTGCCTCCTAGACGCGGGGAAGTCTGGTTGTTCGATTGCGGCATGGTGGAAAAAGTCCGGCCAGTTCTCATCTTCAGTGTTCCCTTCACCGAAACTGACCGCGCCGTTCTCACGATTGTTTTCCACAGCACCACCCTTCGCGGCTCGCAGTTTGAGATCAAAGTTCAAGTCCCATTTCTCAAAGATGGTGCGTTCATCGCGCAAAGCATCGCCACTTACCCAACCGTCCGGGCCATTCGCAAACTGGGTGTGCTGAACCCCGCGCAACTTGCCGCGGTGGAAACGTCCGTGTTCAAGTGGCTGGGCAAAACCGCGTGAGTGCGGGACGATTCCAAAGTCCCGGAGGGACGCCCGAGAATAGCCCACCGATTCATCGGTGGGTTGCAGATCGGTATGGGAACAAGTCCCGTCAGGGACGAAAGAAATCGTGCGGTTCACGCAATAGATTCTTTCGCCCCTCCGAGGCTTGGTCATCTCTGAATCTGCAACTCACGGTTGAGACCGCAGGCTATGGTCGTTCGTCCCTGACCGGACTTCAAAACCCGTGGTCATTCGTGGTTACGGCTTTACGGGCTGTTCTCTGCATCCGGGGGGCAAAAATCCAAACGATGAGTTGATTGACACGAACGATTGCGTAGAGTGGAGCCGTTCCCGAAACCAATGACGATCGGCCAACTTTATCCTCATCCTTTCTCATGAAACTCGATCACCACCAATCCCGCCGCCGTTTCATCCAGCGCGCCACTCAGTGTGCCGCCGCAACCATCGCATTGCCCAACCTCCTGACCCGGAGCAAGGCTGCCGATCAACTCGTGGTGGGCCAGAATGAGCATCGCTACGAGGTGCTGCACAACTGGGCAAAGCTGCCCGACAAGTATACCTGGCAGACGACCCACAATGTCGCCGTGGACCGCGAGGGCTTGCTCTACGTGATCCATGAAGGGCGAGAGGAAATGAAGGATCATCCTTCGATCTTCGTGTTTGATCAGACCGGAAAATTTGTTCGTGCCTTCGGCAATCAGTTCCAAGGAGGCGGGCATGGTCTCGAAGTGATCACTGAAGGACGCGAGCAGTTTCTTTACGTCACCGGTTATCAGCAGTTGAAGAATTTTGCGAAGCTGACCTTGAAGGGAGAAGTCATCTGGGAAAGACGAGCGCCGATGGCCTCGGGCCTCTATCCTGAGGGCGAGGCCGCACAGCCGAAGAGAGTCTGGGGTCGCGACCGGTTCATGCCCACCAATTACGCCTTCCGACCGGACGGCGGTTTTTATCTGGCGGATGGTTACGGTGCCTTCCGCATCCATCAATATGACAAACATGGCAACTGGCTCTCCGCATTCGGCGCGGTGGGCAGAGGCCCGGGTGAATTCAACACTCCTCACGGCATCTGCCTTGACGCCCGCCCGGGACGCGAGTCGATGCTGGCGGTGGCGGATCGCGCGAACGCCCGGCTCCAGTGGTTCACGCTCGACGGCAAGCATCGCAAGACGCTCGACGGTTTCATTCTTCCCGCGAACCTCGACACGTACAAGGATCTGATGCTCGTGCCCGACCTCAGCGCACGCATCACCTTGCTCGATGGCAAGGACAATGTGGTGGCTCATCTGGGTGAAGATCCCGCGTGGCGTGCCGAGGTCGTCAAGGATGGGAACAAGCTGCGAAGCCAGCCTGATCGCTGGGTTGCGGGGAAGTTTCTTCACCCACACGACGCGTGCTTCGATGCGGAGGGCAACATCATTGTCGCCGAATGGGTCCACACTGGCCGCGTGACCAAGCTTCGGAAGTTGAGTTGAGCAGTGGCAGTCTTACGTCACCTGGACCGGATGCCCGAATGCATCGACGATCCTTCCTCGCGTCGGCAACACTCGGCTCGATCGCCGCGCTGTCTGGCTGCGTTCACACGAACGAGAGGGCGCGCAGTTTGCCCTCGCGCCTCTTCTTCACCTCGGCAGGCAAAACGTGCCTGATCCATGCAGACGGCTTGGGTTTCCACACGCTCGAATTCAACGTCCCAAATCAGGCGACTTGGCAGCCCGGGCCATTTCTCTCCGACGGACGCCGCGTCATTTTCCTGAGCATGGAGCCACGACGCGACGGACCAGGACGACCTTTCGAAGAGTATTACACCCAGACTCCGACTCACCTCTGGCTGTACGATCTCGACAAGGATTCGCTTACGGAAATTGCCACACGAGACCGCCTGGCAGTCTTTTACACTCCTGCACTGCTCGTGAGCGATGAACGCATCCTCGTACAAGTGGTGCGCAACAAAGTCGGCCAGATCTTCAGCATGAACTTCGATGGGACCGATGCACGCGAGTTCACACGCCCTGGCGAAGGTCTGCCGTATGGATTGAGTCTCAGCCCGGATGGGCGGCGCGTTGCATTTCATCTGGCCAGTCCGCGCGGTTACGAGATCTGGACATGTGATGTTGACGGCGCGAATCGTGTCCGCGTCGCGGGGCATCCCGATCATCTTTATTTCGGCACGAGCTGGTCGCCCGACGGAAGCTGGGTGCTCTACCAGGACTGTCTCTTCAAGAGCGACCCTGGGCATGACTGGTCGGACATCTGCATTGGCCGGCCAGATGGTTCGGAGCATCGAGTGCTCACCAGCGGGCAGGCGCAATGGTTCGGGGCGACTTATGGCAATCCTCAACAGCGTGGGGGCGGCTCTAACATGCCAGCATGGACGCGCGATGGGCAGATCCTATTCTCCTGCAAAATTCCCGGTTCAAAAGTAGCCTGGGAATTTCAACCCCAGCGCCCTGACACCGATCATTTCAACCGTGATTGGAAACCCGAGCTTGCACGAGGCGGCTCGGAGATTTGCCGTCTGAACCCGGCTGACGGCGCGTTGACCCGGTTGACACATCATGAACCTCCGCTCTGGGATTTCCGTTCCAGCGAATCAACTCGCGGCAAACAAATCGCCTTCTGCCGATGTGCGACTGGAGAGTCTCCCGGCCTGTGGGTGATGAACGCCAATGGTGGCGGACCACGTTTGCTGACACGCGGAATCGATGGTCGTGGGGCGGATCATCCGCGGTGGCTGCCGGATGCTTGAAAGCGGGAGGCTTGGGCGCGGTACTCAGGCTCAATGGTCCCCGCGAGGACAGTGCATCCACAGGTTGTCGGTGGAGCGCGACTCTGCTGAAAGCCAGTCGCAGCAGTATCGCTGGCTCGCCCTTACGCCAGACCTGCTGCGGCTGGTGCTGCGCACACAACCGCGCTCCTGGCCGACAGCCAAGTTCACCAACAACTTGTGGATGCCCCCCCCCCGCAAGGAGCACTCTGAAAATTCATGTTGCCATTGTCCACTTATCCACTAGACTTTGATCTATGCGGATGACCAAACGTGGAGAGTACGCCCTGCGCGCCCTGATAGACCTGGGGATTGCGCAGGAGGCGGGACGCTCGGTGATACAGATCGCCGAGCTGGCCCGGCGCGAGCGCATTCCCATCAAATTTCTCGAAGCCATCCTGGTCGAGCTGAAGGAAGCCGGCTACCTGGACAGCAAGCGCGGTCAGCAGGGCGGTTACTGGCTGAAGATGCCGATGGACAAGATCAAGATTGGCGACCTTGTGCGTCGCATTGAAGGGCCGCTGGCGCCCATCGCGTGTGTCAGTCAAAACTTCTACGAGCGCTGCTCGTGCCCCGATGAGGAACATTGCGGTCTGCGAATGCTGATGCTCGATGTGCGCAATGCCATCGCGGAGATTCTCGACCGGTACACTCTGGCACAAGTGGTGGAGGTGACGCTGCGGAAGCTTCGTCGCAACGGAGTTGACATCCCATTCGCCAGACCATTTCCAAAGATCCGGCGTTCACGAAAATGAACCGAGCCACTCCATTCATACTGGCATGGTGCCTGGCCGCTCTCCCGGTGTTCGCTGGGAAGGCCGTCATTCGCGTTGGTCATTTTCCGAATGTCACTCATGCGCATGGAGTGATCGCTCATGGTTTGAGCCGAGATGGAAAGGGATGGTTTGAGCAGAGGCTGGGGGTCGACGTCGAAGTGAAGTGGATTGTGTTCAACGCCGGTCCAACCGCCATGGAAGCCATCCTCGCGAGGTCCGTCGATATCACGTACGTCGGCCCAAATCCGGCGGTCAACGCATATCTTAGATCGCGCGGTGAGGAAATCCGGATTGTGGCCGGAGCTTGCAGTGGCGGTGCCGCGCTGGTGGTGCAGCCCGACGGACGCATCCAGAAAGATGAAGATTTCAGAGGACGGAAGATTGGCACTCCGCAGCTCGGAAACACGCAGGATGTGGCGACGCGAGCGTGGCTTCAGTCAAAGGGGCTGCGCATCACGCTCACTGGTGGTGATGCGCGCGTGATTCCAATCGCCAACTCCGACCTCTTCGCCTTGTTTAAGCAAGGGACATTCGATGCTGTCTGGATGGTTGAGCCTTGGGTCAGCCGTCTGGAGCTGGAAGCAAGGGGCAAGGTTTATTTCAACGAAGCAAGTCTTTGGGCGGAAACCAAGGGCAGGCACGTGACGACCCACCTGGTCAGCAGCGCACGATTCCTCAACGAGCGGCCGGGGCTGCTGAAAAAGTGGATCGCGGCTCACGTGGAATTGACTCAGTGGATCAACTCGCATCCAGACGAGGCCAAGCGCATTCTCAATGCTGAACTGAAGGCCGAGACAACCCGTGCCCTGCCCACCGAGACGCTTGATCGCGCATGGAACCGGATTGAGCTTACTTACGATCCCATCAGCACGTCGCTCTTCAAATCCGCCGAGGATGCGCATCAGACCGGATTGCTCAGAACGAAGCCGGACCTCTCGCGAATCTACGATCTGTCCCTTCTCAATCTTTGTTTGCGCGAGGCCAGACTTCCGGAGGTGCGATGATGAGCATTCAAGCCGAACTTCAAAACGCTCCGCCAGAAAAACTGGTGTGCAATCAGGTTTCCAAAACCTTCAAGACGCAGCGGGGAAGCGTTCTGGCCCTTGACCGCGTGAGTTTGAGCGTCCAGGAAGGCGAATTTGTGTGTCTGGTCGGCCCCAGTGGTTGCGGGAAATCGACTCTGCTCAACATCATCGCGGGCCTCGAGCAGCCCGACTCCGGCCGGGTGGAGTCGAGCGGCCAGCCTGTGACCGACGCCGGTCGTGACCGCATGATGATGTTTCAGGAATCGGCGCTGTTCCCGTGGCTTGACGTGATGGGCAACGTGCTCTTCGGCCTCCGGCTCAAGCCCGGCCTGAACAACAAAGAGCGCCGGGATGTGGCTGAGTTTTACATCCGGCTGGTAGGTCTGGAGAAATTCAAACGCTCGAACATTCACGAACTGTCCGGCGGCATGAAGCAACGCGTGGCCCTGGCGCGCGCCCTTGCGCCGAATCCTCGTGTGCTGCTCATGGACGAACCGTTCGCCGCCCTCGACGCGCTGACGCGCGAGCAACTCTACGGCGATTTGCAGCGCATCTGGCAGGAACGCCGCAAAACGATTGTTTTTGTCACCCACAACGTGCGCGAAGCCGCGTGCCTCGGTGACCGTGTCGTGCTTTTCTCACCGCATCCAGGCCGGGTGCAGGAGCAGTTTTTGGTGAAGCTCCCCCGTCCGCGCGACATCAACACCGTGGCGCTTGCCGAATACGCCACGGAAATCACGCGTGCTCTCAAGCGGCATTTGAAACCGGAAACCGGGGAGGTCGCGGAATGAAACGCTTGCTTTCTGCTTTCATCTTCTTCGCGGTGATTGTGGTCACCTGGGAATGGCTCGTCCGCAAGGGTGTGTGGTCGCCGGTGCTGGTGCCATCGCCCCTCGATGTTCTGAAGTATCTGGCCGGGGCAATTCGCGACGGCTCGATGATCGACGCAAGCTTTGTCACTTTGAAACGTCTTTTGCTCGGATACTTCACCGGGTTGCTGCTGGGCTTGCCGCTCGGATTGCTCAATGCGCGATTCAAATTCTGCCAGGACACCATCGGACTGCTCGCTCTTGGAATTCAAACGTTGCCGAGCGTGTGCTTTGCGCCGCTGGCGCTGCTGTGGTTTGGACTTACCGAGACTGCCATGTTTTCCATCGTCGTGATGGGTTCCCTCTGGTCCGTGCTGCTGGCGACGGACGCGGGCGTGCGCAGCGTGCCGCCGATCTATCTGCGCGCCGCGCGCACGATGGGTTCGCGAGGTTTTCACACCTGGTTCGCCGTGATCCTTCCGGCGGCGTTGCCGTTCATCGTCAGCGGCATGAAACAAGGCTGGGCCTTCGCCTGGCGCTCATTGATGGCAGCCGAAATTTATATCACCGTCCTCAGCGGTTCCGGCCTTGGGCTTCTGCTCCACTACGGTCGCGAACTTAGCGCCCTGGATCAGGTGTTCGGAATCATGCTTGTCATCATCGCCATCGGGTTGCTGACGGACCGGCTCTTCTTCGCGCCGTTCGAGAGATTTTTGCATCGACGATGGGGGCTGGGGAATCGGTAACAGGACCGCCTCGCTGGCTTTTCACATCTTGCCTTCGCTGGTCCCGCTCTTTGCGCTGCTCCACTTCCTCGATCTCGGCGAAAGTGGGAATTGTCTCCACGCGCAGGGCATCGCGCTCGAAATCCCACAGAGTGAGCAGTTCGTCTGTGGTAAACCAATTCTTTGCCGAGGCTGACGTGGTAACTCCCATTCTCGAAAAGCCCAAAGCAAAGATGCTCCCGGAGTACCCGGTGAACGAAATGAACAAGTGAGAAGATGCCTATGCCCTACTCCGGGATTTCACCTGCGTTCCGCCTGCGCCTTCTCCGCTGCGTCAATCTCGGCGACGGGCGCGGCGCGCCAGACGACCACATCCTTCCACCCCGCCGCCATGATCGTATCGTGATCCAGAAAGAAGATCTTGGGAATTGGCGCGGATGTGTGCCCGGACAGAGCAGCCACTTCTTGCCTGTTTGCGAGGTCGAAAAGCTTCACCGGGCCGCCATCAGTATCAATCGCCAGACGGTTGCCGTCAGGAGAGAACGCAGCAGCGTAAATGCTTTTGAGCTGGCTGCGGAATCGCGCGGTCGGCGCGTGCGTTGTCAAATCCCACACGCGCGCGCTGCCGTCCTGGCTGGTGGAGACGAGATGCCGGCCATCACTCGAAAAAGCGATTCCTATCACACCCCACTTATGCGCCTTCAACTCGGCAAGGAGCTTTCCGTCCCCGGCCCGCCATAGCGCCACTCCACGCTCCTCAAGCCGTGTCGCCAGCGTGTCGCCGTCGGGAGAAAATCGGAGGCCACTCAATTGGGAACCTGGTGCGTCGATTTCGGCAATCAGACGGGTCGTTTCCAAATCCCACAGGCCTAATTTTCCGGAAGAGGACGCTGCCGCCAGTCTCCGTGTATTCGGCGAGAAAGTGATCCTCCAAATCTGATTGGTGGTCCACCGCCATTCCGCCTTCGAGGTCTGGGTGTCTGAATCCAAGATTCTAATCAGGCCGTGATCATCTCCCAAAGCAACCAACCTCGCATTGATAGATATGGCAGCGCTCGTGATGTTGGTAGGGGCGATGGGAAAACTTCCAAGCTCGCGCAGTGGATAGGATTGATAAACACGGGCGAGGTTCGTGCTGAGAGTGAAGACATGTTTGGCGTCGGGGGAAACTTCGAGTCGCGAGAGTTCGGTGGGAAACTCCAATCTCTTTTCCTCCCGATGCTGCGGGGCTGTGCTCCACAGTCGAATTGACCCATCCTTGCTGCTGGAGGTCAGCGTCCGGCCATCTGGCGAATAGGCAATATCCCAGACCTCATCGAGATGGCCTCGCAAACGCGCGACTTTTTCCCACGATTTTGTGTCCCAGACCGTCAGCGTTTGGTCCAGGCAGGCAGTCGTCAGCACGCGACCATCTGGAGAAAATGCCAGAGACCACACGTAATCCTTTTGCTCTGGAAGATCGGCTACATGTCGCCCGCTGCTCACCTCCCAAATACTAACTCGGTAGTCCCTTCTGGTCTCTGTTGAAGCGGCGAGAAATTTGCCATCCGCAGAAAAGGTCAAGGCCGTAGCCCGAAATCGATGGATCGTCGAGCGGACGAAACCCCTCTCCAAATCCCACAACAGGATGGTTCCGTCGTCCTCCTTAGTCCCCACCGCAACCGTTCTGCTGTCCGGGGAGATGCAGTCCTTGCGTCCGAAATTGAAAAACCACACGTCCCCGTGCGGAAGGTCTCGCACTTTGATCTCACGGCGAGATTTCACATCCCATTGTCTGAATTGATTTTGCGATACGGTGGCCAGCGTTTTTCCATCGGCCGAAAACGTCAGTGTATCGACGCGGTTGGAATGGTGTAGCGAGCCGGACTCTCGCAGAGTGGTCGGGTCGCAAAGCTTCACTCGTCCTTTGCTGTCCGCAATCGCGAGGAGCGATCCGTCCGTCGAGAACGCAATTGCTGTGATCTGGACTGATGAGGTGAGATTGGTGATTTCCCACCGGAGCTGGCCATTCCAAACCTTGAGCGTGTTGTCGAGGTCCACCGAGGCCAGAAGCCTTCCGTCGGGAGATGCGCGGACAACCCAAACGCTGTTGGAATGCATCCCGACCGTAGCAAGCTCATCACTCTGACACAACCGCCAGAGATGGCGCCATTCCCATCCCCGAAGTTCCGCCTGATGAAGCCTGGGCCGATGCTGGTCCAGCAGCCTCAACGCGCGGCCTCGATCATTCTCAGCAAGGGCTTGCTGCGCCAGGAGCATGTCGGCAGCGTACAGGTTCTTGCGGGCGGCCAGTTCGCTCTGCTCGGCTTTTCGACGCTCCTCTGCTTCCAATTCTCGCGCTTGCTCGGCCTGCTGGCGTTGGGCTTTTTCGCCGGCGCGAGCCTTCTCCGCGTCTTGACGCGCGCGAATCGCGTTGTCTCGTTCAATCCGTGCCACACGCCAACCGAGAGTCGTCGAGATCAATCCCGCGATGAGCACGAGCCCCACCACTGTAGCCGCCGTGAAGGCAATTTTGTTTCGCCGCACCATTTTCTGCAGCCGGTAGAATCGACTCGGTGGACGGGCCGCCACGGGTTCATGAGTGAGATGCCGCTGGATGTCCATCGCCAGGCCGTTGGCCGTGTCGTAGCGGCGCGTGCGGTCCTTTTCCAAACACTTCATCACGATCCAGTCGAGGTCGCCGCGCAGCAGGTGCATGAGCTTTGGCAAGTCTGCGCCGCGGCGTTTGGCGGTGGTGCTGGATTCGTCGTCCGCCATGCCGCGCAGACGTGTGCTGGGTTTCAATGGCTCCTTCTCGCGCAAGGTGCGGCGCATCTCGTCGAGGCCGGACATCATCAGCTCCTTGCCATCGAACGGCGTCTTTCCAATGAGCAATTCGTAAAGCAGCACGCCCAGGCTGTAGATGTCGCTGCGCGTATCAACGTCGAGTCCACTCATCTCCGCCTGCTCGGGGCTCATGTAAGCCGGCGTGCCGATGAATTGCTGAAATTGGGTGTAAACGGTTTTTTCCGTCAGTTCGCCCTGTGTGGCCTTGGCAATGCCGAAGTCGATCACCTTTGGCACCGGAACGCCGTCGTGCAGCGTGACCATGACGTTCGATGGTTTGATGTCGCGGTGGATGATGCCTTTTTGGTGCGCATGCTGGATGGCGTTGCAGACTTTGAGAAATAGATCGAGCCGCTCGCGGGTGGGAAGATTGTTGTCGTCGCAGTACTTGGTGATCGCCTGGCCACGCACCAGCTCCATCACAAAGTAAGGTCGGCCCGTGTCGGTGGAGCCGGCGTCCAGCACGCGCGCGATGTGCGGATGATCCATCATGGCCAGCGCCTGGCGTTCGGCTTCAAACCGGGCGACGACATGCTTGGTGTCCATGCCGAGCTTGATGATCTTGAGGGCCACACGCCGCTTCACGGGTTCGCGTTGCTCCGCGACATAAACCGCGCCGAAGCCACCTTCGCCGAGTTTCTCGAGCAGTTTGTAGCGGCCGATCAACGAGCCTTCACGTTCGGTCAGCGGGGTGCTGGCGATCACTGTGGGCGGCTGCTCGGTCTTCGCCGCGTCGAGAAACGACATCGCTTTCGAGTGGGCGGCGATAAGCTCCTCGGCATGGTGGCGCAGTTCCGCATCCGCGCCGCAAGCCTCGGCCAGGTAACGACCGCGCTCGGCTGGGTCGGCGATTTCGATGGCCTCGCTGAAGATCGTCTTCAGCGGTTTTGTGGCGGTGTTCATGGATCGAATTCAGGTTCTCAATCATCAATGCGCATTCCGCCGGCGAAAGCGGCCAAAAAAGTGACGGTCTTGTTGGCGGCGGATCGAAAATGAGCGGGTGTCTTTATTCTGATACTTCTTTAACTGGGAGCGCTGGCGTCTCGCCAGCGTGTTGGGCGCGCATTATCTCGCCGGCAAGGATGCCAGCGCTCCCAGGATCATGGGGAGCCTCCTATTCCTTACGGACCGCTCACCAGCCATGAACCAACGTGGGATTGATTCAGCATCGAGTTCTTGAGGACACGGAGGACTCGAAACATAACTCTCTGCGTCCTTCAAAACTCTGTGCCTTATTTGTAGGTTCATGGAGAGAACGCTCCGGACTTTGTGCGCGCCTTGCACCCCGTAACCACGAATGGAGCGCCGAGCATTGCTCGGCGCTCCGGTTACTGGGCAAAGGGAACGGCGCGACCTCAAATCTCCGAGGCCGGATCGCGAGGGCAGCCAGACTACTTTTTCGCGCAGCCCGGCATCATCGAGCTTTTCAAGGTTTCGAGCCTCTCATCCGGTTGATCTCCCGAAACAGCCAGGTCCGCCCGAAAGCCCAGTCTCGTCGCGCGCTTCGTTCAGAGAGGCCCAATGCGCGTGCCGCCTCTTCATGCGTCAGGCCGACGAAGAAGCGCAGTTTGATCAATTCGGCCACGCCTGGATCTTCAGCTGTGAGGAGATCCAGCGCGTCGTTTATGAGCGCTACGGTCTCGTCATCCGCGGTCGCTGCGACAGTGAGTTCTTCGAGAGGCACCCGCTCACGGCCAGCATTTCGTTTCAAGGCCAGTTTGCGCCGGGCGTTCTCGACGAGGATTCGACGCATCGCCTCGGCAGCCGCCGCAAAGAAGTGCCCGCGATCTTCCCAGCACGCATCGGGGTCTTTCGAGAGGCGCAACCAGGCTTCGTGGACGAGCGCGGTGGGTTGAAGCGTGTGACCGGCGGCCTCGTTCGCCATCCGCGCGGCGGCGAGTTTGCGCAGCTGCTCGTAAACCAGTGGAAGCAATTCCTCTCCAGCGCGGGGATCGCCTTGTTGAACACGTTCAAGGATGCGGGTGAGTTCGCTCACGAGCGTTTCGTAGCTGCCATTGCAGAGATGCTCAAACACTGAGTTGTCGTCCATTCAAGCTTTCGCTAGAAGAGTCGCCGTGCAACCTCTACATCAACTCCGCGCCGGTGTCATTGGCACCGGATTCATCGGCCCCGTCCACATTGAAGCTCTCAAACGACTTGGCGTTCAAGTCACCGCGATCTGCGGATCGACAAAATCCGCGAGCGCCTGCGCGGAAAAGTGGGGCATCCCTGAAGTCTATGGTGATTATGATTACGAGGCGATGTATCGCTCCCCGAATGTGGATGTCGTTCACATCACTTCCCCGAACAAGGTTCACGTTGAGCAATCGCTTGCCGCGCTCAAGGCCGGGAAACATGTGATCTGCGAGAAACCCCTTGGCATGACCGCGAAGGACACGGCGAAGGTCGTGGCTGCTGTGAAGAGGAGAGGTTCGCCAGTCTTTGCGGTGAACTACATGTGCCGCTTCTTCCCCGCCGTGCTCCAGATGCGCGCGATGGTGCAGCGAGGCGATCTTGGTCAGATCATGCACGTTCAGGGGCACTTCTTTCAGGACTGGCTGCTCAAGGAAACGGATTACAACTGGCGGTTGCTCGCCAGCGAAGGCGGCAAGCTTCGCGCTGTCGGTGACATCGGCACGCACTGGATTGACACGGTTTCGTTCATTCTCGGCGCGCGCGCTGAGGCTGTGTTCGCGCACCTGGAGACGTTTCACAAGAGCCGATACCGGCCGAAGGGCGAGGTACAGACCTTTGCCAAAATCGACCCGAAGACGATGGTTCCTTACAAAGTGGACACGGAAGATTTCGGAACTGTCCTGCTCAAGTTTGGCAAGGCAAGTCACGGCTTCGTGAAAAATGTCCACGCCAACGCCTCGATCTCGCAAGTGGCCGCCGGTTGGAAGTGCGATCTCTACGCGGGCATTTATGGAACCAAGGGAAGTGTGCGGTGGAGTCTTCAAAATCCGAACGACATCGTTGTCGGCCGCCGGGACGAGCCAAACCAGGTTCTCCAACGTGCCACCGCCGGCTTCAGCGAGGACGTCGCTGGATTCACCGACTATCCCGGCGGTCATCCCGAGGGCTTTCCAGACAGCCACAAGATGCAGTATCGCGCGGTTTACGAGCATATCGCTGGTGGACGCAAAACTCCGTTGCTGTTTGCCACCGCCGCGGACGGTCATCATGAGGTGGAGCTATGTGAAGCGATCCTTAGGAGCAGTCAGGGCAAGAAATGGCTCGAGATTTTCTAGTGAATCTCTTTTGTCACTCAGATCCCGTATTTTGCAGAACTGTAGCGCGAGTTCCGTGCATGGATTGTTTCTTGCCGATGTGCCGTAACCGGAGGATAGTCAGCCTCGTAACTTATCCCACCATCCTATGATATCACGACTACCATACCTGACTCGAATGACGTTCCTTTCGTGTCTGTCACTGCTGGCGCTGGTCGCATTCGCAGACGACAAGAAAGTGGATCCCACCGGCACGTGGACATGGACTGTGACCACGCAAAACGGTGATTCTCGCGAGACCACGCTCAAACTGAAACTTGAGGGGGGATAAACTGAGTGGAATGATCTCGGGCCGAAACACGGAGTCGGCCATTCAGGACGCGGCGTTGAAAGGTGACGCGATCTCATTCCAAGTTGTCCGGGAAAGAGACGGCAACAAATTCACTCAAAACTATCATGGCACCGTCAGCGCCGACACGATCAAAGGCAAAATGGAGTTTGGGCGTGACGGTCAAGCGCGCAGCCGTGAATGGGTGGCGAAACGCCAGGGTGCTCCCGCCAAAGCGGCAGCTTCTGTGAACGGAAAATGGAAGTATTCGTTTACAACGGGCGGCGGTCAGACGTTGGAGCCAGTGCTGGACCTGAAGCAGGAAGGGGAGAAATTGACGGGGACGATGAAAGTCAATGACCGCGAATCGGCGATCTCGGACGGGAAGATCACTGGCAGCGAAATCTCCTTCAACGTCCTTCGCGAGCGGGACGGCCAGACGTTTACCAGCAAGTACGCAGGGAAGTACGATGGAGATGTGATCAAAGGCAAGATCAACTCCAATTTTGGCGGCACTGACCGCACTTTTGACTTCGAGGCGAAACGGCAGAAGGACTGAACGGGCCGAGAAGACAGTTCTCCACCCACAGTCACCTCAGTATTTTGAAGTATCGTCCCAAGAAAGAGGAGAGGATTCGCAAAAGCTGGAATGCCGCAGCATGGCTGGTTGCCAGATTGCAGTCGATCGTACCGGAATCCGGACGACCAAATTGACATGGGTGCAACCAACTTCATTTGCGTTGGGGATCTTTGCCATCGAAGTCGTCAAAAATGCTTCGGGTGAAATCTTTGATTTCGATTCCGGAACCGATCTCGCTGTGGCTGAGAAAGACCGCAGCCCGTTCTCCGGAGGCAGGCGTGTGCTGGTGGACGGACTGCTGACACGACGCGAGACAATCACCATCTCCGCCGTGGGTTATCTGACTGGATCCACAGCCGGGTTCTGGATCGTGGCTGCGCGCGAGCCGAGGATCCTTTGGATCGGGCTCGTGGGACTTGGGTGCGCCTACTTCTACCATGCGACGCCACTCAAGTTGTCGTATCGCGGGTTTGGCGAGCTGGCGGTCGGCGTGTGATACGGCCCATTGGTTGCCGGAGGAACATTTCTGGTTCAGCACGGTGTCCTGCCCTTCTTGATTGTGGGGCCATCGATTACGCTGGGGCTGCTCATTGCCTTATTTCTGTGGGTCAATGAATTCCCCGATCACGCCGCCGACATGGCAACTGGCAAGCGAACGCTCGTGGTGAGATTGGGGCGGCGGAAGGCAAGTCGCGTGTTCTTCGGGATGGTTTGCCTGGCTTTTCTCTGGCTGGCGGCGCTGCCCTGGCTCGAGTGTCCGAAAGGCGTATGGTGCGGGTTCATCGCGATGCCCGTAGCGACGGATGCTGCCTGGCGCATGTGGACTCACTTCGACGACAAAGGCGCGCTAGTTCCGGTACAATGGCGCGCCTTGATCTCGTTCCTGTTGTTTTCTATTGGCGCAGGATTCGGGCTCATGTTCTTCTGAAGATGAGCGGTGGCTTTCGAGATTCTGCGGAGCAGCCTGCGTCAAGCACACTTCAGGTTGACTGATCTGGCTTATTGCACAGTTCGCATCGACGGCGAGTAAAGCTTCACGAGCAAAGCGTGGGTGGGCAGGTAGATCGCCAGCGGCATCGCGGTCAGCATCAGTGCAAGCCATGCCCAACCCGGCATCCACTTTTGAGGCGCGGTGTCGCTGAGGCCGAAAACGTAGTTCACGTTGACCGGTGTTTGTGGGTTCGGCAGCAGGGCTCCGGTGGGCGGCAGGAGGAAGTAACTGATCAGCATCGCGGTCCAGGCAACGAAAGTCCAAGCCATGAAAGCACGCGGATTGTTGTTCAGGCGTTTCACGAGAAAAAGAAGCAGGAAAGGGAGCCATCCATGGAAAAGGGACAATCCTCTCAGAAAAAGCGGTCGTTGAGCTTCAAACATCTAATCTGTCATTCCCGTTACTTTGAACCCTGCGAGATGAGCCGCGAAGTCCGCGCACCAAAGCATTTGTGGCAGGATTATTCCGACAGCCGCCATGCTCGCCAAGAAACCGCTCTCCATCCATACCGCTGCCAGAGTCAGAAAAAGTGCGATGTCACAGAAATAGAGAAAGTTCGGTGGCCCGTATTTCATCCAATAAACCGGAACGAGTACCCCCATGAATGCGGTATATGCCAGTTTGACTGCCAGCGGAATTCTGTACCGGCGCAACGCAGGGCTTGAATTGCTGCTGGTTGGTGATGATCCGGTGGGTTGAGAGTTTCGTATGCAAGTAAGCGTATTTGTCATGGCGCATTCATGCAGCGCGAAGCATGACAAAGGAGTGCATCGACGGGATCTCGATTCACCCGAACAGGAGGCTATTTTTCCCTGGCTTCACCGGCTGGCTTCATGCCACGCAGGTGTTCATCAAACCAGTCGGTGAAGATGTCGAGATCCTTCACGATGTCAGGCCAGCCGTGGTCCTTGCCCGGCCTGACAATCAAGTTTACCGGAGGCGCGCCTGCTTCTTTGGCGCGCTTGACGAACATCTCGGCCTGATAAATGGGGACGAGTTTGTCGGCGTCACCTTGGATGATAAGCGTTGGAGGCATCGATGGTTTGATAAAATTCAGTGGAGAAATCTCCTTTCCGTATGCCTGGCGGCTTTCAGCGGATGCCGAGCGAACTCCAAAGGCTGGCTGAAAACTTGCCAGGGTTCCCACACCGACTGCGTCATCACCTTCCCGGCCCCAGTTGAGGAAATCAGCCGGCGGAAACAAGCAGGCGACGGCTTGAACGGCACTGCTTTGGCGGTCGATCGGATCTTTCGCATCGGGTTTCCCCGGGCCGCCTTGTGTGCCCATCGTTAGCGAGAGGTGCCCTCCCGCGCTTGCACCGGTGATTCCAAACTTGTACGGGTTCACCCCCCACTTGCCGGCGTTGTGCCTGACGAAGCGCACCGCGCGATGAATGTCCTGTGTGATTTCGGGAATGATGAACCGCGGTTGCGAGCCATGCACGACGGCGAACACGACGTAGCCGCGATCCAGGAATGACTTGTACATCGAGACGTTGATCGCCTCGTGGCTGGAGAAGAAACCTCCGCTCACCATAAAGAGAATCGCTGCACCGTTCTGTTTGGACGGCTGAAACACGTCCAAAGTCAGCGCCGTGCCGAACTTCCGGCCATAGACGACGTCTTCAGTGCGAGTGTAATCCTTCGGTGACTCGGCTCCCTGGACGAGTGCAGTGAAAGTTATGAAGCAGGCGAGCAGCGGTGATAAGAGGTTCATGGACGGATGGTATTAGCCGTCAGTGGCAGAAGATGCAACGATGAGTCCTTTGCGGAAGGCAGTTCCCCAATGCGGTCCTGCCTTGTCCGATCTGATCAACACCCGGCGGCTTGCAAGGATAGGCCAGTTACAGTGTTCAGACGTTAAACTTGAACAGCAGCACATCGCCATCCTTGACGACATATTCCTTGCCTTCCATGCGGTAGCGGCCCTTTTCGCGAGCGACGGCTACTGAACCGCATTGGACAAGATCCTCGTAGCTCACCGTTTCAGCCTTGATGAAACCCCGCTCAAAGTCGCTGTGGATGACACCGGCGGCTTTGGGCGCAGTGTCTCCTGCATGAATTGTCCAGGCGCGGACTTCCTTCTCGCCTGCGGTGAAGTAAGTGCGCAGTCCGAGCAAATGATAGGTCGCTCGAATCAGCGCTCCGACGCCGCTTTCCTCGACGCCAAGTTCCTTGAGGAAGGCTTTGGCTTCGTCCTCCGAGAGGTCGATCAAGTCGCTTTCAATTTGTGCACTGATGAAGACCGATTCGCAGGCAAGGTGCGTTTTTACGTAATCGCCAACTTTGAGCACGTGAGGATTTTGAGCGGCTGTCGCGAGGTCGGATTCCTTGACATTGCACGCGAAGATCGTGGGCTTGTCGGTGAGCAGATAGAAACCGCGTGCGATGACTTTTTCCTCAGGAGTGAGTTCTACCGTTATGCCTGGTTTGCCCGCATTCAGAATGGGCTCAAACTTGGCGAGCACGGCATCCTCTGCGACGGCTAGCTTCTCTCCTCGTTTTACGTCCTTCGCCAGGCGTTCGCGCCGCTTGGTTACGGCTTCGAGGTCAGCCAGGACCAGCTCGGTGTTCACGGTCTCAATATCGCGGACCGGATCGATATTTCCGGCGACGTGGTGAATGTCAGCATCCTCAAAGCAGCGAACCACCTGCACGATGGCATCGACTTCGCGGATGTGACTGAGAAATTTGTTTCCCAAACCTTCGCCAGCACTGGCGCCTTTCACCATGCCCGCGATGTCCACAAATTCGATGGCTGCCGGGATGACGACATTTGTCTTTGCGATCTTCTGGAGCACTTGCAGTCGGTCGTCGGGCACGGTGACGATGCCCACGTTTGGATCGATGGTGCAAAATGGATAATTCGCCGCCTCCGCCTTGCGCGTGCGCGTGACGGCGTTGAACAGTGTGGATTTACCGACGTTTGGAAGTCCGACAATTCCGGCTTTGAGCATAGGGTTTGACTAATGTCAGATGGAAGTTGGCAATCGGATGGAGGCTTGATCTTTGAAATGGTTACGGTTCGGGCTTCTCAGTTTCGGACTGCCGGGCTTCCTCGACCGCATCTCGAATGAGTTGCTTGAACTGCTCGATGCCTTCATCAAACGCGGCGGCAATGGGCAGTAAAGCAGTCTTTCGAATCTTGCGTTTGAATGTTTTAAGGTTCGATTCCGCCACCGGCTCGTCCATTTTATTAGCCACGACATAACGGGGCTTGTCGAGGAGTGCCGGGTCGTAATGCTCAAGTTCACTCAGGAGCTGTTTGTAATCATCCCAAGGCAGTCGTCCATCGGTGCCTGCCATGTCGAGCAGGATGACGAGGATCTTGCAGTGTTCGATGTGACGCAAAAAGGAGTGGCCAAGGCCGACGTTTTCGTGCGCTCCCTCGATCAATCCGGGCACATCACACACCGTGAGGCGATGCCAGTCGGCATATTCAACGATCCCGATCTGAGGTGTGAGAGTGGTGAAAGGGTAAGCGGCGACTTTTGGGCGTGCTTTGGAGATTGCGGCTAGAAGCGTCGATTTGCCAGCGTTTGGGTAACCTACGAGGCCGACTTCCGCGAGGATGCGAAGTTCCAGGAGGTAATCGCCTTCGTGGCCGGGTTCACCAGGCTGGGCAAAGCGTGGTGTTTGGTGGCGTGCCGTGGCGAAGTTTCGATTGCCGAGCCCGCCACGGCCTCCCTTGCACAAGACAAACCGTTGCCCGTGTTGGGTAAGGTCGGCGACCAGTTCAGCGCCTTCATGGCGATCCTTGGAAGGCTCCTTGGTTTCGATCTCGGATTCCAAGTCTATTTCCATCGCTCGCTCTGAACCGTGATGGCGTATCACGTGGCGCCGGCCTGTCGCGAGCTGGAGGGGACTGAGTTTCGCAACGGGTCCATCCTCTTCGTCTGCATCCTGTTCTGATTTGCAAACCGGCGGGTTCGTGCCTGGAAGTTTCCAGACGAGCGTGCCACACGGAACTTTCACGACGAGATCGTTGCCAGCATGACCATCCATTCCCTTGCCCTTCCCACCTTCCCCCTCTTTCGCGATCAGTCTGGGAGTGTAGAACTGATTGATCAGGTTGTTGAGATCATGATCCGCTTCAAGGATGACATCGCCCCCGCGTCCCCCATTACCGCCGCTGGGTCCGCCTTTGGTGATGAACGCTTCACGATGGAACGCGACGCATCCCTTTCCGCCGTGACCGGCGCGTGCATAAATTTTGATCTCGTCGATGAACATTTCAGATGCGTCTGCTCTGCTTCCACTATTGCAAAACTCACCGCTGACCACGGCTGCTAGTCAGGGCTTCAAAAAGTGCCACTGGCCTTGATACATTGTTGGAATGAGTGGTCAGAAAGCAAAAAGGCGAGGCCGGTCCGGCCTCGCCGCGAGATTCATAGTCCTCGGACTAATTATTGGCTGAAGCCGTCTGGGGTACAATGTTGACCCTGCGGCTGCCCTTGTCGAACGCAACCTTCCCATCCACCAAGGCGAACAGCGTCCAATCCCGGCCGGTGCCGACGTTCTGGCCAGCTGTGAATTTGGTTCCACGCTGGCGAACGATGATGCTGCCCGCAGTCACCACTTCTCCGCCAAAGCGTTTCACGCCAAGCCTCTTGCTGACGCTGTCGCGTCCGTTGCGGACGCTTCCCTGACCTTTCTTATGTGCCATAACTGACTGTGCTTAAAGTTTGATTTCCTTGATTTTGACGACCGTCAGTTCCTGACGATGTCCCACTGTGCGGTGATAACCTTTGCGGCGTCTCATCTTGAAGGCGATCTTCTTTTCACCGCGCTTGTGCTCGACGACATCGGCTATCACGCTTGCGCTCGGAACGGTCGGTGCGCCCACGAGAATCTTGCCGTCACCACTGATCAGAAGCACCCGGTCAAACGTCACTGGCTGTCCTGCGGCGACCTCAAGGCGCTCGATTTCAAGGGTGACTCCCGCGGTCACACGGTACTGTTTGCTGCCTGTTTCAACTACTGCGTACATAGGTTCCTTTTTCAAAAGGGTTTGAATAAGACCAAACCGTGATGGTAGTGTCAATGACTCATTTCAGGTGATTTCGGGCGAAGTGTTCATAGCATGGAAAATCCAATTTTAGGATTTTCTCGCTCAAGTTTGCGCCCCGGAGTAGGAGTCTCGGAGATGGTTTTGACTGTTGAGTTATGAGAATTCTGGTTACATGCGGTCCAGGCTACGAGCCGATTGACGAGGTTCGAAGGATTACGAATTTTTCCACCGGAAGGCTTGGCATCCGCCTGGCCAATGCGTTTGCGGTTCATGGTTGGGAGGTGACTTGTTTCAAAGGTGAACAGGCTACTTGCTCCGAACCAATTGTCGGAGCCGAGGTGCGAATGTTCACCACCAATGCAGATCTGTCCCGCCAGATGGAGGAGCATGCCCATGCAATGCGAGTGGATGCGGTTTTCCATGCTGCCGCGCTGTGTGATTTTGCGATCGATTCCGTTTTGGATGAATCTGGCCGTCTCGCGAGTTCCGCGAAGTTTTCCACCAGAGAGGGGCCGATTCATCTCGTTCTGAAGCCGGCACCAAAGATTCTGCCCCTCCTGCGTTCGTGGTTCGGAAGGGCGCGCATTGTCGGCTGGAAGTATGAATTGATCGGGTCAGTCGCAGAAGCCCTGAGCACGGCGCAGGGGCAGATCAATGAGTGCAGGACCGACGCGTGTGTATTGAATGGAAAGGCTTACGGCAAGGGTTTCGGACTTTGCCTGCCCGATGCGGAAGTCAGGAATTACCTGGATGATCGGCATCTGGCGGCGGGACTGATTGAATGGTTGGAAACCGCACCGAGCCGCTGAACACGGGTCAGATCACCAAGCGAGGGTTTTGTTGGAGCTGCCGGGCAACCGCGAGGAATGCTTGCGCCGGCGCTGTAGCTGGGTGGGACACGACGACCGGCACGCCTGCGTCCCCGCCGGCTCGGATTTCGGTGTAGATCGGGATTTCCCCGAGGAATGGAATTTTTAGTTTGTGCGCCATGGCTTTTCCACCGCCATGACCGAAAATTTCAAACCGTTCACCGGATGGCGTGGTGAAATGGCTCATGTTCTCAATGATGCCCAGAATGGGCACGTTCACTTTTTCAAACATGCCGATGCCCTTGCGTACCACCCCAAGTGAAGCCTCTTGGGGTGTCGTCACGATGACGCCGCCATCCAGCGGCACGGTCTGACAAAGAGAGAGTTGCGCGTCGCCCGTGCCGGGGGGCAGATCAACCAGGAGATAATCCAGTGTTCCCCATGCCACGGCAGTGACGAACTGTTGGATGGTTTTCATGATCATCGGTCCTCGCCAAATGACGGGGGAATCGCCGTCGAGCAAGAACCCCATGCTCATGAGCTTCACGCCATGGTTGGAGGGTGGAACCAGCTTCTCCTGCTCATTGACGGTCGGTCGTTGATGAACGCCCATCATGAGCGGAATGCTCGGGCCGTAAATGTCGCAATCAAGAAGTCCCACGCTTGCTCCCAGGTGTTGAAGCGCACATGCCAGATTGACCGAGGTGGTTGACTTGCCCACCCCTCCTTTGCCGCTGGCCACGGCGACGATCCGACTGATGCCAGGCACTTTCGTCTGATTGGACCACGCAGCCTGAGGATTGCTGGATCGGGCTCCATCCGCAGGCAGTCTAACGTCCACGAACACACCCTTGATTCCTGGAATCCCCTGAATTGCGCGACTGGACTCGGCCTTCACCTGGTGTGCAATTTCCGGCGTGCCGGAAGTGAGTTGGATTTCGACACTTGCAGCGCCGTTCGCCACTGCGATCTGTTTTACCAGTCCAAAGGAGACGATGTCCCTGGAATAGCCTGGGTACTTGACCGAGGCGAGGGCTTGCTTGATTTCAGCTTCTGTTGTCATGGATCGGAAAACGAGACTTTACCGCGGGCTGCCAAAAAATGGACTGTGACTAATGAGCGGCCTTCCCCGAAACAGCCGCCGCATGCTCAGAGAAAGACTTTCCTCGACCGGCAGGTTTAATGACCGAATCAATGATCCCTCTTTCAAATTCATCCCACATGGGCGACATGCCGCGAAGTTTTTGAACGATTTTCTGGAAGCTCTCAACAACGTAATCAACATCTTCCTCCGTGTTGTCCTTGCCGAGGGTCATGATGATGTTGCCTTGCGCAAGCGCGTGGTCGAGACCGATGGCCGCGAGAACGTGTGAAATTTTCAGGGATTTGCTGACGCAGCTCGACCCACTTGCCACAGCGATTCCATTCATGTCGCAGAGGAGCAACTGACCTTCGCCTTCGATGAATTCTGTGCTGATATTCAGGTTCGTGCTGATCCGCTGCGGACCGGGCTCAGGACCGTTGAGTTTGATGTAGGGAATGCTGTTTTTCAGCCCGTCCCAAAGGCGTTTTTGCAGTTTGGCGGTGTGAGCGATTCGAATGGGCATCTCGCGCAGGGCAATCTCTGCCGCGAGGCCGCCACCAACGATTGATGGAACATTTTCAGTCCCTGCACGCCGCCCGCCTTCCTGCACGCCGCCATGCTGTACACCCACGAGCCGCGCGCGGCGGTTACGATAAAGGACACCAACACCTTTTGGTCCGTAAAACCGATGTGGTGTAAGGGACAGCAAGCTGATGCCCATCGTCTGCACATCGATCGGCAACCAGCCTGCGCTAGCAACGGCGTCCACGAAGAACGGAATTCCTTTTTCGGTCGCAATCGTTCCGATTTCCGCGATCGACTGGATGGTCCCGATGTCGTGATTCGCGTAATGGACGCAGATCAAGGTTGTCTTGTCGGTAATCGCTGCGCGGATTTCGGCAGGATCGGTCCACCCGATTGGATTCACCTTCACCTTAGAAGTGACGAAACCTTGTTTTTCCAGGAACTCAAGCGAGCTAAGGACTGATGGGTGCTCCGTTTCACTGACGACGATGTGGTTTCCCTTTCGCTGATTCGCGTAGGCCACGCCTTTGACGGCCAGATTGACCGCTTCGGTGCCTCCTGAAACAAAGAGAATGTCGTCCGCTGATTCAGCGTTGATCAGCGCGGCGAACTGGCTTCGTGCGTTGGCTATCGCGTCACGAACGCGCAGACCATGTTGATGCAGCGATGAAGGGTTTCCGAAGATTTCAATGAAATACGGGCGCATCGCCTCGAACACTTCGGGCAATACGGGCGTGGTGGACTGGTGATCCAAAAAAACGTGGCGCATGACTGAAAATCCACGGGGCCACCGGCCCGACGCCTTGGCCACCGTGGATGAAAAAGGAATCGACCCCTCTGATTAGACGGCCATCGGTTGCAATTGAGTCGTGCGGCTGGGTGCTGGCACTGATGGGCGCTTCTTTTGGTAGTCTTCAAGCGCGGCCTTCAGGGCTTCCTCGGCCAGGACCGAACAGTGGATTTTCACCGGTGGCAGCCCTCCAAGGGCGCTGACAACCTCCTGGTTTGAGAAGCTCATGGCTTCCTCGACTGTACGCCCCTTGATCAATTCTGTGGCCATGCTCGAACTTGCGATGGCAGAACCGCAGCCAAAGGTCTTGAACCGGGCATCCTCAATCTTACCGTCTTTGATCTTGAGGCTGATCTTCATGATATCTCCGCACGCGGCTGCGCCGACCTCGCCGATGCCATCTGCATCCTTCAGATCGCCCATGTTTCGGGGATTCATGAAGTGGTCCATCACCGTCGAATTATAGAGTGTGTAGGTGTCGCTCATGGTTCAATTTCAGGTTAATAGTAGATTAGTAGATTCTTATTTGCAGGTTTTCGCAAAAATTCATTTGAAAGCAGCTGGTTGAAGCTTGCGTATGTGCCTCGTTTTGGCCGGAAGAGTGGCTTCGGTAGTGATGAGGTCGGCCAGTGTCGTGCCTGCGAACACCGCTCTCACCCGATCCTGCGCCCGCTCAAACAAGCCGCACAGGGCGCATCCTTCCATGTGTTCGCAGTCCGGAACCTCCAACTGGCATCGCTGAAGAGCGATCTTGCCCTCGATCGCTTCGATGACTTCCAAAACCGTGATATCAGATGGCTTTCGGGTGAGGGCGAAACCGCCGCCAGTTCCCCGATAGGATTGAACGACACCGGCTTTGACCAGGCTCTGAAAAATCTTGGCGAGAAAGCTCTTTGGGATTTCTTCATCGCGGCTGATGTCATCGATCAAAGCCATCCGAGCTGGCCCTCGACGGGCCAGATGAAGCAACCCCAGAACTCCGTATTCGCCTGCTCGTGTGATCTGCATTTTGATTTAGGACTAAGATTGTCCTGTTGATCTTGAACCTATGCGAGCATGGAAGGCTGTCAAAGATTTTTAGGGCAATTCTGAAAGAATTTTCAGTTCGTGACCTTGGGGGCGCGACGACTTTGAACCAACAGCAAGGAAAGGCCACCGAGGAATATCGCCCCGCTGACCACCTGCCCCGCAGTTACTCCTCCCAGAACGGTAGATGAATAATCGCCTCGGAAACTTTCAACAGCGGCACGCAGTATGGAATAGGCCATCAGATAAATTCCAAAAATCTGACCGTCGAATTTCTTTCGTCGATGGAACCACTCCAGAAAGGCCCAGAGGAACAAGTTCAGTAACGATTCGTAGATCTGTGTTGGGTGGACGCCTGCACCGCCAGTCGCGTGGTCTTGCGGAAAGTGGATTGCCCAAGGCAGGGAGCAGGTCCGACCGTAACAACAGCCAGTCATCAGGCAGCCGATCCGGCCAAACGCATGTCCGAGGGCAATGCTTGGAGCAAGAGCATCTCCGAGTTTCCAGATCGGAACCTTGTATCTAAGCGTGTAAAGTATCGTCCCCACCGACGCTCCGATCAATCCGCCGTAAAAGACCAAGCCGCTGCGGACCTTGAAAATTTCAGTAAAAGGCAGGCCTGCGAATTCCTGCTGCCAGTGCGTAACCACGTAGTAGCTACGTGCACCAAGGAGAGCTCCAATTATGAGCCAGGGAGCGACGCCGGTAACAGAATCACCTGGCAAGCCGTCCCTCGGTCCGCGCCTTGCGGCAGTCCAAAAGCCAAGAAGAAAACCGGTGGCTGCGAGAATGCCATACCAATAAATTGTGACAGGTCCAAACTGAAAGGCGATGCCATGCACTGGTGCGCAAAAGGTAGGGACGCTTTGCGTCAGTGACAAGGTCAGACGCGCTCCACGGCTTCGGAAGTGACTATCGAGGTTGAACCAGAGGAGGCGGAGAAGGTTTGTTTTCTCCCTTCGGGGCCGATGTAATTTTCGTCCCGGGTAACGGTGGAAGACCAGCCGGGGGGAGAACCGTTGTGACGTTTTTCCACATTTGACGATCTTTTACAGACAGCCTCTTCCAGCGTTCGAGCGTGTCAATGAACTGATCACGGCTCTGTTCCGGCATTTCGAAAACTTTTGGGACCGATTCCAGGCACGCGGCTCTCTCGGCGGTGGGGAGTTTGTCGAATGCCTTGATAGATTCCTCGGCCTGACGACGTTGCTGTTCTGGAAGGTTCTCCAGAACTTTTGCCCTTTCCTTGGTGGAGAGTTCAAAAAAGCGAACGGCTTGGGATGAGATTCGCTGGCGGCGCTCCGGTGACAGGGCCTTCCACTCGGTTAATTTGTCCTCCCATGATTTTCGAAGACTCTCCGGCAATGTGGGCAGAACCTTTTTGCGCTCGGCACTGGTGAGTCCGTCAAGCTGCAGGACATAACGGACAGTCCGCTCGTTCTGCAGTACCTCCTGCTGGAGTTCTTGTGGGAGTCTGTCCCAACGCTGTAGTTTCTCGACCACAAGCTGACGATCCTTTTCAGGGATCGCATCCACGGCTGATTGCCGGACTTCCGGGCGCAGCTTGACGAGTTCGAGCAAGTAATACCGGCTGCGCATGGAAATCAGCGCCACTTCCCGAACAGCAGGTGTCATGGATTCCAGCCGGCTGAGCTCGGTACGGAGGAACTTCCGCTGTTGATCTGTCTTCGATGCGAGAATCGTGTCCCGATCTTCGCCGGCTCCGGTGAGGAGCCTGTCAAATTGATCCAACTTCTCCTTCACACGCATCACCGGGGCGATCGCGGGCTGGGAGACAGTGGGCCGCTCAGTTCTCGCCTGCGCCGTAGCAGTCGTGAAGACGGGCAGATTGGCGGCTTGACCAGGTCCACTGCCAATGCCAGTCAGGCAGCAAAGGAGCCAGATCGGGCAGCTTTTCCGCATCATTCTGATCTTCAATATGCTCATGACGCTCATTTCATCGCATCCATCAAGTCGGTTTCCTCCACGGCGCTGTGCAGGGCAACCTGCTTGAACCCTTCAATGGCTGGGAGATCCTGCAACACTTCGAGCGTGGGTTGGACCACGCTGGTCAGGCTGGCGATGCTCTGAGCAAGTTCACGCCTCACGAACACCTGGTACTGCTGATACGATAGGACACTCATGGCCAGAAAGCTGGCAGCAACCGCGACTTTTCGCCCCCACACCAGATGTGTGAACGAGTTCCACCACCGGATAGGACGGGAACGGCGGGCAGCGCGCTGCTCCAGTTGGATCCGCTCCATGACGCAGCTGGTGAAATTGGATGGCACAGGCGCGTCCGGCAGTTCATCGAGCAACCGGTTCATGACGATCTCAATGTCAAGTCGTGCCAATTCTTCGGGTTGTGATTCAGAGCCTGGATTCCAGCCGGTCAGTCCATTCGAGCCTTGCTTGCGCTGATGGGAAGGTTTTTGGAGTTTGTTTTTATCGTGGCTGTTCATTTCGCTTTCCATTCAAAACCAACTGTTGCCTAAAGTTGCTTCACCTTCTCAGCGCTCCACGCTCCCGTTCGGAGGTATGGCTTCAATTTCTGCTTGAGCGTTTCCCTTGCGCGATGGATGAGCGACTTCGTGGCTGGCATGGAACATCCCAGAACTTTGGCGATTTCCTCGTAAGACAATTCTTCCTCGCGACACAAAAGGAGGGCGGTGCGCTGTGTCTCCGGCAGCTCGAAGATCGCTTGATCGACCTTCTCAAAAAGTTCACCCCGGAGCAGCGCATCTTCCGGTGCGACGCACTTCGTATCGAGGTACTGCCGTCTGGGCATGTCTTCGTCCTCCGAAAGGGTGGCATCCATCGATTCTGCGGGATGTCGCGAGCGGCGGCGGATTTCGTTCAGGCACAGATTGCGGGCAATCGTGAACAGCCATGTCGAGAACTTGGCGGTTACCCGGTATCGACCGGCCGCTTTGTACGCCTGGACAAATACATTTTGCGCCAGATCCTCGGCTTCCGTCGCGTCAGGCAGGGTTCTGAAAATGATGTTGAAGACAGGCTGCTTGTACTTCTCGACCAGTTGCTCGAAAGCCCCAACGTCGCCCTGAGTGACAAGCAGCATCAGGGCGGCATCCGGGTCCAGTTTTTCGATCGGAGCGGCAGCCATTCGATATCACACTAGCAAACACCGCCGCCGGCACAAGTTGCGTGGAAAGTTCGGAAACTCCTCCGATGCTTGCGCCGCCCCGGGCCACTGCTACTTTCTGCCGCGTCATGCCGACACTGCTCGAACGAATAGAAGACAACGCCTCCAAACGGTTGCCGATCCCCCCTGACCACCACCCCAAGCAGGAGTTGGCGCGCTACAAGAATTTCCTCAAGGTGGAGGCGCACCGGCTCAAGATTTTTCACCGCGGCGGAGGAGGAGGCGTGGAAATCTGCCGGTCGCGAGCCCATGTGCTGGACCTGCTGATCACTCACATCCTCGAGGCGGTGAAGCAAACGGTGAAAGCCGACAAGAGTGTCAATGCGCCACTCGCCATCGTGGCCACGGGAGGCTACGGTCGTGGGTTGCTCAATCCCAACAGCGACATCGACATCATGTTCCTTCACGGGGGGGATCTTGTTTCCCACGGCAAGCCCAAGCCATTTATGACGGCGCTGATGGATGGACTTTTGCTGACACTATGGGATGTGGGACTCAAAGTCGGACATTCCGTGCGAAGTGTCGAAGATTGCGTGTCGGTCGCCAACTCTGACATGCAGTCGAAGACTTCGCTGATCGAGGCGAGGCTGGTGACGGGTGATGCGGGCCTCTTTGACCGTATGCAGCGCGTGGTGATTACCCGGTGTGTGCGGGGATTGGAGGATGCATACGTGGCGTCTCGCATTCAGGATCAAGAAGCCAGGAGGACAAAGTTTGGGAAATCTGCTTACATGCAGGAGCCCAACATCAAGAATGGCAGCGGAGGCTTGCGCGACTACCAGAATCTCCTCTGGATGATGTTTTTCAAGAGCCGGGCGAGGAGCATTCTGGAGCTGGAACAACAGGAGATGGTCAGCCCCACGGAACGAAAGCAACTGGACGCGGCGCACGACTTTCTCCTCCGGGTCCGCAACGACATCCATTACCACTCCAATCGCAGTGGCGATGTGTTGAGTCGGGCCTTGCAACCGGCCATCGCCCACAATCTCGGTTACACGGACAGGTCTCCCAGCAAGCGCATTGAGAAGTTCATGCGAGACGTTTACACTCACATGCGGAACATTTATCTCATCACCCGCACGGTTGAGCAACGCCTCGCGCTCATTCCCCAGCCATCGAAATTGGCCACGCTTCGCGGGCTCATTCGACGAGGCCGGGACCGAAGAGTGAGGCAGACCGTCGATGGTTTTCAAATCGTCGATGATTGCATCTGCGCGACTTCCCTCAGGATCTTCAAAGAGCAACCACGGCGCCTGATGAGGGTGTTTCTGCACGCCCAGCAGCGTGCGTTGAAGATTCATCCGGACCTGACTCAGATGATTCGCAACCAGGTGGGATCGGTTCACCGCGAGTTTCTCAGTGACCCTCACGTCCATGAGACTTTTCTCGAGATCCTGGGTCAGCGGGGCAACGTTGCTCCCACGCTCCGGGTGATGCATGACGTGGGATTGCTTGGCAAATATCTTCCCGAATTTGGGAAACTCACTTGCCTGGTTCAGCACGAGTTCTATCACCAGTACACGGCCGATGAACACACTCTTCTTTGTGTTGAAATGCTGGATCAGATCCCTGAGTCCAAGGAGCCTCCGTTCTACAACTACGCCGAACTGCTTCAAAAAATTGAGCGTCCATTCGTGCTCTACCTGGCTTTGCTTCTTCACGATTCAGGTAAAGGCGTGCCGGGCAAGGATCACCACATGGCCAGCTCGCGCATGGCGCTCACCGTCGCCAAGCGGCTCGGGCTCGACGGTGCCACGGCTCACGCCTTGTGCCTGATAGTGGAGCACCACCAGTTGATGGCCCAGATCTCCCAACGCCGCGATCTGGAAGATCCGTCCGTGATCCGCAACTTCGCCACTCTCATCCAGTCCACCGAGAATCTTGCGCTGCTGACATTGCACACGTTTGCGGATTCCCAGGGCACGGGCTCGGGTTTGTGGAATGGTTTCAAGGATTCACTCCTCTGGATGCTCTATCACAAGACTTACGCGGTCCTGACCGGCACTGGAGACTTCTTCCGTGCCGAAGAAAAACAGCGCGAGCTTCTGGCAGAGGAGGTCAGGAAGATCATGCCCAGGAGCTTCGGTGAGGATGAACTGAACGCTCACTTCGACCATCTGCCTTCCCGCTATTTTCAGATACACGGCGCCAGGCAGGTGTTGTCGCATCTCACAATTGCCCACCAGTTCATGCATCATCAACTTGCCGAGGATGACAAGGCGCTGGAACCTGTCCTTCATTGGCACAATGAGCCCGATCGTGGTTACACTGCGGTAACGATTTGCACATGGGACCGGCCCGGCCTCTTCTCAAAGATCGCCGGCAGTCTCGCTGCCGCGGGCCTTAACATTCTTAGCGCCCAGATATACAGCCGGACTGACGGCATGATTCTCGACACATTTCTCGTCACAGGCGCCAAATCGGGCTCGCTGGCCAACAAAGCCGAGAAGGAAGAATTCGAGCGGCTTTTCAAAGCGGCGCTCACCGGAGTGGTGAATCTCCCGGCATTAATGGCGAGACAACGTTCGGCTCTTGGCGCTCAATCGGTGGTTGATGAAGATCGCATTCCCACCCGGATTCGTTTCGACAACGAGACTTCGGATTACTACACCGTACTCGAAGTGGAAACGGAGGATCGAATCGGTTTGCTTTACGTCATTTCCCAGACTCTCTCCGACCTGCACATGGATATCGCCATTGCCAAAATCGCCACCGAGAAAGGCGCGGCCATCGACAGCTTCTACATCTCGTCGCAGGACAGCTGCAAGGTGATCTCACTCGAGCAGCAAAAGTTCATTGCAGAGCAACTGTCTTCAGCAATCGCCAGCCTGGATATTCTGGAGACACCGCGATAGGTGCCGGTAGCGCGTTGGCGTGTCCGCATGTCTTGAGTTGACTGGTTCGCAAATTCCAGGTGCCCGGCAAAGCATGGTCGATTTGGGATGGAGAATTGAGGTGGAGCACGGTGACTCGCTGGAATTCATTGCCAGCACAACGAGCGTTACGAGGCTCAAGAATTTGCTCGATCAGCAGTAATTGGCTAGCATCGAGACACATGATGGAAATCTGGCGCTTACTTCAATCGGGTGTCTGCGCGTCCTCAGAGAACATGGCTTGGGACGAGGCACTGCTCGAATCTGCGGCGTTCCGAGGCGAGCCGACAATCCGATTCTATGGTTGGAGAGAGGCGGCGGCGACCTTTGGATACTCGCAGCGCTTCGCGGATGTGTCGCGCTGGACGACGTTGAGGCCGCTCATTCGCCGCCCCACCGGTGGAGGATTGGTGCTGCATGATTCAGATTGGACCTACAGCGTCATCATTCCGCCGTCACATTCTTGGTATCAACTTCGGGCAGCCGAGAGCTATCAGCGAATGCATCACTGGATCCGGGATGCTTTCGTAAAACTGAACCTCGCGACGGAGTTGTCACGAGGCTGTCAGAAAGATATTCCGGGACAGTGCTTCGCAGGTGCGGAGAAGTTCGATGTGCTCTGCGCGGGGCGAAAAATTGCAGGTGCCGCTCAACGTCGAAACAAGTTTGGCCTTCTCATTCAAGGCTCGGTCCAGTTTGAACCTCCACAAGCCGATCGCAGCGCCTGGGAAAAGGCCATGTGCGACACCGTGCCTGCCGCGTCTCCTGTGACATGGCAGAACTTCGAACCGGACAAATCACTGCTTGAACATGTCCGCCAGCTTACCGCCGACAAATACGGGTGCCGCGAGTTTAACGAATCCAGATGATTCTGGCGCTTGTGGCGAAGTCTTCACGACCCTCCGGCTGCAGACGCTTTTCACGGAGATCTTCGATACACAGGAGGTTCTCTCACTCGCCATTCAACGATACGGGCATGGAATCGGCGAGGCGGAAGGTGACGAACTGGACGAGGCCGGGGAAATTGCAATGCGGTTGATAACCGCGCTCGTGCCAGCCGAGGAAACCGATGGCACGCTCCTCGTCCGTGAGTGGACATGACCAGCGGTTCTTGTCGGCCCCCAGTTCGCGCAGGTACTCGCGTTTGGTTCGCGGCGTCATGCCCTCGGAGACCGGCGCTCCACGGACTACGTCTTCGCCACCAACTGGCGCAACACATACGGCAGGATGCCGCCGTGCTGGTAGTAGTCGATCTTGATGGGTGGATTCATCCATTCGTTCACCAGACAATCTTGGTGTTGGGATACTGCTTGATGAGTGGGTCGATGGTCACGATGGAAGCTTGGATGATCGCCGCCGTGGCCACGATCAACCGGTCCGACGGATCAGCGTGCAAAGGAGGCAGCGCGGTGCTGGTCAGCGCGATTTCGTCACTGACCGAAACAACCGTCAATCCATGATGTGTCGTCGCGAGCCGCCACCAATCCACCGGGTCCATGCCCAGATCCAGCCGACCTTTCCGGTGCTTGATTCCGATCTCCAATGCACTGATGGCTGACACGAACAGTTCATCCGGATGAGCCGAAACGGCCGCCCGCGCGGTTGCCGAGAGGGTCGCCGGGGATTCCGCCAGCCAAAGCAACGCGCAGGTATCCAGCAGGAGCTTCACTTGAAGGCCGCAGGCCAGTCTTCCGGAAGAAGTGGATTCGCTGGATTCTCGTGAAAGACTGCCTTGCCCAGCGCCGAGTGTTGGACAAGCGGATCTCCACAGGGTTTGTTACCTGACGGAAGAATCGTCAGCAACGCGCGAGCACGCTCCGGAAGCGCTTCGTTACCGCGTGGTGTGACCTTCCCGTGGTCCAACTCCACTTCCAAAGTCGTCAAGCTCATGGCTGAATTGGTAGCATCGTTGGTTTTCAATGTCACGCCTTCGCCACCAACTGCCGCAACACATACGGCAGGATGCCGCCATGCTGGTAGTAATCAATCTCGATGGGCGTATCGATACGGCAGGCGACAACGATGTTCTCCACCGTGCCGTTCTTGCGTGTGATCTTGAGGGTGAGGTCTTGCTGGGGCTTGAGGTTCGCGTCGAGGCCCACGATGTCGTAGGTCTCGCTGCCGTCGAGCTTCAAGGTCTGCGCGGTGGTGCCTTCCTTGAACTGCAACGGCAGCACGCCCATGCCGA
>SXGS01405127.1_pt1 | contig 59825 bp, 70 predicted proteins | sample 3174681 | NCBI WGS metagenome assembly SXGS01 (sample SAMN11356861, study PRJNA531348) | freshwater metagenome | isolation source: freshwater sample F1-80 | place: China: Fuxian Lake, Yuxi | collected 2017-12-25
ATTCCGGTGCACATGGTTGAGACGATCAACAAGTTCCAGCAGATTGAGCGACAGCTCATTCAGGATTTGGGTCGTGAGCCGCTCGCAGAGGAAATTGCGGCTGAGATGGGACAACCCATTGAGAAAGTGCGCCATATCCGCAAGATTTCTCAGGACACGGTTTCGCTTGAGACGAGCGTGGGAGATGACGATGAGGATTCCAAACTTGAAGATTTTCTCGAGGACGTGAAGACGATTTCACCAGATCGTACCGCCGCACGTGAACTGTTGAAGGACTACGTGAATCAGTCCATGATGGAGCTCACGCCACGTGAACAAAAGATTCTGGAGATGCGATTTGGACTTACGGACGGCGTAAGCCATACGTTGGAAGAAGTCGGTCGCGAGTTCGATGTCACGCGTGAGCGTATTCGTCAGATCGAAGCAAAAGCTCTTGAGAAGATCCAAGCAAATCCTCTTATCGAAAAGTTGAGGGATTATTAGACTGGGGTCAGGTCTCCAGTGTCCAGTTTTGGATCGTACCGAGTGAATTTTCCACAGGAACCTATTGACGAAAAGTCAGATACCTGCTGAAATGTAAAAAGAAACCCCCTCCATAACAAATGGCTGGGGGTTTTGGTTTTCGGGGGTCAAGTCTCCAGCGGTCACTCTTAAACTTCCCGACCACTTCTTATGTCTCGCCCACTTCGCATCCAATATCAAGGTGCCTTGTATCATGTTACTGCTCGCGGCAACCGTAAGGGCAACATTTTTCTTGATGATCGAGATAAAACGATCCTTCTCGAAAAATTGGCCACCGTCATCACGCACCACAACTGGATCTGCCATGCATACTGCCTGATGCCTAATCATTACCATCTGCTTATCGAAACCGTTGAAGCTAACCTGTCAGACGGCATGCGTGATCTTAACAAGAATTACTCACAGGCGTTCAACCGCCTCCACAGTACGGTCGGACATCTGCTCCAAGGTCGATTCAAGTCGTTTATCATTGAAAAAGAGTCGTATTTATTGGAGGTGGCTAGATACACCGTGCTCAATGAGGTGAGAGCAGGCCTGATAAAACATCCCGCCGACTCGCCGTGGAACAGTTACGCGGCGACGGCCGGCCTGATTTACGCTCCGACATTCCTGACAACCGATTGGATCCTTGGTCACTTCTCTAAGAACAGAAGGCAGGCTCAGGCAGCTTATGTCGAGTTCGTTCTTGCCGGCATGGATGAAGTGTCGCCATTTAAGGATTCAGTGCATGGATCGATCCTTGGGTCTCCTCAGTTTGTGAGTCAGATGTGGGAATTCTGTAAGGATTCTACAACGATCAAGGAAATCTCGCGTGAAGAGCGGATTGTTGGACGACCAAGCCTGGTGGATTTATTTGACGAGAAACAGTCAAGGAAAGAGCGCGATCATGCAATCGTATTTGCTCGACGAGGATGTGGTTATTCGGTGTCGGAGATTGCGCGAGTTCTCAGATTGAGCAAATCTTCGGTTAGTGAAATTTCAAGAAAATAGTAAAAAGTGAACACTGGAGACCTGACCCCAGACATGAAATCAGCTATAATAGAGTCAATATGAAATTATTTCGTCGTTGGTGGTTTTGGGTTGCGCTCGTTGTTGTCCTTGGGCTAATTGGCTTTTTCTTTTTGAAGCCGTCAGAACCGATTGAGTATGTCACCGAAGTGGTCGGACGTGAGGACTTGATACAGACGGTTGATGCCAACGGTGAGGTCGTCTCGCTTGATGAGGTGGAGCTCTCGTTTGATTTATCTGGAACCCTGGAGTCTATTCTAGTGAGTGTAGGCGATGCGGTGAGCGTGGGGGATGTCCTTGCGGTGCTCGACACACGAGAACTGATTGCTGACCTGCAGAGTGCCTTCCAAGCTGTCCAAGTTGCCCAAGGAAATCTGGATGCCCAGAAAGCCGGCTCAAGTGAAGAATCAATTGCCGTGACGGAGGCTACCCTGTATTCCGCACAGACGGACTATGACAACAAGGTCGCTCTGAGTGATTTTGTCGAAGCGCTCTATTCCTCTCAAGAAGATGAGACATCGGTCGCCCTCACAACCGCTTCAGACAATGTTTCACAAACAATCGCCGACAACGCAGAAGAAATTGCGGACGCCTATGATGACCTTCTTGGTTCCGCCTGGGCAGGAGTGATCGAGGCGCGAAGTGCCTATGCAAAAGGAGATGAGGTGTTAGGTGTACACAACGCAACACTAAACGATGATTACCAGAGTCTTCTTTCTTCAGGAAATTCTGGAGCGGTGGAATCGGCAAAATCAAGTCTGATCGCCCTTGGATCAAGTCTTTCTCTGGCGGAAGATGCCATTGAATCGGCGTCATACGGTTCTTCTGGGATGATTGTGACTGCGGCAGAGGATGTTGAAGGTGCACTGGATGATGCGGCCCTGCTGCTGCTTCAGATCCGCACGGCGGTTTCTTCGATGCCAGCCACAGGGGACTTCAGTGTAAGCGAGGCAACGACTTTGGCGAGTTCCATCGACACGGCGCGAAACGCGGTTCAAACCGATCAGACAGCACTTCAAAACGCATTCCAAACGGTTCAAGATGCTCTCTCGACATCGAGTGCCGATCTACTAGATGCACAAAACGCGCTGGCCCAAGCCCAGGCTTCCTACGATTCAGCTGTTGCTTCGCGAGCCTATCAGGTTACCGTTGCCGATCAAGCCGTTTCTTCTGCGCAAGCCGTTGCGTTGTTGCGACAGGCCGAACTCAATCAGGCACAGGCTGCACCGCGCGTGGTAGATTTGGCCTCCTATGAGGCGGAGGTGGCACGTGCTCAGGCGGCGTATGCCGCAGCTCAGGCTCGTCTTGCGAAGGCTCAGATGCGTTCACCTATTATTGGTGATGTGACGGAAATCGCGTTTGAGATTGGGGAGCAGGTGACGGCGACGAGTGCGGTTGTTACGGTTCAAACAACGCAGGAACAATTTGAGGTGATGGCAGATGTGAGTGAGTCAGATATTGCAAAACTTGCGATTGGCCAAGCGGCGGAGATGACATTTGATGCATTTGGTTCTGCACAGAAACTTGTTGGCGTCGTGCGCAAAATCGATCCAGCCGAGAAGCTTATTGAGAGCGTGGTCTACTATGATGTCACGGTTTCCTTTACCCAAGCAGACCAAAGTCTCGCTCTGCGCCCTGGACTTTCGGCGGATCTTATTTTCACGACAGATCGGAAAGATCAGACGATCACTATTTCGCAACGTGCCCTCCAGTCACGCAACGGCACTACATATGTACGCGTGTTGGTGAATGGGGAGGTAGAAGAACGATATGTCCAGATCGGACTGCGTGGAGATCTCGGACGCGTTGAAATTTTATCTGGACTTGAAGTGGGGGAGGAAATCATTGTTCGAGAGGTAACGCCGTAACATGCCCACGCCACTCATTCAGATCAAGAACCTTACGCGTGACTACATCAACGGTGAGGTTGTGACCCAAGCGCTGCGCGGCGTTTCACTTGAGGTTCAACCTGGGGAGTTTGTCGCGATTATGGGACCGTCAGGGTCGGGGAAGTCCACTCTCATGCAGATCTTGGGATTTTTAGATTCATTTACAAACGGCTCCTATTTTTTTGAGGGAGTTGATGCCAAAAGTTTTTCCGAAAATCAACTCGCTAAATTTCGACAAGATAGAGTTGGTTTCATTTTTCAGGCGTTTAATCTGCTTAGTAAATCGACGGTGTATCAGAACATCATGTTGCCCTTGGTTTACGGCTTGTTGTCACCGGATGAACGAGTTCGTCGCACGAATGAGGCGATTAAGGCTGTGTCAATGGAACACCGGCGTTCTCATTTCTCGAGCCAACTTTCGGGTGGAGAAAAGCAGCGCGTGGCGATTGCTCGTGCGCTTGTGAATGAACCGTCCGTGATTTTTGCGGACGAACCAACGGGGAACCTTGATACAAAAACCGGAGGGCAAATTTTGGATCTTCTTGCCCAGCTCCATGATTCGGGGCATACGATCGTCATGGTGACACACGAACAGGAAGCGGCGGAATACGCCTCGCGGATTGTTCGCATGCGCGATGGCCTCGTGGAGTCCGATACCGCGAATAAAACACGCCGTCGTGGTGGTTACGCAAAATAACTATGCGCGCCCAAGACTTGTTTGCAACCGCTACGGAATCCCTTCTACGCACGAAGTCACGCTCGTTGTTAACGATCTTGGGAATTGTGATCGGAATTGCGGCCGTGATCCTCATGTTATCGATTGGTCAGGGAGCGGAACGATACATTCTCTCGGAGGTTGCTGATTTGGGAAGTGATCTTGTCTTTGTTGAACCAGCGAGTGGGGATCCAACCAGTGGCCCACCAAGTCCATTCATTGAACAGACCGTGAATCTTGATGATCTGGAAGCCATGAGACGATCGGGCTTATTTACCAGTGTTTCTTCGACGTTGTATACAACCGTGCCAGTCACGTTTGGAGAATCCAATGAGTTCCTGCAGATTCAGGGCTCAGACGAGTTTTATCTTGAGTTGTTTCCAGCCGAGTTACGGTACGGATCGTATTTGGATGAATCTGATGTCGAGTCATACGCCAACGTTGCCGTGATTGGGAGTGAAATCGCGGAAGATTTTTTTGGCGATCGTGATCCGGTTGGGGAACGCATTAAGATTAAGTCGCAGACCTTTCGAGTGATCGGTGTGTTTGAGACTCAGGGTTCACGCTTTTTCCAAAACCTCGACAAACAAATCACCGTTCCGGTCACGACCATGCAGCGCGACATTCTTGCGGTGGATTATGTGAATTTTATTTCTGCGAAAATCGTCGGGGATGACATCGAAGAGACAAAAGAGGAACTGCGATTCTTGATCCGTGACACACATGACATTGATAACCCAGCAGGGGATGCGGCTCTTGATGACTTTTTTGTCAGTTCGCAGACAGATGCGACCGAGACCATTGGAGTGATTGGATCTGTGCTGACGATTTTACTCTCGTCCATCGCCGCGATCTCACTCTTGGTCGGCGGGATCGGTATTATGAACATCATGCTTGTCTCGGTTACGGAACGCACACGTGAGATTGGATTGCGCAAGGCCGTGGGAGCTACAGAAAAAGAAATCCTTCAACAGTTTCTTGTGGAGTCCATTCTGCTTACCTTGTTTGGTGGCCTCATAGGTGTCTTGGTTGGATCAGGTGTTTCGTGGTTGGTGGGCTTTATTCTTGTCAATTTTATTTTGTCTAACTGGGCGATCGTCGTTCCTCTTGATGCCATCTTCCTAGCAGCCGCTGTCTCAACAATCGTCGGCCTCATATTCGGGATCTATCCTGCCCGTCGCGCCGCGAGACTCAATCCCATCGAAGCACTGAGATACGAATAAGAAGCCAGCCGGTTCAATCATTGACAAAATGCCCCAAATGGGGTATTTTTGTTTTCCTCATGTAGGGAATAGCCTGCGTGATGTGCTCAACCCGGAGGACCCATGGAACGTCTTTTTCTGGCACTGGCTCTTTTATTCGGGTGTGTGGAGACCCCGCCACCTACCGAGGCGCCCCCGCTGCCCGCTGCGGCGCCTGTGCCGGAACCCAAGGTCGACACGACCTTCATGAACCCCGCGGCCGTCGTGGCCTGGCGTTCCGAGATCGTGACGATGATCGAAGGCGACGCCGCCGCCCCCCATCCACGGGAGGTCTGGAAGTTCGTCACCGACTATCGCGTCGACCGCAGCAAGCTCGATCCGATCCTTGGTGATCCGAAGATCTGGGATGCGGCCACCACGGCCGTGCTTCCCACTGACTCCATCGAACTCGAAGTGCCTGCGCCCCGCGCCGATGAGGCCCTCGCCCTGGAAGCACGGGACGAGGAGTACGACGCCGCGATGATCTGGATTCAGCTCGGCCGTATGGAAGACGCCAAGCGCTGCAGCGCTGAGCTCGAGAAGGAGAGCGAGTGGAGGGCGGTCTCACTGATCGCTGTCTACACTGGAGACCTTGCGGCACTCGACCGCGCCACCAAAAAGATGGTCGATGCGAGCCAGGTGAGTCGGACCAGGGAAGTCGTCCGATACGCCTTCGAGAGCGGCAAGATCGACATTGCCAATCACATCGCCAAGACCCATGGCTGGGACCTGGGCGAGATCCTCAACGGATTTCAGATCCGTGATCTCGCCCTCAGAGGGGATGCCTCCATTCTGCTGGGTGTTCTTGATCGCGAGATCAGCGCCTGGGAGCGCGGCGATCTCCAGAGCCTGGGGGAATACCCCGGCCCCGAGATCATCGTCGCGGACATCGTGCTCCTGGCCAAGACCGACAGGGTCAAGGCTCTCGAGTACGTGCGTCGGTACCTAGCGCTCCCCAATGCCAATGTCCTCATCTGGACGGAGTGCGGCGAAGGCTGCTACTCCAGCCCCGTGGCTGGCACGCTTGAGCTCTACCAGCTCATCCGCACCGATCAGGTCCTGCGTGATCTCTACCTCGCCCGCACTCGCCAGGCCGTGAACGACATGTTCCCGGTCGACCAGGCTGATGAGCAGCGCACTCCCAGCATCGAAGGAATCTCCGGCCAGGGTTACACCGGCTGGGGTCTGGACATGTGGGGTGCCAATGCGAGCTACCTGGAGGGCAACCTCCTTCTGAGCTACTTGGTGCGCGTCCGGGCTCTGGGCGACAGTGAACTCACCCGTTTCTGGGTTGAGATGCTCGACACCTTTCCCAAGCGGACCGGTTTCGATGATCGCACGCTCGACTTTGAGCGAGAGGTAGGACGCTACGCGCTGGGCCAGTCCTTCTCCCCTACGGTGGGGAATCTGAGTCCCCTGGAGAAGCTGATTCTGGAGGACCTGCAGAGTCGCGCCAACACCCGGTTGGACGATACCTGGGCAGCCTGGGACATGAATCTCCCCGACGACAAGTCTCGTCGAGAGATCGAGCACATGTTCATCTTCCTCACTCGCGGCAACATCGCGTCCGCACGTGAGACCGCGATTCGCACCGAGCTCGGCATCGAGCAGACGCCGGGTGAGGAGACCGAGTTGCACTGGGAGCTGCGTATGCGCTTCGGACGCAGCCTCGAAGCCCACTACGGGATCGAGAACTACCACCTGAGTGGAGCAATCGGCAAGGCTCGGAGAGCGCTGCGGACCAACGCGGAGGCCGTGAAGCTCCGTCAAGAGCGTGGACTGCCCGAGGTCGATCTCTACCCCGACACCGACGCCGAGCTCGACGAGCTCCTCGCCCCGAGCCTCGAGCTCTTGTGCGGGAAGGTCCCGGCCAAGTGCTCCCTCTACCGCCCGGAACCGGCGGTCGCGTCCACGCCCTAGGCGCTAAACCAACGACCCCCAAGCTGAAAGGCAAGGGGGGTTTCTATTTTTAGAGTGCAACGATTCGGGATGTGCTACGATTTACTTCTGGAAGGTTCAATCAGTAACTTACAAGGCCTATGGAAGAAATCCTGATTGGGATGGCTCAATCAGACCCGGAAGCGTTCGGGCGGCTGTACGACACGTACTACCAACCCGTTTTTGGGTTTATGTATAACCGCACCGGGAATGCGGAACTTGCCAAGGACCTGACAAGTGAGACGTTTTTCCAGGCACTCAAGAACCTGCATCGGTATAAACCGAGGGTAGGTGCAAGCTTTAAGTCCTGGCTTTTCGCGATTGCTGTTGCTCAGGTGGGGAATTACTACCGCAACAGAGCCAAGTATCTCGAAATTACCACCGACGAGGCACCCGAGTTGATTGGTCGAGAAGACTTTCGACCAGATATCGCCTACCGCATGGGGGAAGATGCAACGCAACTCGAAGGCCAAATCAGTCTGTTGCGCGAGATGCTTGCCAAGCTCAACCCACACCAGCAGACCATTTTGACTCTCCGATACTTTTCCCACATGACCGTGCCGGAAATCGCTTCAACAATCGGCATGAAGGAGGGAACCATTAAGTCACATATCCATCGAGCTCTTAAAAAACTTCAAGCTCTGATGGTAGGAAACGAACTATGTCCCGCAAGCCCCTCAACATTGAAGAACTCCTCGAAGTCATGGGAACAAAGGAGCAGTCTGGCGACGTAGAGCATCGCTATCAGCTGCGGCGTGCTCTATTATGTTCTCGTTTTTTTGAACCACATGTAAGCCGATGGGATCGTATGATGTCCTACACGGCACCACTTCTTGCTGGCGGCATGATGGTGGGGGTATTTACGTTCATGGCAGCCAACGTGTCCATTGAACCAGAGATTGGACCACAGACTATTTCTTCAAAAACGGAAGTGGCACAGGCACCGTCTACTTCTGTAGAGGTAACACCGATTCGCGTGGAGGATTTTCTCTCGAGTCCAGACGAGCCAACCGTGACATTCGCAGCTCGTCACGTCCCTTTGACAAGCCGTCCGTACGTGCGGACACAATAATCTTGTGCTAAGCTAGTGATAGCTCCACGGATCTATTTTGGGCAAACATTTGGTCTAGGACTTAGAACCGTTCTCGCCTTGGCGCGGACGTGAGAGTCCCGCGGTAAACCCTTTTTGGGTGCAGCAAACTTTTCACGATTATACCGGCATCGCTGGTCAATCGTGGAAAAGGCGTACTGGGCAGTCGTTCAGTACCCGAATTTCGCGCGCCAAATATAGGCCTGTGGAGTAAAAAAAGAACGGACATCAGTTGATGCCCGTTCTTTGTTTGTTGAACATTCTATTCGTGCTTACACATTTTGCACTTGCCCGTAGCTCCGCCGATCATTCCAATGGTTGCGATCGCGATGAGAATGTAGTAAACGCGCATGACTGAGTCAGATCCGCCGGATAGCATGCCTAGGAGATCGTAGCCGGCAATTCCCATCAGGAGGAAATGGAGCCCGGAAATCGCTAGAACAATGGCACAGATAGAACAGACGCCACACATATGCTTCTTCATAAAACCAAATGATTAGGACGAGTTAATAGATAAAATATACCACGAAGCCCCGTTGGGGTCAGGTCGTGTTATGGGCTTTTTCCTGTTTGAGCTTCGTTTCCTTCATTTCAGTCCCTCGATTATAGCCTCCTGTTGATCCATCGGATCGAACGACTCGATGACATGGAATGCTTGGGTCGTAGTTTTTGTTCAAAATATTTCCTACGGCTCGATACGCTTTCGGCCTGCCCGCCGCACGAGCGACTTCTTTGTACGTCATCGTTTGACCTTTGGGGATCCTTCGTACGACGTCGTAGACAGCTTGAGCAAACGGGGTCATAGCGTGAGTAATTGATTAATCTTCTTGAGCAGTCCGTCTCGGACAAGTCGATCGATCATGGCCTCTAGCCACTTCTGGTCGAGTTTTTTGTTGAAGTCTGGGTCAACAAGTGGGCCAATAGTCGGAAGTCGGACCTGACCCCATTCTCGGACCAGCTTCAGGATGCGGCCGCGGTAGATGCGGTCGGGAGAGGGTTTGTTACGGTGTTTGTGCTCACGGGCGACGGCAACAGAGCGTTTGGGGATTTTCACGCGTCCTTCAAGAAACAGCTTGGCAGAGGGACAATCATCCCGCAACGGACATCCTGCACAGTCTGGATTCTTGGTACAGATCATCGTCGCTAGGTCAAAGATCGCCTGCGGCACGTCGTAGTAGGCGCCGCGAAGGGGGAGGAAGCCATCGGCCATCAAGCGAATCCTCTCATCGTCAGCGGGTGTGGCAAACGGCTTTGAGAGTAACAATCTACCAAGCACGCGACGAATGTTCGTGTCGATCGGGAGCGTGCGTCGCTTTTGAGAGAACGCGCTCACGGCGGCTGCTGTGTACGGACCGATGCCTTTGATCATGAGCCACCCTGATTCTGACGTTGGTATCCCATGCTTGACGATGTGTTTGGCCATATCTCGCAGCATGAGCGCGCGACGATTGAAGCCAAGCCCTGCCCAGGCATGAATCACATCTGTGTTTGTCGCCAATGAAAGCTTTTTCCATGTCGGAAACCGTTTCAACCATTTTGTGTAATACTCTTTGACGCGATCAACTTGCGTTTGCTGCAACATGATTTCGCTCACAAGGATACGATAAGGATTCCGTGTCTCTCGCCAGAGGAGCTTGCGTCCGTGTCGTCGATACCACAGAAGAAGTTTCGATGCTGGGGTCATATCACACCCGCGTTCACAAGCGCGTCATAGTGCGGTCGGTCGAATCGGTAGAGATATTCGATGACTTTTCCACGGACGGACACCTGATCGAGGCCCATGCGATCGGCAAACATTTCGATTCGTTCGAGCGCCTCGCTTCGATCTTGTTCGTTCTCGATCATCAGTTCGATCTCGCCGAGGTCATATCCGAAGTCACAAACGTCCAGATCGATGTGGAATCCTTCTTTCTCGAAGGAGCGACGTTCTTTCACGATTCGAGCGAATGATTTATAGCCGGCAGCCGTAAGGTCCTCCTCAAGTGATCCTATGACGGGCAATTTTAAAAAGGTTCGTACTCCTTCCTCGTCTTCAATCTCGTCGTAGGCCGTTCCGCCAAGCTTATGGCCAAGCTCGTGCACGCGACGCTTGACCTCGATCCGATCGTTGCGTTTGCGCAACCAATGGTCCTGGAGCGTGAGTGTGAAGTCGTCAGTGTCATAGTAGACATCCTCGTTCTTCGATGATTTCAGAAGCGTCGCTCCCTCAAGAAGTCGTGTCTCTTGTTCTGGGGTGAGTTGAAACTTCTTTTCGACTTCAATCATATCGGCTAAAATATTACCATATGGCAAATGAAACAAGACAGGCTCCTTTCATGACGGTTATTTTTATCGTCTTGACCATCGTCGTGATTCTTTTAACGGCTGCAGCGTTCCTTGAAGTCACAACTGAAGCACCTGTGACTTCCAGAGCAACTTCAGCCGTACAAGAGGTCGAGGTCGATGAGGAAGAAGCTGAACCAGAGCCGTCTCCTGTGTATTTTGCAACGATGACGCATTTGGAGGGTGGATGGACACAGGCGCTCCAGAGCGAATTCTTTTTTGACAAACAAGCATCCTATCTGCGCCAGGCATATGACTATGCGGAGCAGTATGATGCGGTGATTACGATTGAGTCGGAAATCCCGATGGCTGAGGCGATGATCAAGTGGGACGATAACCTTTTGCAGGAGGCGCTTGATCGAGGTCAGGGAGTTGGAACGCACTGCGACATTGATCCCAGAACGACGTTTTCGACCCAGGAGATTATCGCTGAGTTCGTAGCGCGAAAGGAAGCAGTCGATGCATTGGTCGATCCCAGTGAGAATCTCGGCTGTGCCGGTGGAGGCGGACCAAGCGATTGGTATCTGGGAGCCGTGGGTGCAGGATTTACGTATCTCGATGGGATTGTGGGATTTCACTACCTCGCTATCCCTGTTGCAGATCGACCAGAGGGATGGGATAACCGATCGATTCTCCAGGAGTATTATCACTACGCAGCCCCTGCTGACGATTCCCGTTTTTATCCCGTTTTCGTTTCCGAGGTTGGATTTGAGGAAGATGCAACAGGGGATCTCTTGATCAGTGCCGGGGACATTGGAGCGATTCAATCGATTGCGGAACTTGATGGAATTGAAGGATGGGAAGGGGAATGCGATGGTCCCTGTGAATTCACCAGACAGGATGTAGATGTTCTTGTGAAGAGAATCAAGACCTTAGTTGAGGGCCGGGATGAGAGTCGCATCATGAAGCTCCAGGTCTATATTGCGACGCAATATTACGATGATCCAGACATGGAATACTTTTTTTCCGAGATGCAAAAGCTTCAGGAGGAGGGGGTGATTCAGTGGGCAAGTCAGAAGCAGGTCTATGAGGCCTTGACAGCCTCTTGAGCGTTATTCTCAGGATGGTATTATAGACGCACCTAAGCCTTTAGGTACTAATTCATAAATCCTTGAGGCCACGGAGTTTAGGCTCCGGCCACAAAGTTATGCTGTATCAATACAGTTTCGTCTCGGACGATGAATTCGGCGATGACGAGGAAAAGGACATGGATGACGACGCCGATGATGATGAGGATGCGGACGGTGCCGCCGACATGGACATGGAAATGGACATGGGGGATGGAGACGACGATGGAGGTGAGTGGTAGAAAAAAATCAGGCTCTTCGGAGTCTGATTTTCTTTATTGGAGTATACTATCTTGGTATGCAACTTCCTTTCCGTCCCAAACAACTTATGAAGCAGGCCCTCCAAGAAGAAGAGCCGTTGTATTTGACGCGCGACGCCATTGAGAGGCTGAAACGGAGGCTCGAGCGAATCGAACAGGAAGAGTTGCCTCAAGCGATTGCTGATGTACGGCGTACGGGAGAGTTCGGGGATTTTTCTGAGAACGCTGAGTATCAGGAGGCCAAGGGTCGCATGAGGCGACTACATGATCAAGCAACGGGCATCAAAGAAAAACTCAAAGTCGTGATCGAAATCGAACCCAGCACCTCGAGTCTCATACAGATGGGTATGACGGTCATCCTCGAGCTCAACAATGGGACAAATAAAACCTTTTACATCGTCGGTCCCCAGGAGGCTGATCCTGTAAAAGGGAAGCTCTCCTACAAGTCTCCGCTGGGATCCAGGCTTATGGGAAGGTCTGTTGGGGAGACGATCGAACTCGTAACTCCAATGGGATCCACAACGTATCGGATCGTCGAAGTCCGCTGACCATTGACAAAGTTCCGTTTTTTCACTAGGTTTAGTCCATATGACAGTCTCGATCCGACTCTTGAGCTCGCTCCTGCTAGTACTTTTTTTGCTTTTCGGTACAGGAACCGCGGCTTTTGCGCATGGGTTTGTGGTGAATTTCCTCCCCACAAACCTCTCTTCATGGAATACGTACGGTTCACCCAGCGTAAGTTCGTCACAAGTGACGCTTCAAGGAACTGACCGCGAGTGGGTCTACATTGATATCGATGCAGAACACATTAACGAGGCCTATATTGTTTTGGCTGCTTATGTTGATAAGGTTGACACCCGATCTGGTCTCTCTATATCCGATAAGGCGCGTTCTGGGAATCCGTATTTGTACGCGTACTATCTTGATCAAAATGGAAAAATTTTAAAGTATCTCACAGGAGCGGAGATGATGAGTACAACCCGTCCAGAATCTGACCATGTCGTGTACGGTATCTTCCCAACGATTTCAGGAACTAAATCAATTCGTGTCTTCCTCAAACAGAGTTCAGTGCAGAACATCACGAACTCAGGTGTGGATGTGAGCTTTGTCAGACCGATTCTTCTGGAAGCAAATAACAAGAAAGAAGCTCATACTCTTGTCCGTGACTTTGCAAAACAGCTCTTCTTCTTTCGATAAAGAAAAATGACTGGGTCGTCCAGTCATTTTTCTAGGGATCAAGATCCTGGATAGATTCTCCAGCGATATAATCGGGTTCAAACAGGTAGAGGTCGATGAATGACTTGTAGATCGCGCCCACCTCGCGGATTTTAAAAGGAATTTGTTTTACATAGGGCTGGAGCGTGGCTGAAATTCCTGCACTTTGGATTCCAAACGACTCGCAGATCCAGATGGCGCGAGGGAGGTGGTACCCCTGCGTCACCAGAATCGCGTCTTCAATGCCCCAAAGCTCATGGGCGCGACGACAGGTGTCATAGGTCCGTCGCCCCGCGTAGTCGACGAAGATGAGTTCTTTGGGGACAGCGAATGCATCAATAAGGGTGTTCTTCATGACTTCGGGCTCATTGTAGTCCTCGGTTGGATTGTCTCCAGAGACCAGGAGCGCATTCACAAGCCCTCGTTCGTAGAGCTGTGAGGCGACTGTCAGGCGATCCATGAGGGCGTCCGATGGTGCCCCTTTGGCTGTGAGTCCCGCGCCGAACACAATGGCAACGGAGGTGGACTCCACGGAATCAAGAGAGATGTAAATCGAAGAACGGCCGTTTATCCAAACAAGGATTAGCGGAAGAAAGGATAGAAGAATGAGAAGAATTGTTAAAAATTGTGGTACTCTGTAATTAGTCATGAATGAATTTTATGTCACGAAGTGAACTTGAACAAGAAGAATTTTACGGCCTCGGTATTGCCCCAACTTTGTTGGAGCGCATTGAAAGTCTTGGATTTAAACATCCAACACCGATTCAACACAAAGCGATCCCAGTCGCGTGTCGTGGAGAAGATGTTGTTGGAATTGCCCAGACAGGAACAGGAAAGACGCTTGCGTTTTCTGTACCCATGTTACAACAGATGTCTGCACGCGGAAAAAAGGGATTGATTTTACTTCCAACTCGGGAGTTGGCGATCCAGGTGTTAGAAACACTCACCAAATTGGCGAGTCCGCTCGGATTGCGCACAGCCCTTCTCATCGGTGGAACAAATCAAAATCCACAGATTAAGCAGCTTCGCGCAAAACCACATGTCATCATTGCGACCCCAGGTCGTCTCATTGATATGATGGAACAGAGACACGCAAACCTCGACCAGATTGGGGTACTCGTTTTGGATGAGGCCGATCGCATGCTCGACATGGGATTTGCACCACAGCTTAAGAAGATTCTGGCAAAGGTTCCGACCGATCGCCAAACCATGCTTTTTTCTGCCACGATGCCTGAACAGATTGCTCAGATTGCGAAGCAGTACATGAAGTCTCCTCTGCGTGTTGAAGTTGCGCCCGCGGGAACAACCGCTGAACGCGTCGAGCAAGAGATGTTTATCGTGGGGAAGAATGAAAAAGCTGAATTGCTGGAACGTCTTTTGAAAGAGTACAAGGGAACCATTCTTGTTTTTAGTCGCACCAAGCACGGAGCCAAGAAAATTGCCCGACAGATTCATGATTTGGGGCACACCGCTGCCGAGCTTCATTCAAACCGGTCACAGAGTCAACGACAAGAAGCGCTCAAGGGGTTTTCAAACGGGAAATACCGCGTGATGGTTGCAACGGATATTGCGGCTCGTGGAATTGACGTCAAGAATATTGAACTTGTGATCAACTACGATCTCCCTGATCAGCTGGAAGATTATGTGCATCGCATTGGTCGAACAGGTCGTGCGGGACGTTCTGGAAAGGCTATTTCATTTGCCGTTCCAGAGCAGAAGAACGACATTCTCCAGATTGAGAAGCTCATCAATGTCCGGTTGCCGGTAAAAACAAAGTCAGGAGAGTTGATTGAACGTAGACCCGATGCTCGACCAACAGGCTCCTATGGACCTGGTCCACGCGGTGGGCGTGGAGGCGGACGCGGAGGCGGTCGTGGGGGAAGAAGCGGCGGAGGACGAAGCGGAGGTCGCCAGGGTCGTGGTCAACGTTATCGATAAATGTAAACATCCGGCCAGGGGCCGGTTGTTTTCTTACCACCCAAATGCACTGTACACCTCGCCATGACGGATGTGATCGAAGGCCTGTTGATAGTAATCGATGACATCCTCGGGGAGATGGTCAAGCGGCATCCAACGCAGTTCGGCACACTTATCCTCCTCACAGTTTGTTGGCTCACCTTGCCAACGATGACACGTGAAAAAGAAGTCGAGTCGCTCATGGTCGCCGCAAAAACGATGCATCACATGTGCGAGCTGAAGATCCTCGTGGGCAAGATCGATCCCAACTTCCTCTCGGGCCTCTCGTTGCATCGCGCAGGTAAGTTCTTCCTCGCCGTCGACGTGTCCTGCTGGCAGTCCAAATTCCCCGTCCTTGTAGCCGGTGTTTTGTCGGCGAAGCAACAAAACCTCTCCGTGTTCATTTAGGAGGATGAGGTATACCGAGACAATCGCTCGGAATTGATCTTCCCAATGGGTCATATGGCTCCCATGTTACCATGCGGCGAATGGGTCAAAGAGGATGGGGTCAGGTCCGACTACCGACTATTTGATATACTATTCTCATATGGCCAGACCCCTTCGAGTTCTCTATCCAGGTGTTCTCTACCATATCATCGCAAGAGGAAATGCCAAACAACATATTTTTCTTGACGATAGAGACCGTCGAGGGTTTTTGAGCTGGCTTGAGGATGCGATGCGAGTTCATAATCTCGTCATACACGCTTACTGCCTCATGGATAATCACTTCCATCTTTTGGTCGAAACACCCGACGGCAACATCTCCACAACGATGCGCGATCTCAACGGCAATTACACCCAGTGGTTCAACACACGTCATAATCGCGTCGGCCATCTCTTCCAGGGTCGGTACAAAGCGTTTGTCATTGAGAAGGACGTCTATCTCCTGGCTGTGGCGCGCTACATCGTCCTCAACGCCGTTCGAGCTGGCTTTGTCGACCACCCTCGTCAATGGAAGTGGTGCAGCTACAATGCGACAGCCGGAATTTCCAAGGCACCAGAATGGTTAGAGACTGACTGGCTGCTGGGGACATTCTCGGCGAAACGTCGACAGGCACAGCAAGCATACCGTCGTTTCATCCTTGGGGGCATCGATGCGCCCGATCCTTACGACGAACTCGAACATGACCTTATTCTAGGGACACCGCAATTCATCCATTGGATCTGGGATAACCACACCCCCGGATCCGAGCAGATCAAAGACTACCCACGACAGCAACGAATTGTTGGTCGCCCCGCACTTAGTGAAATTTTTCCTTCAGGCATGACAAAACAGGAACGCGATGATGCGATCGTCTTTGCCAGGGTGAGATGCGGGTATCTCAGCACGGAAATCAGTCCGTACGTAAAGCTAGATCCGGCGGTTGTAGGAAGAATCAGCAAGGGAACGTATAATGCACCATCTCGAAAAAATGCTAAAAGTCGGTAGTCGGACCTGACCCCATTTATATGAAAACACGATTAAACAAGTTTTTAGCGGAGCGAGGGGTGTGTTCTCGACGACAGGCGGATGCGTTTATTGATGCAGGGAAGGTGAAGGTAAACGGACAGATGGCCACACTTGGACTCCAGGTGGATGAGACGGACGAGATTATTGTGGCGGGGCGACGAATCGCTGGAGAACGACCCGATAAGATCTACCTAGCGTTTCACAAACCTGTTGGCATCATGACGAGTGTAGATCCAAACGCGAACGATACGGTTCGGTCTTTTTTGGATCTTGAACCAGGGGTGTTCCCCGTGGGTCGCCTCGACGTGGCTTCGAGTGGTCTTTTGATTCTCACCAATGATGGCGAACTTTCCGAACACATCACTCATCCGCGTTACGATCACGAGAAGGAATACATCGTCACGGTTGACCGAGCGATCCGTCGAGAAGATCTCCGTACGATGGCGGACGGGATGGTGATTTTGGGCGCGAAAACAAAACTAGCTGTCGTGAAGAAGATCGGCGACAATCGGTTCTCAATCATTCTGACCGAGGGGCGTAATCGCCAAATCAGACGAATGTGTGAGATGCTTGGGTATGAAGTGAAAGCACTCAGGAGAATTCGTGTCATGAACGTTGAATTGGGTGACCTTCCTTCAGGGGCAACAAGACCGCTTTCTCAAAGAGAACTTCGGGAGATCAAGGCACAACTTGGCATTCATTAGCGATCTACTGACACACGGCGCATTCCTCGGTGGCAAGATCTCGTTGCTGGGTGACCTCAGCTCCGGCGTCGATGTTGGCGGCGTGGATGACGGAGCTGGAACGAGCGTAGTAAAGAGTCTTGAGGCCCTTCTTCCAGGCGAGGGTATGAACATCGTTGAGGTATTTTCCGCTGATGGGGGTGGCGAAGAAGAGATTGATCGATTGTGCTTGGTCGATGAAGGGTTGTCGATCAGCCGCCTGTTCAACGATCTCTCGCATATTCATTTCATACGCTGTTCGAAAGACAGCCTTTTCTTCATCGTTGAGGAAGAAAAGGTGTTGAACACTTCCCTTGGCTGAGATGATGCTCGACCAGGTCTCAGGTGTATTCTGTCCCCTTTCTTCTAGTAGTTTCTCGAGATATCCGTTCTTCACAAGGAACGATCCCGAGAGTGTTTTTTGTAGGTACGCGTTTCCGCTGATCGGTTCCACACAGGGCGTGGCTTGACCACAGATGAATGAGGTTGAGGCCGTTGGTTGGATGGAGGTGACGTAGCTGTTGCGTCTTGTTCCGCCATCGCCCGGAAGACCACGCTCCTCGCCCAGCTTGCGTGAAGCCTCACGAGCGAGAGTCCCGATTTGTTGAAACAATTGTTTGTTCAAGATTCGAGCCGCCAAACTCTCAAACGGAATACGCTTCTGCATGAGATATCCATGATAACCCATCACTCCCAGGCCTATAGAGCGTTCTTGCTGGGCCGAGTGAACGGATTTTTTGAATTCCTCATGGGGAGCACTCTCACAAAAGGATTCCAGGTTGTTGTCGAGCGCCTTCACACAGTCCGCGATGAGCTCCTTGGCAACCTTCTTCCACTCCTCATACCGTTCAAGGTTCAAGCTCGCCAGGCAACATACAGCCGTGCGTTCCTTATTGGTCGGAAGAGTGATCTCCGTGCAGAGGTTACTTTGGCGAATGAACAGACCCTTTTCGCGGTGATGGTCGGGGACGGCTCGATTGATGGTATCGATGAAGATAATGTAGGGTTCCCCGGTTTCGGCGCGGAGCGTGAGAATCTTGCGCCATATGTCCTTGGCTTGCAGTCGCTTACCGGTTAAACCGTAGTGCGGATCGATAAGCTCGTATTCGCTTTGATTCTCGACCGCCTCCATGAAGATATCGGTGACGACCACTCCATTGTGAATGTTGAGACACTTACGGTCGATATCTCCGCCCGTCGGTTTGCGAACCTCAAGGAAGTCCTCAATGTCTGGATGATCAACTCGAAGATATGCGGCGGCAGCACCGCGTCGGATCGCGTTTCGAGAGATGGCCAGTGTCTGTGAATCCATTACTTTCAAGAAGGGAATGACCCCTGAGGAAACAAGTCCGCTGGATTTGAGGGGGGCGTTTTGCCCGCGTAGTTGCGACCAATCCGTACCAATTCCACCGCCATATTTTGCCAGGAACGCATTCTCGCGATAGCTGTCGTAGATGCCCTCGAGTGTGTCTTCGACTGTGTTGAGGAAGCAGGAGATTGGCAGGCCCTTACTTGTCCCAATGTTCATTAAGACCGGCGTAGCGGCGATGAACCAGTGCTGACTCAATCCATCGTACAGTCGCTGTGCGAGCTTCACGTCACCTCGCGACATACCCGTGGCTACCCGGGCATAGAAGGTTTGCGGATTTTCAACGATCCGATTCTGATCATCGCGCAAGAAGTACCGGTCGATGAGGTTCTCCAACCCAAAGTAGGTGAACAGCGTATTGCGAGTGGTGTCTAAGTGAATAGCCTCTTGGATAGATCGGTCAGTACGGTAGTACGGCGAATTCCAGCTACTGACTTCATTGGTGGATTCAAGAAGTTCCTTGAGCACGAGATCGCGAGCAAGGTCGAGATTGTTATTGGAGAGTGCCTCGATGACGTGTGGGTTTTGCATATTACCAATCAGCTAGGACGGCGCCTTTGGCGTACTCCGTCGCTCGGTTTTCAAAAAAGTTTGTATGTTCTTTTGCGTTGACTATTGTCTCGAGCCAAAGGAGAGGATTTTTTGCCTGATAGATTTTGTCCAACCGCAGTTCAATGAGTTTTTTGTCAGCTGTAAACCGGACATATTCCTTTACTTCGGCCGCGGTGAGTCCAGCAACGGACCCCATGGCAAAGACGGAATCAATGAACGCGTCCTCAAGAGTCACCATGGCTCGACACGCTTCGTAGATTCGTTTGTGTACATGTGGTGTCCAAAGCCCAGGGTTCTCCATCATGAGGTCCCGAAAGAGTCGACACACACCCTGACTGTGAAGCGATTCGTCACGAATGCTCCAGGTCACAATTTGGCCGACCCCCTTGAGTTTCCCCAGGCGAGGGAAGTTCATAAGGATTGCAAAGGAGGAAAACAGGCTCACTCCTTCTATGAACCCACCAAACACAGCAAGATTCACCATGAGATCTTGGACGGTCCGGATCTCAAACTCGCTAAAAAAATTGTATTTGTTACGCATCTCCTTGTACTCAAGGAAGGCTGAATACTCCGTTTCTGCTAGACCTAAGGAGTCATTGAGGTAGGAGTAGGCCCAGACATGGACGCTCTCCATGGCCGCAAAGGCCGAAAGCATCATTTTGATTTCAGGTTTGGGAAATGTGGGGATGAGACGGGTGTTGTAGTTATTATTGACCTCGATGTCACTTTGTGTGAAAAAACGCAGAATCTGTACGATGAGGTTTTTTTCTTCTGGTGAGAGGTTGAAACGATAGTCAGAAATGTCACTCTCCATGGGAACCTCGATAGGCAGCCAGTGTGCCTGATTCTGTTGTTGGAAGTATTCAAAAAAGTGAGGATACTCAAAGGGTCGATAGACGTTACGGGGTGTGAGCAGTGGGCAGGAAGGAGGAAGGGACATAAAGGAAAGAGGATTTGGCCCAACAAAAAACTGGCGTGGGCCAGCAAAACGGACTGGCTTTACGCGAGCTTGTACGGGGGGCGAGGCCCGTGCCATGAGGATCGGACTATACCGTTGCGCGACAGTGTTGGAATTTAACCAACTTCACTCATGGACTTGTTTGTGATGAAATTATAACACAGCGATCAGTGATGCCTGTGTATAAGATTCCCATATCTTGTTCTAAAAAAAAGATTATGCCACTAGATGTAGTGTTCTTGGTTGTCGCCAAGGTAGAACGAACTCGCCTTCAAAATGAAAAAACCGGCGGGAGACCCACACGGTCGCGTTGGTGAGAGGCGGGTGCCTCAGGGGATGGCAATGCTGATCAAGTCATGTGACTTGAGGAGACTGAGGGTGCCGATCACGAGAATGACGAGCAGTGTCGACCCGCAGACACGAAAGGCGTTGCGATCAAGCCTCTGCTCCTCGTCTCTGAGTGTGCTTGCATGCATCAGCATCCGGACACCCGCGTAGTACACGACCACGAGGGCAAAGATAGCCAGGGCTGTCATCATCGATCCTCCACGTTGCTTTGGAATGAAGCGGTTACGTTAGTGAGACGTGTGCCTCAGAAGGTGCTGATGAAGATGCTCGCCGTCACCACGACGAGCAAGATGATGATGCCACCGATCAGGCGAAAGCCGTTGTGTTCGAGCTTCCGCTCCTCGTTCGTGATGGAGTTTGCGTACATCACCATCCTTACGCCGATGTAGAAGGAAGTGATCAGGAAGACCACGAAGGCCAGGTGTGTCAACAGCAGCATCAGCATCTGTTCCTCCCCATTGCTTCTGGGATGAAGCAAGAGGATAATCTATCAGTTGGTGCCACCGTGTGTCAAAAATCAAAAACCGTCCCTCTGGACGGTTTCGCTGGTGGGTTTCAAGAAAGATAACTCCCTCCTCGTTGGAAATGACACGTGTAGCCACGAGGGTTTTTAATGAGGTAATCTTGGTGATAGCCCTCGGCTGGATAAAACTTACCAAGTGGCTCCAGGGTTGTGACCACGGGATTTTTCCATCTGTCTGATGTATTCACAACGTTGATCATCCCTAGTGCGACTTCCTTCTCTATTTCGTTTCCATAAAAAATCGTCGATCGATACGATGAACCGACATCGTTGCCTTGCCGATTACGAGTCGTGGGGTCGTGTATTTGAAAAAAGAAATCGAGCAACTGCTTGAATGAAGTGATGTCAGTATCGTAGGTAATTTGCACCGCTTCCGCGTGACCAGGATGATCTTCATAGGTTGGGTCCGTATTTGCACCACCAGCATACCCGACTTCTGTATCAATCACTCCAGGTTGCTTTCGGATGAGATCCTCCAGTCCCCAGAAGCATCCACCGGCTAGGACAGCCGTTTTTTTGTTTGGATAAGACATAAGATATAATTCAATCGTATGGAAAATAGCGAACGACAACCGGACGAATACTACATTGGAACGGTTCAATCAATCACAGACACAGGTGAAACAGACCCACTTTTTTTTGATACGAGTGTACAGGAGGTGGAAGTGCATCTCAATGTCGGTTCGGGTTGGGATATTGAGGCGCACTATTCGAATGACCAAGGAACAGCAGCGGACGATCTTCATGTCGGTCAGGAGGTCGTTGTGCTGAGGACCGACGCGATTCTTGGTGAGACAAACTACATCATTACCGATGCCTACAGACTCCCGGCTGTCCTGTGGCTTCTCGTGCTGTTCTTTGTCGTGTCCTTCATCTTTGCCGGGCGGAAGGGATTCACATCGATTCTTGGGCTTGCGGCGAGTCTCGCTGTTCTCATGCTGTATACCGTTCCGTCGATCGTGCAGGGGAACTCACCTTTTTTTGTCGCTTGTATCTCAGCCTTTGTGATTGCTGTGTTGTCGATCACGCTCGCACATGGATTCTCTAAACAAACGGCCGTTGCCCTTGGAAGTACACTGATGGCCCTCATCTTGTCGCTTGGTCTTTCTCAGTTTTTTGTGACGACCGCAAAATTGTTTGGTCTGGGAACCGAGGACGCCTACACCCTGAGCCTTGCTGGACTGACCGATATTGATTTACGTGGCCTCCTGCTGGCGGGAATCATTATTGGAATTCTGGGGGTTCTTGATGATGTGACGACAGCTCAGACGGCGACTATCAAAAGTTTAGCCGCTGCTGGGGTGACAGAATTCAAGAGGCTCTACCAGGCAGGGAAGGGTGTTGGAACCGAGCACATTGTTTCGCTTGTGAACACCCTGGCTCTTGCGTATACAGGTGCCTCATTGCCACTCCTGCTCTTGTTCTCGCTCAATGAGGGACAGGTGCCGTACTGGATGATTCTCAATGGGCAGATGATCACCGAAGAGATTGTACGAACATTGATTGGTTCCACGACGTTGGTACTTGCGGTCCCTATTTCAACATTCGTTGCGGCTTGGTTCTATTCAAAATATCCGGATGCCGCGCACGAGGGGAAACCACATTCGTATTAAAGCTGCCGATGAAGAAAGAAGAACGCCACGCTTGCACCCAACCAGTCCATGAAGAAGTCTTTCATCGTATCGGCAAGCGAAAGCTGATTCATGGGCCAGTTGTACCAAACGTTCACAGTTTGATCGAGGATGTACTCATGAAATTCCCACGCGATGCCGACGAGCATGGCAAAGCCGATGACGAACGTATAGTGATACCACCAAGGAGAATGTCTTGTATGGTGTTTGCTCGCAACAGAGTGATGGATTGCTAAACCAAGAAGTCCCATCGCAAACCCACCAAGAGCGTGCATGAGCGTATCTACATGCAAGAGGGTGTAGGTCCCTGAAATGAGGATCGCCACGTGAATAAGCAGGACGATGCCAATCGCTAGAAATGCCCGTTTAAAGAGATGCATAGAGCCCTAGTTTATCATGAAATCAAAAACGCCCGTTGCCGGGCGCTTTTTCTTATTCGATGTCAGTTGATTCTGTTTCTGCTGTTTCCTGGGTTTCTTCCCAAGTCACTTCTGGAAGTTCTTCTTCCTCTCCCTGAATCGTCGCATCACTCAGGATTGCGAGAATCTGGTCAAGTTTCTGGTTGATTGCCTGGATCTCGCTCTTCAAGCTTGGGCCAACCGGAGCTGGACCTGTTGGACGAGGAGGTCGTGGGCGATCTTCAAAGCGATTTTCGAATCGTCCGCCATCAAACGATGGTTTTCGATCAAAACTGCCTCGGTCAGCGCCCTGGAAACAATCTCGGCACAAGACCGGCTTACTTCCGTTTGGTTTAAAGGGAACCGTACATGAATTTCCACACTCGTTACATCGAGCTGGGAAGCTGGGTTTTGGTCCTCCAAATCCTCCGCCTCCACCACCTCCAAAACCACCGCGATTTCCGCCACCGAACCCACCTCGACCACCCCCGTAGGAGTTTCCGCCGCGACGATTTCCGCCACCGTAGTTGCCTTGTCCAAATGCCATATCTAGCCTTTTATATTGGGTTCGGCAAAATTGCCAAATTCCCAGAGATAACTGCTAGAGGCTACTCCTGATCGCGGTTTGTGTCAAGGTTTAGACCAGAAAGTTGTGTTCTGAGGGTATCAATTGCCTCCTGGTCCCTGAGCCAATCCCGTTCAAGATTAACGAGTTGTTCGTCTATTTCGGCGAGTCTTTGGGACTTTGTAGGGGAGTAATCGGTTGGATTATCGAAGAAGTAGGCCAGGATGGCGCTTTTCTCCTGGTCGAGGAGCTTCATCTGCTTATTGAGGCGTTCCTGGGCGCGTTGGTGTTCCTTGATCCTTGTCTGGTGTTCTGCTCGTTCTTCGGCAGAGAGACCAGATCCGCCTGTGGCTGGTTCTTCTTGTTCAAGATCGGCCTCCATGAGAGACGCAAGATCCTCAACGTAGTGTTCGTACGAGCCCATGTATCGCCGGACCATTCCTGTTCGGACCTCAAAGACCTTATCAACCAAGGTGTCGACGAATGTGCGGGCATGTGAAATGACGATAACCGTGCCCGTGTACGATTTGAGTGCCAGAGCCAATGCCTCCGTGGTCTCCACATCAAGATGGTTTGTTGGCTCGTCTAACAAAAGTACGTTGTGTTCATGCAAAAGGATTCCTGCCAAACAAAGTCTTGCACGCTCACCACCACTGAGGACAACTGAGGGCTTATCCAAGTCATTCCCGCGGAACAGAAAATTGCCTGCCATCATCAGGAGACGCTCACCGGATGTTGTGGAGGGTGCCATGCGGGTGAGGTATTGCAGAACCGTCTCGCTGTCGATAAGCGATGTGTGTGTGAGCTGATCATAGTATCCGATGTCGGCCCGGTGCCACCATTGAATGGTTCCGTCGAGGATAGGGATTCGTCCAGCCAGGGTTTTGAGAAGCGTTGATTTCCCTCGACCATTCTCACCAGCAATAACAACCTTCTCTCCACGGCCAATCTCAAGCTCAATCTCTTGGGCGATCGTCGTTTCCCCGTATCCAATGCGTAACTTCTTGGTTCGAACCATGGGACCTGGTGTCAGTGGTGTGGAAGGAATGGTGATGTGGGTTGTGGCCAGAGCCGAGTCAATGTGGGAGATACTGCGTCGGAGTTTCTCAATGTGTTTAAGTTTGCTTTGGGCACGCGAGGCGAGACTCGCCTTGTAGCGAAAGCGATCGACGAAGGTTTGGTGATGTGCCACCTCACGTGAAAGCCGTCGATTGTTTTTCAGCGTGAGCTCTAGTTGTTCCTGCTTGTATTCAAGGTACTCGTTGACGGATCCTCGGTAGCTGGTGAGATGTCCACGTTCGATTTCAAATGTATGTGTGCATGTGTTTTGTAAAAAGGTCCGATCATGTGCGGCCAGAACAAAGGCGCCCCGATACTGCTGGAGGAATCTTTCCAAGAACAACAACGTTTGAAGATCGAGGTAGTTCACGGGTTCGTCTAAGAAGAGAAGATTTGGGTCGCGCAGAAACATCGCTATGAGTTTCACACGCATTTGGTATCCACCGGATAGGTGAGCGGGTGCCTTTTGAAGATGTTCTGCATGCAATCCAAATTGGGACGCAAGTTTACGTGCCTCCCATTCAGGTTTTTCACCTTTGGTATGTAGATAGGTCAGGGTTGAGCAATCTGTAGGAAGAATTTCATGTTGCTCAACAACGCCGACGCGAGCTAAGGGATAAAATTGCACTTTTCCTGAGTCCGCTTGTTCCACTTCTGTGAGAATTTTGAGGAGTGTCGATTTTCCAGCGCCGTTGCGTCCAATGAGGGCAATTTTCTGTTTTTCGGTGACCAGAAAAGAGAGGTCATCCAACACCACCTGCAGACCATAGGACTTTTTGAGATGTCGTCCTTCAACGAGAGGATGCGGCATAGTGACTCTCAGTCTAACACAGAATTCTGCTACAATACTTCAGTATGACATCAACCCAGACTCGCGAGACAAAGGAATTTCCCAAGCCGATTTCACTCAAGAAACTCATTGGTCCAAGCTTTGTCATCTTGGCTCTTGGACTTGGCTCGGGAGAAGTGATTCTTTGGCCTTATCTCGCCTCCAATTTTGGATTGGGAATTGCCTGGGGGGCTCTTGTAGGAATTTCCTTCCAGTACTTCATCAACATGGAGATTGAGCGGTATGCGCTTGTGCGTGGTGAGAGCGTGTTTGTGGGAATTGGGAGACGTTGGCCCAAGGCTCCCTACTGGTTCATTCTTTCAACCTTTGTTGGGCTCGGCCTTCCTGGAATTGTCGCGGCATCCGCTCACGTCTTTGCCTCGTTGTTGGGAATCGAATCGTTTGAGTGGATCGCGGTCGGACTTCTTTTGTCCATTGGATTGATTCTGAGTTCAGGAAAAACGATTTACGGTTTAATGGAAAAACTCACACGATCTATCATTTTGATTGGTGTCCCGCTTATTTTTCTTTTGACAATCGTTCTGGCTCAGAAGGCAGATTGGGCTGCTCTTGCTTCCGGCATTGTCGGTCAGGGAGAGAGGTATGCCTTTTTTCCTGAGGGGCTTGCGATTGCCACATTCCTTGCCGCATTTGCGTATTCAGGTGCGGGTGGGAATTTGAACCTTACCCAATCAATCTATGTCAAAGAAAAGGGGTATGGGATGGGAAAGTATGCCATGAAACTTGGGGGACTCTTTCACAAGGGGGAAGTTCCAAAGCAGGTCCGTCTTGAGGGAACTGATTTTCCTGATACCGAGCAAGCACGCGAGCGTTTTCGCGTTTGGTGGCGTCGGATCAGTATCGAGCATGCCATGGTCTTTTGGTTCATTGGGGCGATCTCAATTTTGCTTCTGATGCTGCTTGCGTACAGTACGACCTTCGGGCTCAACGGAAATGGTCAGGGGATCAGCTTTGTCTTGAATGAGGGGTTGGCCATTGGGCAGGCACTTACTCCAGCTGCGGGGTCAGCCTTTTTGTTCCTTGTCGTTGTCATGTTGTTTCAGACTCAGCTTGGAGTGATGGACTCAACCTCCCGCATTATGTCCGAGAATGCAGCGATCACGTACATGAAGCGCACGGGAGAGACTTCCGTGCCACTTTCCAAAATTTACTATGCCTTTTTATGGGGACAGATTGCCTTCGGGATTTTCCTGTTTGCGCTTGGCATGTCAGAACCAAAATCTCTTCTTGTGTTGGGTGCGTGCATTAACGCCGTTGCAATGTTTGTCCATGTCGGTTTCGTTTCGCTCCTAAATGCCCGTTCCCTCCCCAAGTTCTATCAACCATCCCTCCCTAGAAGACTTCTGTTGGGAACGATCTTTCTCTTCTTTGGAATTTTTAGCACGGTTGTCATCATCGATCAGCTCCTTTAAATCATAAAACAGCCAGGCGGCTGTTTTATTGTTTGCATTTCTCAGAGCACCAGACAGGTTGTGTCGAACAAGCTTCACAGATAATGAGCTGCTTGTGGCATTCATGCCAGGCGCAGTTTCCAAACCGCTCGCTTGCATGGTTGCAACCAACACAGACACCAACGACTTGATAATTCGGAGTAAATTGTTCGGTCATGCGTTCGTCGAACACATAGAGCGATCCGTCGAAGTGTTCTCCCGGATATTTTTTCATGTAGGTGCCAATTCCACCGTGGAGTTGGTAGACATTCTGGAACCCTAGTTTAAGCAAATACCCAGAAGCTTTCTCGCAACGCACGCCGTAGGTGCACACAGTAAGGACCTTTTTGTCTTTGAGATGTTCGAGCTTTGGTGTGACGGTTGGAAGGTCGCGGAAGTTGCTCATGCCTGGATCGATGGAGCCGCGGAATCTTCCCACGGCGTACTCATAGTCGTTGCGCATGTCGATGACCGTCACATCTTCATTCTGCGTAAGCCACTCATGGAGTTCCTCTGGCTGGATATGCTTTCCGGTGAGGTGGTTGGGATCGATGTCTTCTTCCAGACCCGCGTTGAGGATATTCTCACGGGCCTTCACACGTAGTTTTTTGAAGGCCGTACCTGTTCCTGGGCTCGCCTTGAACCACATATCGTGAAAATCGCCAAACGGTGTTTCACGCATCGCGGATTCAAACTGGTCGAGTTGGTCGCGTGTGCCTTCCACGGTTCCGTTGATACCTTCCTGAGCGACCAACAATCGGCCCTTGATGCCGATCGTCTCGCACAACCGACGAATCCACCTCATGAAACCAACAGGATCCGTAACGTGGGTATATTTGTAGAAAATGATGACTTCAAACACAGATTACTCTATCAGGGCTGTTATGATCATGATCGCAAGACCGGTCAGGAAGATGAGGAAGTGTAGGGGAATGCTGGAGCGACTCCCACCGTTGTTGGCGCTATGGCGTAGTTCGGGAAGGAGATCGGCTGCGGCGATATAGATGAATCCGCCTGCAGCGATTGGGAGAAGCACGGGAACAGCCCACTCAACAGAATCGATAAAGAGATACCCCAAAACCCCGCCCAATACAACCGTGAGCGCTGCCACACCGTTCCAAAGGACGGCGCGGAATTTCGAAAATCCTCCATGAAGAAGGACGCCAAAGTCACCCAGCTCCTGAGGAACTTCGTGCAAGGCAATGGTTATGGTTGTTGCAATACCCAATTCAGGCGAGACGAAAAACGCAGCGGCGATGATCAGACCGTCGATGACGTTATGGATCGCGTCGGAGTAGAGAACAAGATGCGCAAATGGTTTTTGAACGGTTTCGCAATGGTCGGCGTTGTGACAATGATGCCAGGAAAAGAATTGTTCAAAAAGAAACGATGCCACGAAAGCGGCAACAACAAGGAGCATCACATGCAGGAGGTCAATTGCTCCCTCCTGTGAAAGTTCGATTGCTTCTGGAAGTAAGTGTAGCAGCGCGTTGCCAAGCATCGCACCAGCCGAAAGGGCGACGAGAGCAAGCACACCTGAATGCACATGTTTTTTCATCAGGCTCAGGGTGATGATTCCTGTGAGAGAAAGTGCTGCGATGATGAGTGTGGCAGTGAAAATGTAGAAAAGAGTCATAGATTATGTGCACGCCTTGCAGGTGCCGATGAGTTCTAAATGATGAGCGTCATGCTTGGGTATAGGGCAGGGAATGCATTCAACGATGTCGCAGCCCTTGCAGAGGTGATGATCATGGTGATCCTTGCCGGCGCGTTCGAAGTGCTGTTTGCCGTCGTGGGAATGGGCCTCGACAATGAGTCCAGACCTTTGAAGATGGTGAAGATTTCGGTAGACGGTGGAGAGGTCTATTTTTGGGAGCTCGGTATGGATCTGCTCTGCTGTCCAAGTACGGTCCTCCAAGAAAAGGTCGAGGAGTTGGTGGCGGTCGCGCGTGCTTCGAAGCCCGGCGGATTTTAGTCGTTCAGTAGAGAAGGCGGAATGCATACAAAGAATTTCAAGGCGCTGATTTTTAACATTATGCAAATCGATTTGCAAGTTGTCAATTTGTCCACTGGGGATGGATTCAAAAACGTGTCATGATGGAAGTATATGAAGTATCTTTCTCCAATTCTTTTGTGCATTTTTCTACTGGGCGCCGGATGTTCGTTTTCTGACGAGCCTTCTCCTGCTGTTTCTGAGGGAGAAGCAGTCACAGAACTGACACAGGAACCAGACACCGAGGCTTCTGTGACTCAGAAGCCACCATCTACTTCCAGCAACCAGGGCGTCTACGGCCACAGTGTCTGGCTTGCTCGCAGTTCCGATGCTGAGACCTGGACACTCGATGATGAGGAGCTTATCGAGCATGCTTCCGTTCCCAACATCACACGTTTCGAAAAAGCGGTCGGAGATTTTGAGGCGGGAACGCTGATGATCGTCTATGTGGATGCGACGGAAATCGCGAGTGCAGGAAACGGGACAGAACGCACGGGACGATATGTCTCAACCGATAATGGAGAAACATGGGAAGACATTGGTCCCGTGACATACGAAAATGCGGATGGTCACGTTCCCGTTGATCCGAACCTCATTCAATTGGCGGACGGGACACTGCGCATGTACTACTTTGATTTCTCACAGAGCGTTGGGGGAGTTGTGGTGGCTGATGAGGGAGGAACCAGTCAGTTTTACGCCGCAGACTCTACGGATGGAGAAACATTCACGGTCGTTGGGGAGGTATTTTCTGGAGATCGTCTGACAGACCCAGAAGTCATCAACTACAACGGGACGTTCTATTTGTTCTACGCCTCACAAGCACCGGAGAATCTAGGTATTCATGTTGCCATCGGGGATGAGGAGGGGCTTACGTTTGAAGAGACGGAGATTTCTGGAGACCCTCTGGGTATTCCTGGGATTATCGAGATAGATGGGGAACTCAGACTGTTCGGTTGCGCGCCGAGTGAAGGAATCGGGTATTACGTGGGCGACGACTCATTTGATTTTGGGGAGCTTGTCTCCTTGGGCAGTGCCTTTAAAGGGGGATTTTGTGACCCTGACCCAGTGGAGCTGGAAGATGGTTCTTACTTGTTGGTGGTCAAAAAAGCACAGCCCATGCAGCCTAAGCAGCCATAATCTGTGTCGAAACTCACAGGGATCATGTGTCTTTTGTTACTCGTCGGAGTGGGATGTTCAGACGTGTCGGTGTCAACCGATGAGGAGCACGCTCCAGATCTCAACACGGCATTGCTCCCAATCATCGACTTTCATACACACGTGAACCCTGGATCGCAAGCGGAGCTTGAGACGTATGTGGATGACCTGGTTCAAGTTGGACGAGAAAACGGTATCGACAAAATGGTCATGGGCTTACACGCAAGCCATGTTCCCGATCGACCGCCCACTTATTCCTCTGAACATGATGAGTGGGCTCTTGCAGCAGCGGAGCGCTATCCGGACGTCATCATTCCAGCCTTGAATGGATTTGATCCTGCTGATTCAGAAGCCGTCGAGTATGTTCGTGAGCAGTTAGAAACAGGGAAATGGAAGGTGATTGGTGAACTTGATCTGCGCAACAAAGTGAAGCAAACCAAGACCGCCGCCAATACATCGACCATGATGGAAATTTTTGAGCTTGCCGGTGAATCGGGTGTCCCGGTCATCTTCCACTACGACTTTGATTATGGGACAGATGCGGCATCAGGTATTGCCGAGCTTACAGAAGCTCTCGATCAAAATCCGGACACTATTTTCATCTATGCGCATACCTGCGGTACTCAACTGGTCAGCCTGATGGAAGCACATGAAAATCTGTATTGCGAGCATGAGTTTGGACGTGTTGCTTCCGGAGTCGACATGGATCGGGTGGTACTCGGAACGGATATGCAGTTGCATGCCGGACGATGGGATCTCGTGCGTGCTGACTATGAACGACTCATAGGGAAGCTTCGCGATGCCATCTCCAGTTGGAGCGATGATGAACAAGAAAAAACTGCGAGCCTTACACCCGCAGCCCTTCTGAATCTCTAAATTAGATGATCAATGACGAGAGGAAGAAGAAATAGGAGGTGCTTCCAGCTAACAGAACGAGTTGAAATACAGGCTGGACACGCAGGATCTCAAAGGCTCGGCGATACCGATAGGCAAAGGCAAACACGCCAACGCCCGCAATCAAGAAGGTAAGCGCAGAGCTGTCGATGGAGCCGAGTTGCCAAAACGTCATGGTTGTCACCGCGGCTGTGGCAAGCATGAGAATGTGGGAGGTGATTTCCAGCGAGGGGAGTTTTACCTTCAACATTCGAGCAAGAATGACGAGTCCAACCAAGGTCCACATGATTGCCAATACGCCCCAGGCCCAAGGCGTCAAACGCCCCATTAACAGAATCAATGGCGTTGTGGCGCCGGCCATGAGCAGGTAGAGGTTATTGCGACTCACGCCGAATTTCCAGATGTGGAGAATGAAAAAAGCCAAGAGTGTTGTACCGAAGATGCTTGACCCCACAATTAGATTCACGTTTCCTTGCAGGGAAGCGAACACGACAAGCAATGACAGAAGAGCGGTCGCTCCAGCGATGGTTAATGTATGCGCCAGAACCTTTGGTAGCAATCGCGGTTGTGCAAGGAATTTTTCTCGCTGAGTGCGGGCGAGTGATTCACCGATATCGAATGTTCCATCCGCGACAAGGTTGCGAACGAGGAGTTCTTTTGGAATGGATCGCAAATTTCGAACAATGCTAAACAGGGAGAGGAGGCGCAAGAGGTAGTAGCTCATATCAATCTCCCACCATCGGAATCCCTGTCGGGTCGATGTGGCATAGTGGTGGTGGTTGTTGTGCCAACCCTCTCCAAAGGCCAACAAGGCAAGGAGGAATGAGTTGCGACTGGTGTCGGTTGTCACGTATCGTCGAGAACCAATGAGGTGCGCGAGTGAGTTAATCGAAAGCGTGATATGCCAGGTCACGAGGACACCCACCACATATCCTCCGACAACCATGCTCCAGCCTCCAAGTGCATAGCAGATGCTGATGGCAGTCAGGGGCACGAGATAACACCACGTATTGATCCATCGAAGTTCTGGGAACCGAGTGAGATCTGGTACGGTGGCAACCATGGCCTTGTAATCTCTTGCTGGGAACATCCAAAAGAGATGCGCCCAAAGAAATCCACGAATGGGGGAGTGGAAGTCTCGTTCCGTGTCAGAAGTGCGGTGGTGGTGCCGGTGAGTGGCAGCCCAAGGGAAGATGCGTTGGAAGGTGAGGCTTCCTAAAACCGCGAAGAGAAACTGAACAACGCGGTTCGTTTGAAACGTTTTGTGTGCAAAGTATCGGTGATATCCAGCGGTGACACCAAAGCCCATCAAGAGATACAACACAAATGCGGCGAGGAGATCGCGTGCTCCCACGCCAAGCCAGATGAGACTAATCGGAAGCAGATGCATCAGGATGAAAAATCCTAATGTTCCCCATTTGATAGATGATTGGAGGACGAATGGATCGGTTGTTTGCTGATTGGACATAGGTTTAGAGGTCGAGTTTGATTTCCACTGGACAGTGATCTGAGCCCATTACGTCTGCGTGGATCTTGGCGCCATTGAGGTGTTTTTTAAGTTTTGGGCTGACAAAGAAATAATCGATCCGCCAGCCAACGTTTCGGGCTCGTGCTCCACCAAACGCACTCCACCAGGTATACGCATCTTTTTTGTCAGGATAGAAGTGGCGGAAGGTGTCGATGAATCCAGCGTCGACAAGATTATCCGCGCCCTTACGCTCCTCATCGGTGAAACCCGCGTTTTTATGATTGTCATGTGGTCGAGCAATGTCGATTTCCTTGTGGGCGACATTGAGGTCCCCGCAGAAAATAACGGGCTTGGACTTTTCCAAGGTCTTCATGTAGCCCAGAAATGCCGGGTCCCATGTTTTATGTCGAAAGCTGAGACGAGCAAGATCCCGTTTAGCATTGGGTGTATAGACGGTGACAAGGTAAAAATCCTCAAACTCCATGGTAATGACTCGACCCTCTCGAAGTGGGTTTCCAAATCGGTCTCGGAAGTCTTTCTCTTTTTCATCAGGAAGATCGTAGACAATCGAAACGGGCTTCACTTTGGTAAAGATCGCCGTGCCAGCGTAGCCAGGTTTTTCCGCCGAGTTCCAAATTTCTTCGTACGCAGGGAGATCGATTTCTGCTTGGCCTTTCATCGCCTTGGTTTCCTGCAGGCACAAGATGTCTGGATCGTGTTCTTTCACGAACGGTGCAAAGAGATCCTTGCGAATCACTGCGCGGATGCCATTTACGTTCCAGGAGATGAGTTTGAGAGATTGTTTTGGCACAGAGTTTTGTATAGAATATCCGTAACTTGAACCAGCATACCATGCCGTATCCCATTCCACGACCGCCCAAATTTTCCATGAATGTCCGTAGAAGCACCTCCGGACTCGGACTTTTTGCAGAGCAAGAAATTCCCAAGGGGCAATTCATTATCGAGTATTGGGGAACGGTTCTGTCAGACGCGGCAGCACAGAACATTGGCGGTCGATACTTGTTTGAGATTGGAAATGGAAAGACGGTTGAAGGGTCGACGAGAAAAAATATCGCTCGCTATGCCAACCACAGTTGTCGGCCAAATAGCGAAATTCGCACACAGGGAGATCGTGTATACCTCTACTCGAGAAAAAAGATCCCAGCAGGGGAGGAGATCACCTACGACTACGGGAAGGAATATTTTGATTACTATTTGAAACCCCTGGGTTGTAGATGCGAGAAATGTCAACCTATCCCTTAAGTCCGGGTTTCTTCGCAGCTGCTTGGAGTACTAACTTTAGAGTGGGGAGATGGAGATCCTCAAGCTTTTTAAAACGGATACAGCTTTTCCCAACACTGACTTTTCCTAAATCCTTTTCAAACTTTTCTGCGAGATATTGCTTTCCGTCGAGTGCACAGACATAGACACTGACGTAATTTTTTTGGTTTGCCAGCGAGATGACAGGCCATTCAATCATTTCCTTCTTGTAGTTGAGATACGGAAAGGATCCATAGCCCAACATGTTGTACGCAAAATGTGGTTTTAACTTTGGTACAGCTTTTTGAATGAACGCATGGAGAAATTCGACGAGCTCCTTTCGTTCTTTTGGAACAGCAGAGAGGTATTCTTTCACCGTTTTTGCATCAGTCGGTTTGAACATGTTCATATTTCATGATTTTATCATCGAAGCAGGGAAGGCTCCAGGTCTTGCGAGCATTTGGGGCTATTGTTATAATCTCGTCGTTCTACTAGAAATGAGAGAAACTTGAAACATTCGGGGGTAGCTCAGTGGCAGAGCGGCTCGCTGTTAACGAGATGGTCGAGGGTTCGAACCCCTCCCCCCGAGCCAGAAAAAAGAACCAACCTCGCGTTGGTTCTTTTTTGTTACGTTGGTTGGGAAGGAGTTAGAACCGCAGGGTTCGTACAGCGAGAGAGGGAGAGAATAGACAAATAGTGCTTCTGGGGTATGTCTTTTCCGAGCGACGAGCCGTTCGGTTTTGTCTTTTTTCTCAAAAACCGTACACTGGAGACCTGACCCCAATACCGGTTCTTTTTTGTTACTCTGTCGTTTGATGCCACTTTAGTCCTGTACTCATGAGTGGGTCCCTGTTATGATTTGGCTATGATTCAGTAACAATCACTTTGTCCTATATCGACGGTTTCGTTATTCCTATTGCTAGGAAAAACCTGAAGGCTTATCGCAAGATGGCTGCGGAGGGCGCCAGGATGTGGATGAAGGCTGGTGCGCTCCAGTACTTCGAATGCGTCGGGGATGATCTCAACATTAAGCCGATGGGAGGCATGAAGGCCCTGAGCTTCCCGAAAATGGCGAAGGCGAAGAAAGGAGAGACGGTCTTCTTCTCATTCATTATCTACAAGTCACGCGCACACCGCGATGCGGTTAATAAGAGGGTGATGGCGGAAATGGAAAGGCAATACAGCAATCACAAAGATATGCCCGCCATGCCTTTTGATATGAAGCGAATGGCCTACGGAGGGTTTAAGGCGATCGTCGAGGCATGAAGACTAAAAAGCCAATCTCCAGCGGCACAGTTCATGAGTTGCCTTCAGATGTCAGAAAGGCCCTCGCTTCGGATCACCACGCACTCACAGCGTGGGAAGATCTTACGCCGCTCGCGCGAAATGAGTGGATTTGTTGGGTGAGTTTTGTGAAGAAAGACGCAACGAGAAAGGAGCACATCGTGAGACTTATCGATGAGCTCACGGAAGGCGTGCGCCGACCGTGTTGCTGGATGGGCTGCATCCACCGCACTGATAAAGCAATCAGTGCTTCCGTGAAGGGGATACTTGCAAAGCGATTTAAAAAACAATCAACTCATTGATCATTTCTACATCTATGCCAAATCCTATTGTCCATTTCGAGATTCCCGCTGACGATGTCGAGCGCGCAAGTGAGTTTTACAGGAACGCTTTCGGCTGGAGCTTTAACAAATTCGATATGCCCAACGGTCAAACGTACTGGGGTGTTACAACCACCGAGGTGGACGAAAAGATGCGTCCAACAAAGCCAGGAGAGATCAACGGCGGTCTCATGAAACGTGTCGCGCCAGGGCAGCCATTCATGAACTACATCCAGGTTGATTCGATCGATGAGATGTCGTCGAAGATTGTTGCCTCAGGCGGAATCGTGGTTATGCCAAAAACAGAGATTGCTCCCAACATGGGTTGGATTGCTGCGTTTAAGGACACAGAAGGAAACCTTATCGGCTTACATGAGCTTGCCGAGGTCCTGAAAAATCGATAGATGTTCCAACGTATCAAGTCCATCTTGCGTTTTCGCGCAGTAAAGAGTGTCTATGTGAAACATGAGCGGTTCTTGGTACCGCTCATGTTGTTCGTTGGTGTGGTGATCGACTTTATTACGTTTCGGTCGATTAACCTGACGACGGCCTTTGCGCTGCTTGGGATCTATACCGGGGTTGCTGCGGTGATGATTCTTGTCATGCATAGACATGATGCAACGAAGCATCTGCTTGAACGATCCTCGTTTGTCGGATATGTGCGTGTCATTGCACCGCTTATCATTCAGTTTGCGTTTGGTGCGCTTCTCTCTGCCACGTTTATTTTCTACTGGTTCTCAGGGAGCTTTATTGCCTCCTGGCCGTTTTTTGTCATCGTGATTGGTCTGATGGCCGGGAACGAAGTGTTTCGTGAACAGTATCTGCGGCCGACGGTTCAATTAGCGGTCTTCTTTTTCATCCTGATTGCAACAATGACCACCGCGCTCCCGTCGCTGTTAGGATCGATTTCGCCATGGGTCTTTGTGATTGCGACACTGCTGAGTTTTGGTCTCATGAGAGTCTATCTTCAGTTGCTGTATCGCCTGCGACCAGATCTACGTCTGATGAAACCATCGCCAACAATTTCGATCATCGTAATTTTTCTTGTCATGAATACTGCCTACTTCCTCAACATCATCCCTCCGATTCCGCTTTCCATTACGGAGATTGGGGTGTATGTGTCGGTTGAGCGTCGTGGGACCGAGTACATGCTTGAGTCACAGGAGCAAACATGGCTCCAGCGATTTATTCCTGGCGAGTCGATTGACGTCGAGTCCGGTGAACGTGTGTATGTCTATGCGTCAATTTTTGCTCCTGTTGATCTGGATACGACCGTCATTCATCATTGGCAGAAGTTTGTCGATGAAGAATGGGTGAGCGTGAATCGACTTTCGTATGGCATTGTTGGGGGACGGGAAGACGGATATCGTGGATATTCTTACCTCACACAACACACGCCAGGAGCATGGCGCGTTGACGTAGAGACGTTGCGCGGTCAGGTCATTGGTCGTGTGAATTTTGAAATTTTGGAAAAATAAGACTCCCCAAAGTGTGGGGAGCAGATCAGCGGCGACGCATGAGGAGCATCATCAAGCCGTATTCGTAGTGGGTCCAGGCACTGCCGATCGCCAGTCCGAGCGTGATGACGCTCGTGACGTTAAGCGCCATCTTCGTTGCCCAGAGTTCGGCGAGGGGATTTGTCCCTCCAAAGAGCGGGCGTGTGCCGAACACAAGGATGACCACGAGCATCACCTCCGCGTAGACCTTGAGCTTACCCCAGCGGTTGGACCCGCCATGGTCAAGTTTGAAGTAGGTCTTGATCGGCCGAGCGAGTGTGAGCAGCGCGGCCATCAGGGTGAGGAGCACCATGATCCCCGGGTCGAGGATTCGATAGCCCACCGCCCACATCAGACCGAGGAACCGGACCTTGTCGATGAGGGGATCGATCGCGCGCCCCAGGTGTGTCACGCCCTTGAAGTTCAGCTGTGCCCAGAGGGAGAGGTGCGATTCTTCCTCCCGGGTCATTTCCGGGCGGCCGGCTTGGTGATAGCGTGCCACACATCCATCCCACCAGTCGGTGAGGAAGGAGAGGGTAAGTACGAGAATCGCCCACCAGTCGTGACCGGTGAGAAAGAGGGGTATACCCACGAGAGCGAGAAGACCTCCCAAGAGGGTGATCCAAGTGGCGCTCGTGAACCCAAGTGTTTTTCCGATGCGGTCCGAGATGCCCATCTTTTTTTGACCTCTGGCAGGAGTTTATATCAGAATCGCATTCACTTGAAAAGTCTTGAGTGTTATAAGTAAAACCACGGACCACGAATTTCAATGATGTTCGGAGTCTATAAATTTGATACAATGAAATGGCTTTCTACTGCTGCGGCCTTGAACTTGTGTAAAGTGGTCTTTACGAAATGGTTTTTTGTTTAAGCGCTCGAAATAGTTTCATGTATGCAAGAATCGCTGTTCATCGTGTTCATTTCTTTTGCAGGGTTTTTGCTATCAGCCTACTTGTTTCATAAAAAGCGTCGAAAAACCGAACCGTTCATTTGTCCGCTCCGAGGGAGTTGTTCTGAGGTCATCCACAGCGCACACTCGAAATTCTTAGGTGCTCCCGTAGAAGTGATCGGACTTGTTTACTACGCATCTGTCTCCATTGGTCACGGTCTTGTTCTTGGGTTTCACGACCAGTTTGAGTGGCTTGATCCCTCTCTTCTTCTGGCTTCAACCTTGGCGTTCTTTTTTTCGCTCTACCTCACCTTTATCCAACTTGTTTCTCTCAGAAAGATCTGCACCTGGTGCTTGCTCTCAGCCACGTTCTGTCTATCGATCTTCATTCTGACTCTGTTTGGCACACTCGAAACAGTTCTTCCATTTCTCATCCAGTACAAAGCCTTCATTGTCGTAGGACATGTCCTGGCAATGGCTCTTGGATTAGGGGCGGCTACACTCACCGATGTATTTTTCTTCCGGTTTCTCAAGGACGGGAGAATTTCAGAATCAGAGTCTGATGTGCTTGGGACGCTTTCTGAGTTTATTTGGTTGGCACTAGGCCTCATCCTCCTCACAGGTTTCGCTCTCTACCTCACAGATGCATCACATTATCTTGAAGCTCCAAAATTTTTGGCTAAGATGGTTATTGTTGGTGTTATTTTGGTGAATGGCGCTTTCCTCAATCTCTACATCGCTCCCAAATTGGTAAAAATTTCATTTGCAGAACCGCATCATCATAAGGAAGGGGAGCTTAGTCTGGCGAGACGTATCGCATTTGCGCTCGGGCCGATTTCGATTGTGTCTTGGTACTCAGCTTTTGTGCTAGGTTCTCTTCCTGCAAGCACTCCGCTAGAGTTTGCAACGTTTTTGAAGGTCTATGCACTTCTGATTGTGATAGCCGTGACTGTTGGTGAATTTGTGGAACATCGTTTGAGTAAGTCACCCGTCCCATGGACGGAACCATCCTAATCTATGCCTGAAGCAGCTTCACTGATCCTCCCAGCGTTCATTGCTGGCATTCTCACCTTTCTTGCTCCTTGCACGCTTCCTCTTGTGCCAGCCTTCCTGGCATTCATTAGTGGTGCAAGTGCAAAGGAATTACAAGACCCCATTCGATTGCCACAGATTCGTCGCAAGGTATTTCTCAATGGAATCTTTTACGTGATCGGATTCAGTACCGTCTTTGTTTTGCTCGGAGTTTTATTCGGAATTGGCGGCGCAGGACTCGTGAAGTATCAGGATGTTCTTGAGAAGGTTGGTGGGGTCTTCATTTTATTCTTTGGTCTCTATCTTATTGGTATTCTGGAGCGCATCCCTCAACTTCGTGCGATCCTTTCTTCAGAGCATCGCCTCAGACTTCCCAGTTCCCTCAAGCCAGGAACCGCCTCAAGCTCGTTTATTTTTGGCGCGACGTTTGCCTTTGGGTGGACTCCCTGTGTGGGACCGATTCTTGGGTCGATTTTGTTGCTTGCGTCCTCAACAGCGACGGTGGGACAAGGTGCCATTTTGCTGAGTATTTTTTCATTGGGCCTGGCAATCCCATTTCTCTTGATCGCTGCAGGCGTAGGGCACGCAACGCAAACCATCAAGGTTCTTTCAAAAGTTCTTCCCTATGTCTCGTTTGTCGGAGGCATCCTTTTGTTGAGTCTGGGCTTCCTTCTGATCACCGACCAGCTTGGAATATGGCTGGGCTGGAGCTACCGGTTACTCTCTGTGTTCCAATACGAACGGCTCTTGGATTACCTCTAGGCAACCTGCTATACTGGCGGCTGTCTATGAATAAAACTGTCTTTATTGGACTCTTTGCCTTGGTTTTCCTAGGCGGCGGGTGCTTATCCACAGACTCAGAGGGTGAAACGTCAACGGAATTTGATCGAGATTCAGTTTTGGTGGAAGCTCGTGAGAACGGGTTGATTATGAACTCGGAGGAAACAGCTCTCATGGCTCAGGCGTCGCTTACGACTGATTCAAATCCTCTTCCCTCCAGGGATGCTGAATCGTATGTAAACACAGACACCCGTGATTGGTTCTCGGCCGCACTTGCAGATGTCACCGGCGGAACAAGCTTTGGAATCGCTCACAGTCAGTATGACTCTGGGACATTCACACTGGTTGTCGAGATGGGAAATCTTCCTGAACCAGCGAGCGGATATTTCTACGAAGGATGGTTGGTCCGCCGTGGAGAGAGTCTCTCGATCCTCAGCACGGGACGCGCCGAAGTCACGCAAGACGGGTTTGCCAACGTCTATCTTTCCAGGACAGATCTTACAGATTACGATTTCTATGTCCTGACACTTGAGGCAGAGGACGGAAATCCGGCTCCATCAGAACACATTCTCGAAGGAACACTTAAGTAAAAAATTCCCGCTTGAGGCGGGAGTTTTTTACTAGGGGATGTTCGTCACGTAGAACATGAGGTAGCGACCGTCATCCAGGGCAATGATCGTCGGGTCCATTACGTAGGCCTCCTCATCAACAGGCTCAAGCCGTGTGCCCTCCTGTAGGTACCAATCAAATCCCTTCTTGCTCCACTGACTCTGGATGGATCCGTCATCCGTGGACATGAATAGGTGGTATCGATCATCTATCCATACCCCATTCGCTGGCATCGCTGGTTTTTGGTCGATGGGGAAGGAGGTGAGGGCATAGACCGAAAATGTAGATCCGTCCGTACTTGTCAGATGCCAGAGTCGCGAGACTCCTTCGTCAGATAAGGCATACATGTGCCAGGTGTCACCCACCTTGAAGGTTGTTGAATCGATGGCGATGTCGTTTGTCTGCTGGAAGATCGCTCCTTTGTAGGTGAAGGTTATCCCGTCCGTTCCTTCGGCATAGTGAATGCCTTGTGGGTTCCCCGCGGTGAAGAACAGACGAAATGTTCCATCTTCCAAAAGAACAATGTCTGGGTCAACGACGCGATCGATCGGGTCGGAGTCGGTAAGTTCCACATACTTGTACGTCCATGTTTCTCCTAGATCACCTGAGATTGCCACGGCAGAGGTATTGATTCGGTCTCCAAGGATCCATCCTGTGTAATAGAGATAGATGGTCCCGTCCTTCATGACAGCATCAGGAACATTAGCTTGGTCCGCAATCCACGCATCGTTTTGCGTGTAGGTGATGCCGTCGTACGAAATAGCGGTCATCAGGCGGCGTTCATAGGGGCCTTCTGTTGAAGCATCAATATTGCCGGGCGCCGTTGCCTTTCCTTGAATGGGGACAAAGTCACTGGTGAGAGGAACGGATCCGGTGGAGCAACCGACTCCCATCAGAAGGAAGAGAGCAAGAAACAGGAAACTTTTATTCATAGATAGTCGTTACAAACAGTAGTTTAACAGAAATGGATAAACTGTCAGGGGTTGAGGAGTGTTGAAGAAAAATCACGAGACAGGCTCGTGATTATTTCTTTTTGGTCAAGCGTTTTGCTTTGGCCTTGCGACTTCCGGCAAGCTGGATCTTTCGTCCGGCCTTCCAGGCAGTCATCACTTGTTTTCGTTTTCCAGGCATAAGATGAAATGAATGTTCGTGTGAGAGCTTACCGTGATTCCAACATTGCGTCAATTCGAGTACAATAGATATGTATGGATAGCGCTTTGTTTCTTGAGTTCATTCATCCGGGTCAAATACTCTTCGGACTCACGGTGTTATTATTTGGTTCGGCCTTCACCCTGAGTTTTTTGATGGCAGCCAAGATACACGTTGTCAGACCTCTGATGGGGGTTCTCTTTGTCATCTTGTTTTTGCTTCTTGGAACGGTCGCCATTGAATTTAGCGCTGCGGCGACACCGTCATACACCTTTGGAGACTTTGCAAGCCTCTCAGAAGCGCTCTCAACGCATCGTTGGCTGCTATTCCAACTACCCATTGTGTTGACGATGACGTCATTGTTGGTTTTGTTTGTATACCGAGAGAAGATTGCGGATCCGCATGCGCGCTTCTATCGCAGTGTGGTCATGCTTTCGATCGCTGTGAGTTTTGCCAGTCTCATCGCCATTATTTTTGAGTCGATGTTGTAGTATGCTCAGATTATTTCGCAACCGCATTCATGAATCTTTTGCTCTGGCCGCGATCCTTGCTGGCTCGGTGGCGCTTCATGTGGCATGGATTGACAACCTGCTTATCTCCCGCTCAAGTACGATTGCAGAGATGGTGACACTCAATCCATCCATCGGACCCATCTCGGGATTGTATGTCGATGTCCTAGGTGCATATTTTGTGTCCCTCCTCATTGCGGCTGCGTTGTGGCAGGGGCGAGATGTTTCTCATTGGCGTGATCGGATATTTTGGTTTTTCATCGTGTCAATCATCATGTTCCTGCTGATGACGTTACCGTTTATCTACGGTTTTGCCGTCACCTAAACTTTTCTGTAGACTGGGCCTCATAACAGCCTATTTTTTATTGCTATGGACATTTCTGCTCGAAAGGGGGATCCAACTCAACAACCCTGTGACATCCTTGTCCTTGATGCGTTCCTTGGGGAAAAGGAACTCACTGGAGCGAGTCAGGCTGTAAACGAAGCTCTCGGTGGAGACTTAGCGAAGTTTCAAAAAGAGGATTCGTTCAAAGCGAAACTCGGAGCCACATTTTTGATGCGCACGAATGGAAAGATTCCGGCCAAGCGAGTCCTTGTTGTTGGGTTGGGAAAAAATGAGGACTTGACACTCGAGTCTGTCCGACAGGCAGCGGCCGCTTCCCTCAATGTCGCAAAGGTACTTGGGGTAAAGACGGTTGCTTCTGTGTTAATCGGAGCGGGGAGCGAGGGTTTCAAAGCAACAGATGGTGCTCAAGCCATGGTTGAGGGTGTCCGACTTGCTGATTACACATTCACCAAATATCGATCGACCAAAAAAGAAAAGCCTTCTCTTCAGCGATTTGATTTGATTTCAAATCAGGGTCAAGACGTTCGCGCGGCTCTTAAGGGAGTGGAGATGGGTGAATGGATGGCTCGTGGAACCGTGTTTGCCCGCGATTTGGTAAATACAACCGCGCAGGACATGCATCCAGAGAAATTGGTTGAGACAGCGAAATCGATCGTAAAGGGAAAAGGAGCACTCAAGGTAAAAATCTACGATCGTGCCGCGCTCGTCAAAATGGGAGCCGGAGGAATTCTCGGAGTGGCCCAGGGGTCCGACCACCCACCTTTTTTGGTTCATCTCACCTACAAACCAACGAAACCAACAAAGAAGCGTGTTGCTCTTGTGGGGAAGGCGGTGACGTTTGACTCAGGCGGACTCTCACTCAAGCCTGCGGACTCCATGATGACCATGAAGTGCGACATGGCTGGATCAGCAGCAGTGCTAGGCGCGTTTAGCGTCATGACAGACTTGGCCCCCTCATGCGAAGTGCATGGAATTTTTGGTGCGGTCGAGAACATGCCAAGTGGAAAAGCCATTCGTCCAGGTGATGTGCTCACGGCCATGAATAAGAAAACGATCGAAGTGCTCAACACAGATGCCGAGGGTCGATTAACTCTTGCGGATACGCTTACGTTTGCAAGCAGACTGAAACCGCAGGCCATCATTGATCTCGCAACGCTGACGGGTGCCTGCATGGTGGCACTCGGTGAAGAGATAACGGGAATCATGTCCAACAATGATGCTCTTGTGACGAAGATTCAGGAGGCTTCAAGCGCGTCTGGAGAGAAGATGTGGCGTTTGCCGCTGGAGAAGAATTATCGAAAACTGATCAAGAGCGAGATCGCGGATATGCAGAATATTGGATCTCGTTGGGGAGGAGCGTTAACGGCGGGGTTGTTTCTTGAAGAGTTTGTCGACAAGACTCCCTGGGCACACTTAGATATTGCTGGTCCCGCGTTTGCCGAACGAGAGATCGATCCATACACACACAAGGGGGCAACGGGTCATGGTGTGCGAACACTTCTTACGTATCTCAAATCTCTCTAGGTATGTACGAATTAGAAAACACGTTCCGCAAGCTCGTCTTGGTTTGTACAAATGAACGTCACGATGGTCGTGAGTGTTGTGCGGACAAGGGTTCTGTTGAGCTGCATCAGAAGCTTAAGTTTGCCGTTGCGGCCATTGATCCGCGAATCCGGGTCTCAAAATCAGGTTGTTTGGACCAGTGTTCAACCGGGACAACGGTCGTGATTATGCCTGACAATATTTGGTTGGGGCGTGTGCAGGAACATGACATTCCAGAACTTGTTCAGCTGATAACAAAATAGCTATGACCACCACTATCTACTCCACTCCAACCTGCCCATTTTGTAAGCAGGTCAAGGCATTCTTCGATGAAAAGGGTGTTGAATACACCGACATTGATGTCATGCACGATCAGGAAAAGGCAGCTGAGATGATACACAAGTCTGGCCAAATGGGTGTGCCTGTCATCGACATTGATGGCGAGATCGTAGTCGGGTTTGATCAGAAGAGACTAAAGGAACTCCTCAAGATCGAGTAACAAAAAACGGGCGAGTGCCCGATTTTTGTTTATGCTTTTCCGAGCGTTTTTTCACCCTCGTTCCATCCTACCGGGCAGAGTTCACCGGTTTGGAGGGCTTTGAGGACACGCAGGGTTTCATCGACTGAGCGACCGACGCCGAGGTCATGGGTGAGCGCGTATCGGAGGATGCCCTCTGGATCGATGATAAACGTCCCGCGCAGAGCAACGCCTTGCTCAGGGAGAAGGACACCATAGTCCCAGCTCATGTCGTGCGTAATGTCAGAGAAGAGGGGGTAGTTGAGATCGCCGAGCTCCTTGAGCCAAGCCTTGTGCGAGTGAACAGAATCGGTTGATCCACCAAGGACCTCGGCGTTCAGCGCCTTGAATTCTTCGTACCGTTTCGAGAACCCAGTAATTTCTGTCGGACAGATGAACGTAAAGTCGAGTGGGTAGAAAAAGAGCACGAGCCATTTCCCTTTATAATCTTCGAGTTTTGCGCGGGAAAATTCTCCGCCCTTTATTGACGTCTCGACGTTGAACATCGGAGCGGGCTTACTTACTTGAGCCACTTGCGGGGCGTGGCGTTCTTCCATGAAGTCATTCATATGGCGATATGGTAACCTATTGTGAACTACAGTCAATACAACGTTATGTCGAGAAATACAATCATTTTTCTTGTGCTCCTTCTCATCGTTGTTGTGGGGATTGGGTGGTATCAGTTTCGATTCTATCAGACTCCGGTCATTCTCGGCTCCAGTGAGAATCCAGAAATTATTTTGGGCACGGCGCATAAGGACGATATTCCCGCCATCGATCAGCCAGAATTCGAATCCGTCGCAAGCGCGGATGTATACCTCAATGACGCAGGATATGGAATGGTCGTGCAGGTTGGGAATCGATCACGATTTTATCCGTTCCAAATCCTCGTGTGGCATGAGGTGGTGAACGACACCTTGGGTAGTCGTGACTTGCTCGTAACGTTCGACCCCCTTACCTACACCAGTGCGGTCTATGATCGAACAGACACGTTCGGTGTTTCTGGAAAAGTCTGGAACAGCAATACGTTGATATATGATCGCACGACCGAGTCTCTCTGGAGCCAGTTGAAGGGCGAGGCGATTGATGGAAGCCTGATCGGGAAGACACTTCCTCGGTATCCCTCAGAAGTGTTGTCGTGGTCCACCTACAAGGAGGAGTTTCCCTTTGGTCAGGTCCTCTCGCGTGAAACCGGTTTTGACCGAGATTACACCCAGGATCCCTATGAAGGGTACGAAGAGACCGCCGCCATCTGGTTTGCTGTTGATCAGGAGGACGCACGCCTTCCTGCAAAGTCGTTGGTCTACGGGGCGAGTCGCGATGGCTCTGCTATGGCGTTTCCCGTGGACACGCTTGAGGAATTTGATACGATTCAGACCATCGTACAAGACGAGATCCTTATTCCCTCGTATTGGTTTGCTTGGGCAGCCATGTATCCCCACACGCAAATTTATTCATCTAACCCCTAAGCTATGGAGTTTCTCATTCTCATCGTGATCGCATACCTCTTCACAACCTTCCGTGTCATCTTCGAGTATCAACGCGGTGTGATCTTTTTCCTTGGAAAGTACACGCACACAAAAGGTCCTGGGCTCAAACTTGTCTTTTGGCCCTTTCAAATCATGCGCAAGGTAGATGTCCGGGTAAAAGCGGTTGATGTTCCAGATCAGGAAGCGATTACCAAGGACAACATCTCTGCTCGCATCAATGCGGTCATTTATTACAAGGTGAAAGATGCCGCCAAATCATTTATCGAAGTGGAGAATTTTTATTACGCCGTCAGTCAGCTTGCTCAAACAACCATGCGAAACGTTGTGGGAGAAATGGATCTTGATCAGTTGTTAAGTCAGCGCGAGGAGGCGTCCAAAAAAATTAAGGACATTGTCGATGTGCTCACGGATCCCTGGGGAATCCAGGTCGATAATGTGGAACTCAAAGACATCACGCTTCCAGAAGAAATGAAACGCACAATGGCCAAACAGGCAGAGGCTGAGCGTGAGCGACGTGCGGTCGTGATTAACTCGATGGGAGAAGTCGAGGCGGCGAAGAATCTTGCACAAGCCGCAAGTGTTCTCTCGGCCTCATCTGGAGCGTTGCATCTACGCACCCTCAATACGATTAACGACGTTTCTTCTGACGCATCAAACACGATTATTTTTGCCGTGCCTCTGGAGATTCTCCGCGCGTTCGACAGTTTGAAGAATGGGTAGCGTATGGCCACATTGTTTGTTGTTGCCACACCGATTGGAAATTTGAGTGATCTGAGCGAGCGGGCAAAGGCCACGCTCGCTTCTGTTTCCGTCGTGTTGTGCGAGGATACCCGTGTCACAGGGAAACTTCTCTCACATGTTGGGATCAAGACCTCGATGATGTCGTATCACCAACATTCGGGCAACGATAAAACAAAGAAGGCCCTTGAATGGCTTGAGGAAGGGAAGGATCTTGCTCTGGTGACAGATGCAGGTACCCCGGGGATCAGCGATCCGGGCGGAAAGCTTGTTGAGGTGGTCGTGAAAAAGGGATTCACCATTGTGCCGATCCCTGGACCCTCGGCTTCCATTGCCGCGCTTTCGATTTGCGGGTTTCCAACGGATGAATTTTTATTCCTTGGATTTCCTCCAAACAAGAAGGGGAGACAAACGTATTTCGATCGTCTTGCCACCATTGAGTCAACGGTCGTGATCTACGAGAGCACACATCGGATTTTTAAGACGCTTGAGGAGATTGGAAAGCGCACCCCAAACCGCTCGCTGGTTGTGTGTCGAGAGCTTACCAAACTTCACGAGACAACCTACCGCGGAGAAGCCGCAGAGGTGACAGAGGCATTGAAATCAACTAGTATCAAAGGAGAATTTGTTATCGTTCTCGGCCCGCTATGAAGTATTACATCACCACCACGCTCCCGTACGTAAACGCGAAGCCGCATATCGGTTTTGCGCTTGAGATCGTGCAGGCAGATGCGCTTGCACGGTATCATCGACTCCGTGGCGAAGAGGTCTTTTTCAACACGGGAACAGATGAGCATGGTCAGAAAATCTATGACAAGGCCATTGAGGACGGGAAGGAGCCCAAGGCGTATGTTGATGAGTACGCAGCAAAGTTTGATGCGCTCAAGGAAGCACTGAATCTTTCGTATACAAATTTTATTCAGACGAGCGATCCCAAACACGAGATGTCAGCTCAGGAATTTTGGAAACGCTGTGATGCGCGTGGAGATATCTACAAGGCGCGTTACCAGGTGAAATACTGTGTTGGCTGTGAGCTTGAGAAGAGCGACTCCGAGCTTGCTCAAGGGAAGTGTCCTGTGCATCCAAACCTGGAGCTCTCATTGATCGACGAAGAAAATTACTTTTTCAAATTTTCAAAGTATCAGCAGCCGCTTCTGGATCTCTACGAGTCACGACCAGACTTTGTGATACCAGAGAATCGCTTGCGTGAGATCAAGGAATTCGTCAAGGGTGGACTCAAGGATTTCAGCATTTCCCGAATCGCATCAAAAATGCCGTGGGGTGTTGCTGTCCCAGGTGATGAGACACAGGTCATGTATGTTTGGTTCGATGCCCTCGTGAACTACATTTCAACGCTTGGCTGGCCGGATGAGGCAGGAACCTTTGCGTACTGGCCGGGTGTGCAGGTTGCGGGCAAAGATAATCTTCGACAGCAATCAGCGATGTGGCAGGCCATGCTCATGAGCGCCGGTGTAGCACCAAGCAAGCAAATCTTTATTCACGGGTTCATTACGGCTGGCGGGCAGAAGATGAGCAAGAGTCTCGGCAACGTGGTTGATCCATTTGAGGAAGTCACTGAGTACGGTACGGATGCATTGCGCTACTATCTGTTGCGAGAAATTCCTTCGCATGACGACGGGGACTTTTCTCGACAACGTATGGAAGAGCGTTACGCGGAACTCGCGAATCGACTGGGAAATCTTGTGAGTCGCGTGGCTGCGATGAGTGTTAAGTACTTTGACGGTAAGGTAGATGACGTGCAGATTGACTGGGCGACTCGTGAGAAACACCTTGAGACAGCGATGTTTCACTACGACTTCAAAGCGTATCTTGATGCGATATTTGCGGTTGTCGACGAAGCCAACGAAGAAGTCGATAAGAAGGAACCATTCAAGCTTGTGAAGCAAGATGAGGCAGCTGCCAAGCGTGTTCTATCGACGATCGTTGCGCAGATCCGATGGATCGGGAAGGCTCTTGCGCCTGTTCTTCCACAGACGAGCGAGGAAATCCTACGCCGCTATGGTAAAGTGATTTTAGTAGGTGAAGGGATGTTTCCTCGTCGTGATTCGGCTCCCTCCCTACCACCTAGCCACCTAACACCTTTCTCTGTGGGCTTCATCGACATCCTCCTTATTGTCATTGTCGGCGCGTTCGTGTTCTTCGGGCTCTTCTTTGGACTCGTCCACACACTAGGTTCATTGATCGGAACGATTGTCGGCATTATCTTTGCTTCCAGACTCGTGGATCCGGCGTTTGATACGTTCGGATTTTTGTTTGGTGGTGGTACAGCCGGACGTATTATCATGTTCATTTTGATTTTCTTCATCATCACCCGACTCGTAGGAATTGTCTTTTGGTTTGTCGGAAAAATTTTCAATATCCTTGCTTGGATTCCGTTTGCTCGTTCTCTTGATAAGTTATTAGGCGGACTCTTCGGATTTATCGAGGGGATTATCGTCGTGGGTGTTGTTCTTTTTTACGCCATGCAGGTCCTTCCTGATGACACTTTGAGATTGACTCTGGAAAGCTCTGCGGTTGCAAATTTCCTTATTGCGACGATGAGTATTCTGCAAATTTTTTTTCCTGATGCAGTACAGCAGGCTGCCCAGTCTGCGGCTGACTCGACTGCGGAGGTTATTCCCGATCCGGTGGTGGAGTAGGTATGAGGTTGATCGACTCGCACTGTCATGTGCATTTCAATGCGTACCGGGATGACATGGACGACGTGATCCTTCGCACCCTGGAGAAGGGTGTTTTTCTCATTACCGTTGGGACACAAAAGGATACCTCCAAGCACGGGCTTGAGGTTGCAGAGCGGTATGACGGAATGTGGGCAACGGTCGGCCTGCATCCTAATCACACGGTCGAACAGGAATTTTGGGACAATGATGAACTGCCACCAGATCTGCAGGCTACGCCCATGATCAAAACGCGTGCAGAAGTGTTCGACATGGATTATTACCGAGAACTCGCAGAGCACCCAAAGTGTGTCGCGATTGGAGAGTTCGGACTCGACCTGTATCGGATCCCTGAGACTGCAGATCGGGAAGAAGTCATTCGACGACAGATTGAGACCGTGAAAGCACAGTTTGACCTTGCCACAGAAGCACAGAAACCGGTTGTGATTCACTGCCGCGATGCGTATCCCATGCAAGCAGACATGATCCGCGAGGCGATTGGGGATGGGAAGTTGGCTCGTCGTGGAGTGATTCATTGTTTTACTGGCACGCTTGAAGAAGCACGGGCGTTTATCGAGCTGGGCTTTTACATTTCGTTTAGTGGGATCCTTACATTTGCAAAGAACTTACAGGAAGTGGCTCGATCCTTGCCGCTTGAGAAACTTCTTGTTGAAACAGACGCACCGTACCTTACGCCCGCACCGGATCGTGGAAAACGCAATGAGCCATGGCGGGTCGAATACGTCGCACAGAAACTTGCAGAGCTCAAGGGTCTGACAATCGACGAGGTGGCTGAGCAGACGGTTAAGAATACAAAACAAATTTTCGGCCTCTAGGCCGTTTTTTGTAAATGAAAACCCCCGTCGCTCTAGCGAGCTATGGGGGGCGTTGAGGTTCAGAGCCTCAGGGGGTGGCGGCCGGCTGACCGCCTTCCACACCGGGATCGGCGGGCGTTTCCACCTCGGGCGGCGCCATCTCGACACCGGCCGCGGAGGCCAGGGCGAGCAGGAGGGTCTTGCGGGCCTCGATGAGGACCCAGCAGTCGCTGGCCCAGACCTCCAGGCCGAGCGCCTTGGCGGTCTGACTGCCGACGATGGCCGCCGCGAGGAGGTCCTCGTCGGTGCGGTCGTGAGCCTTCCGGATCAGTTCCGGCGTGGGCTCGGCGCCCAGGATGTCCGAAAGGGACAGGCTGGAGTTCTGGCTCCCGCCGGCGCCGAGCTCGTGCTCGAGCCGCTGGCGGGCCTCGCGGATGGTGCCGCGGGCGCCGTCGAGCAGGATTTTCTCGATCGCCCGCATCTGACGTCGAGTGAGATCCTCGGAGGCGTCGGCTTCGAGGTCACCGCGACCGCGCAGGTTCGCGATGATCGGGTGGTCGTCGCTCATCGGGGCGGTCAGGAGCCGGGTCACGACCCCCTTCACCTCGAAAGGGCTGCAAGAGTAGAGCGTGAGCCCGAGCGCAGCCATCGCGTCGATCGGGTCCTTCTCGGCGCGGATCACGTGCTGTTCGACGCGCGTGTTGGCACCCCAGATCCCGTCGACCTGTTCGACGTCAATCCAGCTCCACATCTCGTTCACAGCGAGCTTGTGGGGCTCGAACCGACCGCCCTTCTCGGGTTCGATGAGCTTGAGACCCTTGCCCAGTGCGAGCGTCTTGCCGACCAGATCACCCAGCGTCCAGCGCTTGACGTCCTTGCGGACGTTGATCGCGCCCTGCGCCTCGCGGTCGCGAGGAGCCTTGAGGATGCCCAGCATCCCGTCCCGGACCAGGGGGTGACCCTGCGGACGGTACTTGAGCACGCGGCGCCCGAACTGGTTGTGCGAGATGGGCGTCACCAGTTCCGAGTTGACCGGGTAGCTCTTGTCTTGCTCGCCGCGACGGCGGACGAGCTCGTTCCAGCGCCCGACCGTCTCGGGGCGTGCAAGCGCGGCCGGGACGGCGCGGTAGGTCGGCTTGTCGCCATCCAGGATGTCACCCCAGGTCCACGGGTCGAAGTCCCGGAAGAGGAAACAGATCATGCCGTCGACGCCATCGTACACGACGTCCCCACCCTGCTGGCGGGGCTTCACGTAGGGCACGAGGAAGCCCTTGCCGTCACACAGGACCAGCGGGCGGACCGTGATGGTCTCGAAGACATCGGTGGCCGCCGTTGGCACCTTGGTGGAACCGCGGACCGTGTAGGGCCAGCGCTTCTCGGTGGTGAGGACGACGTTGCCACCGCCGTCGTACTGGTACTGGCTGTCCTTGATCGCGGGAATCAGGACTTCGGTGGGGTACTTGGGCACGTCCGCGCGCCAGTCGACGCCGGCCATGTGGGGGACCTGCTCGTTCTCCGCGCTCATGACGAGGCGGGACTTCAGGAAGTCGATCCGGTCCTCGCGCGAGACCTTGACGCGCTTGGTGCCACCCTTGCCGCTCTCATTGCGGACGCTGGGGAGCATCTTCCACATGAAGCCCTCGATGAGGTCGAGGACCAGCAGGAGGGAGCGTCCAGTCCGCGAAAGTGGGACGGGGAGGTTGCTCGAGACGGGTGCGGGTGAGGGTGAGCTCATGACTTCTCCAGAGTTGAATGCAAGAATCGGCGGTCTGCCGGGTCTTGTATGGGTTGTACGGAACACTGGCGCAAGAAATGCCAGAGGCGGAGATTAGCAGGGAAAAGAGAAAATGTCAACGAATTGAACCATTAGTTGTCAGTCCGTGACATTTTCCTTTAATTTGCCACATTCATTGGTCAAAATTGGTTGACAATACGGTTTGGAATTGATAAGGTCGCCCGTTCTGAATCATCACTGGAGGACAGAACATGACCCTCGTCCAAGCCATTCAGGTGTTGTTTTCACAAACCGCGCCTGCTGGCGCGGACTTCGCAGGGGCGTTCAACGCCCTCAAAGGAAAGAGGGACTCGGACCTATCAGCGGCCGATACCAACACGCTCGACCAGCTGGCGGAGACCTTCCAGGACTTCGTCAGTGATCCATCTGAGTGGGTCAAGAAGGCCTCCGCGGCTGATCCTCGTCACTCCTGGTGGGTTCAGCTGGCTCAGGCACTCGGTGCCTCAGTCAACACAGCCTCAGGTAGATCACCTCCACCTGCTGGGTCGGTTGATCCCACCCCCGACATCGAACCCGAGCAGGGAATCGACCCTGATGCTCTCGCCGGTGGCTCTCCTGCACCTGCTCTTCGCGAAGCTGGTTCTGGAGGTGGGGGAGTCATCCTGAGTTCTGGTGACAGTGACGACCGTCCGAGGAGTGACAAGAAGAAGCGCGGGGATCGTGATGAACGTCGCGGTCAGGATCACGAGGAGGGAGACGATCGTGATGATCGTCGGCATGAGTTGCGTGATCGGCAGGATCGCAGACCTCCCGAGCCCCCTCCTCCACCCAAGCATCTGTTCGACGTGACCTCGCGTGAAATCCCGATGATCACGCGCGAGATCCTTGCCTACAGCTCCTACAAGAGCTGGAGCGCGCACATCATGGATGCCTTCCGCCTCATCCGCGCTAGCACCACGACCGAGCAGGTGCAGCGGCGTCTAGAGATCGATCACGCACGTCGGCTCATCGAGTCTATGAAGTTCTCCACTGAGCGGATGGAGGTCCAGACCGGATTCCACCTCGAGCGACTTCTTGATGTCCTCGAGTCCGGGCGTGACCTGCGCGAGCCAGACTGGTTCCAGGCCAACTACGTGACCGGCAGCTACGGCTAGCCGGTTTTTCCTTACTCTGGGGACAATTTTTTGGAACTGTATTGACCCTGTCAGCTTTTTCCGGTATATTGGCGGCGCCTTTGTGTATGAGTGAAGCAAAGTACTACAGACTCGCCGGACGCATTTTTGCTGACTTTAGCGGCACGATTGCGGTACCAGCGGTTCTAGCGTCGCTCCTAGGAAAATGGTTGGATACGCGGTACGGAACCGAGCCTCGCTATCTGATCATCCTCATGATCCTTGCGCTCGTTCTCACGGGCTATATGGTCGTCCGCAAGGCAAACGTGTACAAAGAAGCCTACGAATCCCTGATGAATGAATCGAAGTAAGGTATGGAATTGCTTTTGCCACCAGCTGCTGCAGAACCATTGTTCCACGTAGGAAGTTTTCCCATTACCAATGCAATGATCAACGGCTGGATTGCCGTATTTTTTTTCCTTGTCGTCGCCCTCGTCGCGAGCCGACGCAAAGGCCTCGTTCCCAAGGGGTTTCACAATGTGACTGAGGCTATTGTCGAGTTCATGCTTGCGGAGGTGAAGAAGGTGACGGGTGATAGTAAGCGGGCAAGGCAATTTCTTCCGATCGTAGGAACGATTTTCTTGTTTATCTTGTTCTCCAACTGGTTGGGACTCCTTCCTGGAACGGGATCTATCGGTTTGTGGGGAATGCATGAAGGACATGTCGCACTGATTCCACTGCTGCGACCGGCTGCGAGCGATTTAAACCTCACACTTGCTATTGCGGCATTCGCTGTTCTCGCGTCGCACTTCTTTGGTCTTGTAAAGCTTGGTCCCATCAATCACATGAGTAAGTTTGTGAACATCCGAGGAATTTTTCAATCCCTTAAAAAAGGTCCGGTTGCCATCGTTGTCGCGATCATTGAATTTGGTGTCGGTCTGATTGAAATCGTTTCTGAAGTGGCCAAAGTTGTTTCTCTGTCTCTTCGTTTGTTTGGAAACATCTTCGCTGGTGAGGTTTTGCTGACCGTGATGCTTGGGTTGATGGCCTACGTCCTTCCCATTCCATTTATGTTTCTCGAGCTTCTTGTTGGTGTGATCCAAGCAACGGTCTTTGCGATGCTCACACTTGCGTATTTGACTGTTGCGACGGAATCGCATGGTCACGAAGAGGAACATGCAGAATCTTCTCCTGAGGCAGCGCATGCCTAAGCGTTGTTAGCCCCAGACGTGAGTCCTGAGATTCACGTCTGCGGCAAACCGCAGCTCACTCTACTAATCCCTAACGATTATCCTATGGACGCAGAAACACTCGCGATCCTCACAAAGGGTATGACCATGGCCATCGGAGGATTTGCTCCAGCCCTCGGTATTGGACTCATTGGGTTCAAAGCGATGGAGGCCATCGGACGCAATCCAGAAGCCGCCGGAAAGCTCTTTGTTCCGATGCTCCTTGGCATGGCGTTTGCTGAGGCTATCGCCATTTACTCTCTCGTCGTGTCGTTTACTCTTTAAACGACCATCGACTGACGGCCATGACTCGTTCGTGACTGTCGGTTGATCAAAACTATGTCTACAGAAATTCAACAAGTTGCAGAAGTCGCCCAAGAAGTTGCTTACACAACAGAAGCAAGCGGAGGCTTGGGAACACTTGGTATCAACTTCAAGATTTTTTTGGCACAACTCTTGAACTTCACGATCGTCCTGGTCGTGATGTGGAAGTTTGCCTATAAGCCAATCGTGAAGCTTCTGGAGGAACGCCAGGAGAAAATTGAACGTGGAGTCAAACAAGCAGAAGATGTCGAAAAGCGCGTGCAGGAACTTGAGTATGAACAAAAAGAGGTCATCGCCACGGCAAAGTCTGAGGCGGCGAAGATTCTGGACGAAGCTCGAGTGATCGCGGAAGATCGCAAAAAGGAGCTTCTTGCGAAAGCTAAAGTGGAAGTGAAGGGAGTCGTAGCTCAGGGAAAGGTTCAACTTGAGACACAGAAGGAACAGATGATTCAAGAAGCACGCGAAGAAATAGCTGCGATCGCGGTTGAGGCTGCTCGCAAGATTCTTGAGGATGGTGTGGACGAGAAGAAAGCGACCAAGCTTGCTGAAGGAGTCGTAGACAAAATGAGTAAGTAGTATGAAGAAGCATGAGAAACAACTTGCTCGCGCATTCGTCGGTGCTCTCGAAGGTGCAAACAAGACACAAGTAGAGTCAGCCGCACAAGAACTTGTATCGATGCTCGCCGCACAAAACCAAATCTATCGCGTGAAGGGAGTGGTTGAAGCGATCGAGGATGCCTGGCGAGAAAAGTATGGCGCCGCGACCGTGAGGATCGAGACGGCTCATCCGCTCACATCAAGTCTGCGAAAAAAACTGGAAGAACTAGCCTCTGGAGCAGAAATGAGGGAGCTTGTTCGACCACAGATTATTGGTGGGGCGAAACTCCGCATTGACGAGACGATTATTGACGGATCCATTGAAGGACATTTGGCTCAACTGAATCAGGTACTTAGAAACGCATAGTATGACGACAAAAACAGATATCATTGAAGCTCTTAAAGGGGCTCTTCAAAATTTCCATACTGAAAGCAAGCAGGAGGAAGTTGGAACCGTTATGGCAGTGGGTGACGGAACCGCCCGCATGAGCGGACTCTCTGGAGCTAAAGCCTCCGAGATGCTTGAATTTCCAAGTGGTGTCTTTGGGGTGGCTCTGAACCTTGAGGAAGATGGCGTGGGAGCTGTTGTGCTGGGAGACGCCAGCAAAATTAAGGAAGGCGACACCGTAAAGACAACTGGACGTATTCTCTCCGTTCCTATCTCAGACGATGTTCTTGGTCGGGTTATTGATCCACTCGGAAATCCGATTGATGGAAAGGGAAAACTGCAGGCAAAGAATTTTTATCCTATCGAGAAAATCGCCCCTGGTGTCATGACACGCAAATCCGTTGGTGTTCCACTTCAGACGGGTATTAAGGCCGTGGACGCCATGATCCCAATCGGACGTGGACAACGCGAGCTTATCATTGGGGACCGTCAGACCGGAAAGACGGCCATTGCCGTGGATACAATCATCAACCAGAAGGGTCAGAACGTGAAATGTATTTACGTCGCGATCGGGCAGAAGGAATCAAAAATTGCGAAGATTGTTGCCAAACTTGAAGAGGCTGGAGCCATGGAATACACAACTGTGGTCGTGGCCGGTGCCTCAGATCCCGCTGCGCTCTCCTACATCGCACCATTTACAGGTTGTACGATTGGTGAATACTTCATGGCAAAGGGTGAGGACGCACTCGTGATTTACGATGATCTTTCTAAGCAGGCCTGGGCATACCGCGAAATTTCGCTCTTGTTGCGCCGACCACCAGGACGTGAGGCCTACCCAGGAGATGTGTTTTATCTCCATTCGCGTTTGCTCGAGCGTGCGGCTCGACTCAACGAGGAAAACGGTGGGGGATCACTCACCGCCCTTCCGATTATCGAAACTCAGGCAGGAGACGTCAGTGCCTACATTCCAACCAACGTGATCTCCATCACGGACGGCCAGATTTATCTTGAAACAGATTTGTTTTATCGCGGTATTCGTCCAGCGCTCAACGTGGGGCTTTCTGTTTCGCGTGTGGGTTCAGCCGCCCAGACCAAGGCCATGAAGAAGGTGGCGGGAAAGTTGCGCCTTGAGCTTGCCCAGTTCCGAGAGCTCGAAGCATTTGCCCAGTTTGCAACTGATCTTGATGCAGGAACAAGACAACAGATCGAACGCGGTCGGCGTCTCACGGAACTGTTGAAGCAGCCACAGTATCATCCGCTTCCCTTTGAAGCACAGGTGGCCGTCTTATTTGCTGCTATCAACGGACTCCTCGATCAAATCCCTGTGGCGAAGATTGTTGACTGGGAGACAGCATTCCAGAATCACCTTCTTTCTTCTGGGGTCGATGTGATGAATGCGCTCAAGAACGAGAAGGCGATCACCGACGAAATCGAGGCAAGTCTCAAAAAGCTTATTGTTGATTTTAATCAGACATTTGAGTCCTAAGTGTGGCAGTTCAAACTCGTGCCATCAAACGTCGGATCAAGTCCGTCAAGAATACTCGCAAGATCACCAAAGCCATGGAGTTGGTTGCGGCTAGCAAAATGCGCAAGGCGGTGAACGCGGTGGCACTTTCCAGACCCTACTCAAAGCTGGCCTGGAACACCGTTCGATCGATTAGTTCCCATGTTGATACGTCCCTTCACCCCCTTCTCAGGCTCCGGAGTGAACTCAAAAGCGTGCTCCTCCTCCTGATCACTTCTGATCGGGGGTTGGCTGGAGGCTTCAATACAAACATCCTTCGGAAGACTCGAGAGACGATTAAAAATTTGGGTGAGGGAGTAGAGATGCAAACGATCTGTATCGGAAAGCGAGGTGCAGACGCCATGAAACGCATGAATCTTCCCATCATGGCCAGCTTCCAGGAGATCACGAACAATACAAAGTTTGAAGAAGTGCTCCCGATCGGACGACTCGTCATCCACGAGTTCACTTCGGAAAAGTTTGATAAAGTGCTCGTGGCGTACACAGACTTTGTCAGTGCCGTGACACAGACACCACTCATCATTGAGCTCCTGCCCCTTGGGAAGGAGGAAGAAACCGAATCCATCGCAGAGGTTGCAGATTACACCTTTGAACCATCGCCAGAGATTGTTCTCAACAAGATTCTCCCACGGCTCGTGGAGACGATGGTCTACCAGGCGGTGTTGGAGAGCGCGGCTTCCGAGCACTCTGCGCGTATGATGGCAATGAGAAGCGCCTCCGATGCCGCAGGAGAGATGATCGATGACCTCACATTCACGTTTAACCAAGCTCGTCAGGCCGGTATCACGCAAGAGATTGCGGAGATCTCCAGCGGAAAGGCGGCACTTGAAGGCTAATATGAAAACAGGAACAATTTCACAAGTTATTGGACCAGTGGTGGACGTTCACTTTGGTGGGGAAGACCTGCCAGAGATTTTGACGGCACTTGAAGTCAAACACCCTTCGACAGGCTCAGGGTCTGCGACAACTCTCACGCTTGAAGTCGCCCAACACGTTGGACGAGGAGTGGTGCGAACCATTGCGATGTCTACCACCGACGGGCTTACACGAGGTATGGAGGTCAAGAATACTGGCCGCGCGATCGCCGTTCCAGTTGGACCACAAACTCTTGGTCGCATGTTCTCCGTGACAGGACAGCCTATCGATGGACTTGGTGATGTAAAGGCAGAGCGCCAGGACGCGATCCATCGGGACGCTCCGGCGTTTGCCGATCAGGCAACCAAGGACGAAGTGTTTGAAACGGGCATTAAAGTGATCGACCTTATTTGTCCATTTCTTAAAGGTGGAAAAACAGGCTTGTTTGGTGGGGCTGGTGTGGGAAAGACCGTGCTCATCCAGGAGCTCATCCACAACATCGCAAAGGAACACGGTGGCTATTCAGTATTCGCTGGAGTTGGTGAGCGTACCCGTGAAGGAAACGATTTGTATCAGGAAATGAAAGAGTCCGGGGTGTTATCCAAAACAGCCCTGGTATTCGGTCAGATGAATGAGCCACCTGGAGCTCGCGCGCGCGTGGCACTCACAGGCCTTACTCTTGCGGAGTATTTCCGCGATGATGAGGGACGAGATGTGCTTCTGTTTATCGACAACATTTTCCGCTTCACCCAGGCTGGATCAGAGGTGTCGTCTCTCTTGGGACGTATTCCTTCTGCGGTGGGATATCAACCAAACCTGGCTACCGAAATGGGTGCCATGCAGGAACGTATTACTTCAACCAAGAAGGGTTCGATTACATCCATTCAAGCGGTCTACGTTCCAGCTGACGACCTTACGGATCCAGCGCCAGCAACCACATTCGGTCACTTGGACTCCACGGTTGTGCTTGCCCGTTCGCTTGCTGAGCTGGGAATCTATCCTGCAGTGGATCCACTCGACTCGAGTTCTACGATTCTTGACCCCAACATCGTTGGTTCGGAGCATTATGAGACCGCGCGCGGCGTCCAGAAGGTATTGCAACGCTATAAGGACCTTCAGGATATCATCGCAATTCTTGGTATGGACGAGCTTTCTGATGAGGATAAGCTCACGGTTTCGCGCGCCCGCAAAATCCAGAAATTCCTTTCACAACCATTCTTTGTCGCTGAGCAGTTTACTGGTTCGGCTGGAAAGTATGTGAAGCGTGAGGATACGGTACGATCCTTCAAGGGGATCCTAACAGGTCAGTACGATCATCTTCCAGAAGCGGCCTTCTACATGAAGGGATCGATTGATGAAGTTGTTGAGGCGGCAAAATAAGTATGAAAAAGCTCCACCTCTCCATTGTCACACCAGAGCGCATCGTCTACGAAGACGAAGTGGATTCGGTTTCCGTGATGACAGATATGGGGGAGGTGACCGTGCTGCCTGATCACATTCCACTCGTGGCCAACCTTCGCGCTGGCGAACTCACATTGCGAAAAAACGGCGATGTGAGTTACTTGGTGGCCTCGACAGGATTCCTTGAAGTCCGCCCAGGAAACAAGATTGTGGTATTGGCTGACACAGCTGAACGTGCAGAGGAACTCGAACTTGAAAAAATTGAAGAGGCTCGGGAGCGAGCTCGACAATTCCTTCTTGAGAAACGTCATCTTGATGATGTCGCGTTTGCTGACGCTGCGGCGATCCTGGAGCGTGAACTTGCTCGGCACCGCGTCGCGATGAAGCGGAAGAAGTACCGCGATGTTGGTAAACCATCCATTGAGTAAAATATGTCTTCAAAGTATATGAACCCAGAGCACGAACACGAGGCTTTCCGTGAACAGGAGTGGAACCGACAGTCCTTAACCATCGAGGCTGTATTGTCTCAAGGCATGCAGGCCTACACGGACTCTCTCGGAGGCGTTGAAGCTGCCTTTGAAACCCAGGACCACACGCTATGCTGCATTGACGAAGGA
>SXGS01525865.1_pt1 | contig 59796 bp, 42 predicted proteins | sample 3174681 | NCBI WGS metagenome assembly SXGS01 (sample SAMN11356861, study PRJNA531348) | freshwater metagenome | isolation source: freshwater sample F1-80 | place: China: Fuxian Lake, Yuxi | collected 2017-12-25
ATGGTCCCTTCAAGGGCCAAGCTGGTCCTCTCCTGCATTTTGCACAACATTCCCAAACTGAGAGGTATGCCATACATTTCCCCCAGGAAGGAAACCGTTTTTCGCTTCGAAAAACGGTTTCCTGTCAAGTTGGTAACGAGCCTTGAAAAGGGGACCAACTGGAACAAGAATATACCTCAATTGGGCAATGGGATTGATTTTATTTTCGTGGCATCTGTCTTTGTTTTTGGATTTGGAATCGTAAACCTTGATCCCCCCATCCTTTTGGTTCCTGAGAGTTGTTTGAAGTTGAAACCTGTCACCAAGAAGCTCCAGCAGGGTAATCCGGTGGGTCAGCCGGTCAATCCATGCCCCTGCCAAGCGTTCATCTCCTCCGAATACATGGGGCCAATCGGCAAAAAGGAGGTTGGTCGGTAAGTCAGGCTCGTCCTTTCATAACACAAACGGAAGAAGCCAAAAAAAAACTCCCCACCCATCCCGGTACCCGTGGGAGGATGCCAGGAAAGATTTTTGAATGGAGAAACTGCTTGAGGAATGGTACAGCCATCCAATAAAAGTAGCCGCAAGTTGTTACCATGCGGCTACTTGAAAAGCGAGGGCGACGGGGGTCGAACCCGCAACCACCGGAGCGACAGTCCGGTACTCTAACCAATTGAGCTACGCCCCCGTAGCTACCACTAACATAGACTCTGGTTGGATGATTGGCAAGGGTTCAGGATAAAAACTTCCCGGAGATTGGCATGAAAAATCCCATGGCTGTGTTGGATGGTTTAAAGCGTTTTGATACAGCAACGGTGTGCAATGTTCTTGAAATAACAGGACTTAGGTCCAAAACGGAAGGGTATGCGGATGCCAGGATCAAGGCCCTATTCCCGCAATTACCCCCCATGGTTGGCTTTGCGGTTACTGCTGCCTTCCGGGCCTGTGAAGCTACCAAAGGCGTTCCTGTATACCAAAGCCTGGTCGATCAGGTCACCACTTTTGAGAACCTCCCTGGGCCAGCGGTTGCCGTTTTTCAGGATTTGGATGATCCTCCAACCGCCGCCACTTTTGGCGAGGTCATGTGTACTACCTATGTCACCTTCAAAGCGGCAGGTCTGGTCACTTCCGGGTGCGCCAGGGACCTTCCCCAGGTGGAACGGCTGAATTTCCCTTGCTTTGCTTCCGGAGTAATGGCTGCCCATGGCTATTGTCATATGCCCTTTCACGGGATACCGGTTCGGATTGGAGGCTTGGTGATCCACCCTGGGGATTTGCTTCATGGGGACGCCAACGGGCTAACGTCGATTCCCCTTGCGGCAGCACCCTTCGTTCCCTGGGCATGTGAACGATACATGGAAGCTGAAGCGTTGGTGATGAACCATCTCAAAAGCGGTTTTGCAACGCCCAAAACCTACGGGGAGGTGATGGGTCAAATGCGGCAAATGCTGGAAAAATTAGGCGAAGAGCTTAGGCAAAAAATTGCTGGGGAAACCTGACCCATTCATGGGATTATTCCCGTATCCCATTCGTGTTTTTGCTTTACTTCCCCAAAAGCTTTGCCAAAAGATTTTCCTGGGGGTAGGCGTGGCCTTTGTGCTGGACAAACCCCTCCGCAAAGGCCACCTTGCATTTGGCTCCCTGGTGAGCCCCATGGCGTTTCATGGCTTCGATGTATTCGTCCATTCCATGATGCTTTTTCAGCCAATCCCTCTGGCTGGCATGGCAGGCCAGCATTTGTTCCTTGTCGGCCAGGGTGGAGGTGATGTCGATGAAAAACTCAGGTTCCACCTCGTGACCGAGTGCATTTGACCCCTCGATCGGATCGGCATAATAAAGCCAGGGAATCCTGGCAAGGGGAGGTATGGTGGGCAAAAGATTAGGAATGGGGGCACCAAAAGCGGCGGCCCTTACAATGCGGGAACATTCCTCGTGATCGAGAATGTAATCCGAGGGGGCGTGGGTGATAATCAGGTCCGGCTTGACCTTTCGGAGAAGGGCCACGGCCCTTTGGAAAACCGACGGGTTATAATGGATGCATAAATCCCGCTCGCCAAGGCATTCAAAGGCACCCTCCAAAAGGGAGGCTGCTTTTATCCCCTCGGCATGACGAATGCGGGCAATTTCCGCACTTGGATGTTCGACACTTCCAAGATCTCCCATTGCCATGGAGGCAATAAAAATTTTGGCTCCCTGTTCCCGCCAAAGTCTGGCAAGGGTCCCGGCGGCCAGGATCTCCGCATCATCGGGGTGAGCCATGAGGCAGAGCACGCTAAGGGGGTTATTCCCAGCCCGGGATTTCACGGCTTGGACAGACCTTTTTCAATAACATCGGGAGCTAAAGGTCCCTGGCCCTGAGGTAAAACCATTTCCATTTCATGGGGCGGTTTTGCCAAGCCGTAGCGACCATCAATGGTCATTTTTACAATGTCCGTGTAAAGCGGCTTTCCCAAATCGTCTGTTCCATCAAAGGGCCCGGACATAAGGTTTCCGCCCTGGAAAGATTTCCGGGGATCAAATCCAACGGTAAAGCCTGCCATTGCCATGACCCCTGCACCAGGGGAGGATCCAGGAGTGGCCTGGAGTGCGGCAGTAATCAGCCCGGCGGATTCAAGAGTGAGTTGCACGCGCATATCCGGTCCATCAATATCGTTGGCAAGGTCGAGATATTTCACCTGGATTTCATAGGAATCCTCCTGAATGCCCGAGTCACTGCCAGCCTGAGTCAACACCCGGGCCATTTTTTTCCCGGTTGGGGTATCGACTTCCCGGACCTCGGTAAGCACCATATTTCGCCAGGCGGACAACGCATCTGGCATTCGATAAGTCCTAAGTGCCTGTTCCTTGCGAAATTGGTTGCGGAACCCTTCTGCCTGAAAAAAGCGTTTGCGGGCCGTGTTGGTGACGACCTTTTCTTCCATGTTGGCCCGGTGGTAATGAAAAGGAAAATTACTCATTTGCCGATAAACAACATACTCACGGTAATAGTTGTAGGCATTCATAAGGGGTTTATCGGCGGCGGGAATGTCCTCGATTTTGACGGTGGGTTGTTGGCCTTCGATTAGGCCATACTTTGACCGGAATTGTTCAGCCAAATTTTTCATATTGGCTTCCTCGATTGGGGAATCAAAGTGCAGGTGGTTTTCCCGGGCATTTATCCGCCACATTCTGCCAGCTTCTTCCCAGGCAACCAGTGCCCATTTTCGCCGATTGCCAACCACCGGTTCCTTGCCATTGGGGAACCAACCCCGGATGGTGAAGCCTTCGTCGTCATACCAACCTTCCTGGTACAGTTTTTCGCCGATGTAGGACTGGGCCCTTGCTGGATAGCCCCTGAAAATCAGGGTGGCGATGTTTCGCGGCCGACGCTGAACACCCGGGTTGGTAGCCTCTTTGGTGGATCCGGGAAGGTCCCCAGGCGCGGGAATCGGTTCCTGGGAAAATCCAAACCAGGCCCGGGCGCAGGTGTTTGCTTCGAAATCATCCGGTAATTCAGAATCATGGGAAAACTCATTACGGACCAAATCGAAGGGAATTTGGGGAATGGGAGCCCGACTTTTTCCCTGGGAATCCACCAGGGGAGGCGGCATCGGGGGAAAGCGCTCTGCCAAAGGGCGCTTGTCTTTGGAAGGATCACGACCCATTTCTCCCAGGGATCGCCATCCGTTGGGTGGTGAAATCTCCTGGTCAACATAAACGCAAGGCAGTCTGTGGGAATCATCGAGGAAACGGATCACTGAGTCGACTGTTTCACAAATAAAGGTTTGTTCATAGGTTCTCCGATCCTTGAATGGGATATCGTCACGCCTAAGGGCGTTTTGCAGCCTTCGAACCAGCATGGGATGGTCGGTACAAAATTTTTCGAATTCCGTTTGGGCCCGGTTGATGCGTGCCAAGGTTTCCGTTTCCTTGGGATTGGCTTCGCTGTAGCGGGCAAAATCGGACCAGCGGATTTCCCTTTTGCCCTCTTTGTCGTAAACCCGAAAGCGGTTTGGGTCCCTTTCATTTGGGTGGATGCATGACAATTGATAAAGCGACCTAAGCGAGTTGGTCTCATCGGAATTGCTGATTTTGTGTTGGTTGAAGAAACCAATGTGAAAACGAAGGTCCGGTTGATTGCGATTTTGTCGATCCCCTTTGGCCAAAAGCAATGTACCTTCTGAAATGTAATAGAGTTTGTCCCTTACCCGGTCCGATTCCACAGACACATTGTAGGCAAGATTCCATCCCTGAAACAACCAGGGGGTGATGAAGTGGGGTTGAAGGGTGGTGAGGGATTTGATTGTTAACGAAAGTTCATTCCACTGGTTTTTTTTCTGTTTGTCCGTGGCCTGGAACCAGAAATACGAAGTAACAAAACCCCTTAGTCCCGAAAGGCTCAGGCGGATGGCAGAACCGGACAGGTCCATCTCACCCATGTCCTGCTCGCGAAAAGTCAACTCCTCGGCTTTGGCGCGAATGAAAACCGTCCTCCAAAAATAGGAGGAGGTAAAAAGCGCAAGGATCAGGCCGATGTAGGCGACCTTTCGCCTGCGGGACTGGACTAGAAACGGATTGGCCATGATTCGCTTTCCTTTTGACAGGAATCGTTAGAAAAGGATTTGACCCAGTTAATTGGCTGAGGCAACTTCTCTCCAACGAAGCAGATAGTATCCAAGAATGACCCAGGGAACCAGGTAGGCAATGAGAAAGACAAAAGTGGAACCCAAAAGGCCCCAGGAAATGTCAAACCCCTCGGCCACATAAATCGAGAAATCGAACCGTTCCATGTCCGGAAGCATGTCAATAACGACCCGCATTCCCGCCCGGTACAATTCGTCCGAACGATACGCCACCTGGTTGGCTGTCGTATCTTCAAGTTGGGTTGCCATGGCATCGCGGCGGACCAACCGGAGCATCGATTCGAGCGGCCCACCGCCAACATTTTGTCCCACGGCGATGGAACCGACAAAGTCCCTGCTCCAACCCATAACGACAACCATCAGGGTAACCAGAAACGCAACCACCCCGGAGAAATAGGTGCTCAGGACAACTGCAATGGTGACCACCAACATGAGCTGCATCCAAAGACCCAAAGTCCCCTTCAGGTAATTGAGGCCAAACCAAAGTTTGTTGAGGCCTGGATTGTCCTCATCGAGTCGAAGGTACAAATCATACCGGGCCATGCCAATGTATTGGGTTGGTTCCAGACAACTGACTTGAATCATCAACTCGGGAAGGGATTTGTCCGCCTTTGATTTATCCGTCGGGGAAAGGATTCCTCCCGGCATCGAAATACCGGCTGTTTGATAGTCATAAATCGGCAGGCTTGGGATCTCGTAATAGCCATACTTTTTTGCGAGCTCATTATCCAGCTTTTGTTCCGTTTCGATGGAGAACTCTTCCCCTTTGGCAATTGCCAAATCGCGTCGATCTTTGCGATCCTTTCGCCACAGTTCCTCGTTTCCGTTTACAAAACCCTGGCCAATCACGGTAAAGCGAACCGCAACCCCCTGGTTTTCATTCCCTTTGGTGGTCCTGTAAATGTCGAAGGTGAATTCCGCCCGCATGTTTTCTTTTTGACCAAGGGAGGCGGGCAAACCATTGAAGGCAAAAACCGCCATCGGTGGGTTGATGCGGGTTGCCCGTGTACCAGGAAGATAACCCCGGTATTCCCACTCACGCCCAACATTCTCACCCTTGAACTCGTTACCACTTGAAATCTTGGCGAGATTGACAAATCTCAAATCCCCATAAACAGGAACCCGGGATTTAAGGCTTTCCCGGGAGGCTTCGGGATTGATTTCACGAACCACATAAATGAGGCTGGCAGCCGCCATGGCCAACAAAACCATGGTCATCAGCCCGACAAAACCATGAATGCGGCCCAAAAGGATTTCAAACCGTTCCACCGGCTTTGTTACCACGGTTTGCAAGCTTTGCCGCTTCATATCCATGGGCAAGCTTAAGCCTGCGAGCAAGGCGGCAGTGAACAATAACAGGTACATCATCGAGGATTGGGCAATCGAAACATAGGAGCGTATCTGGTCCGAGGGCTTGGCGGTGATAAACCAACCCGCAAACAAAGCCACGAGGAGCAACGCTGAGAATGCGTAAAGAACCCGTTGGCGAACCCCTTCCTTGAAGGCAAGTCGGGCAACCGCTTCAACCCGTCGAAAGCGAAACCTGAACAGGTTGGCAATAATGGGAGACAAGACGGCCAAAATCCCACCCAATCCACCCAAGGTCAGCCCAATTTGCATCCATAGAGGCCTTTGATCAAAACCCTTGAAAATCAGTGGCCCAATCAGGGTGAGCGAGGTGGATCCTCCCGCATTTTGGGTTTGCGGCCCGGCGGTTATGGAGGCAAGGAGGGATTCGATTACACACAATCCCTGCCAAACGAGCATGGGAATCGCCAAGGTGGTGCCTGTGAAAAAGATCCTTTTTTGGAAGGTCGAAATGGCAGCAATATCTTCCCGCCGGGTTCGGGGGTAACCGAACAAAAGCCAAGCCAGGACCGAGAAAGTGGCAAAACCACCCACGGTCTGAATCCAATAGATCAGGTTCCAGCCGCCCAAGCTTTGCCAGGAAAGGGGATCCCGTTCAAAAAACAAAAGTCCAAACAAGGGATTCATGGTCCAATCCTCCGGTTAGCGGCCAACCTGGCCGGAGGTTTCAGGAAGGTAGCGACGCCCGGGGCGACTACTGCTCTCCTCGACGATCTTGAGGAAGTAATCCTCAAGAGTTGTCGTGGGATGCCCCATAGTGTCCACCAATCCACCATGTTTTTTGATGACTGCCTCAAGATCCCGCCTTAGGCTTTCGGAAAGCTCCAATCCTGTGGCCCGCATTTCTACCCTCCTTGTGTCCTGAAGGAGTTCGTCCACCCGGCCATACGCTTGAAGTTCCCCATTGGAAAGGATGGCGATCCTGTCGCAAACATCCTGGACATCTTCCAGGCGATGACTACACATGATGATGGTTTTACCCTTATTGCGCAAATCCACGATCAGGTCCTTCATCCACCTTGCCCCCAAGGGATCAAGGCCGGAGGTTGGCTCGTCAAGGATTACCAATTCGGGATCGTTGATCAAAGCCTGGGCAAGGCCAATGCGCTGGCGCATTCCCTTGGAATATTCCCTGAGGATGCGCTTCCGGTCACTTTTCAGGCCAACCTTTTCGATCAGTTCGGCAGAGCGTTTTTGGCGGGTATCCGCATCCATATCAAAAAGGCGCCCATAGAAATCGAGGGTCTCTTCGGCGTTGAGAAAACGATAAAGGTAGGACTCTTCGGGGAGGTACCCTATCTTTTCATTTTTGCGAACATCGTTTGAGGTTTTCCCCAAAACGAAGGCTTCCCCTTCGGTGGGAAAGAGCAATCCAAGAAGCAATTTGATGGTGGTGGTTTTGCCGGAGCCGTTCGGCCCAAGGAGGCCGAAAATTTCGCCTCTTTTGACCTCAAAAGATAACGCCCTTAAGGCAATTTTCTTTTGTCGCCCCCAGAAATCCCGGTAAACCTTCGTCAATTTTTGCGTTTGAACTACCAAATCGCCGGCCATGAGTACACTCCGGTCGGTCCGGCCAGGCCAATTCAGCCAAGCTGGGAACCCAATTAAGAATGATGATTTCGGTACCCCGCTTATCCTAGGAATGGGGCGGAAACGGATCAACCCTTTTCTTTGTGTCCAAAGGAATCCAATGGCCCCTGGATGAGAGGATTTCTGCCGGGGAAAAAGTGGCTTTGTAGGCCATGGATACCGACCCAGGAACCCAAAAACCCAAAAACAGGAACTCAAGTCCCCTGGACCTGGCTTCCCTGATTAGGGAAAGGACATTGAAAATGCCCGGGCCAAGGGACCGGACCTTGGGGTCATAAAGAAAATAGATAGCGGAAAGTCCATCTGGCAAGGCATCCACATACCCCGAAGCAACCACTTCACCTTTATACCAATAGTGCCAAACCTCCACGGGAAAGGGCTGTTCCACCATGGTTTCCACAAAGCGGGCACTATCCAGATCGCTTTGGGCCGGCCACCCTTTTCCCCCAGTCTGCATGAGATGAAATTTTTGGTGGAGGTTGGCCAAAAGTTCCTTTTGGTCCCCGGCATCTGAAACCGTTTCGATCCTAAGTTCCAGGCAATGGGAGTTCTGGGTGAAATTGCGTTTTTGGCTTCGACTGGGGCAAAAATCCCGAACCGGAATTCGGATCGGGATGCATTTTTGGCACGATGGACACCTGGGTCGGAACAAACCCCTCCCAAAGCGGCGAAAGCCGTAATCGACCAATTGGCGGTATTCCGCAGCGTTTAGGTCAATGGCCAAGGATTCCTGGTGAACCGCCAACCGGTCGGGCAAATAGCCGCATGGATGGGGCTCGGATTCCCTTAGAATGGTGAGCTTCATATTGGTTTTATTTTAGCGGGATGCCAGTTCCATCCGCAAAAATCCCTACAGGTAGGCCGACCAGAATCTTGGGATTTATGGGTAAAAACCAAATGAATGGATTATGTAGGCTGACCCACCGGATTGGGCAAAAAGTAATGTCCAGAGAGGAAGTGGCTATTAGGGAAAAGAAATCAGCCATCCGATTTTACCCTCACAGGGACAGGATGTCCCCAGGGAACAACGCGGACAGGCGGCCACATGAGAACCCTACAGTTTTTTGCTTGGATGGTTGGGTTGGTATTGGGGCTTGGTTTGGGCCAAAACTTTGCCTTGGCGACGGATCCCCCAAGCGGAAAATCCTTTCACTTGCGCCAAACCCCCATTGTCGAAGCCTGCAAAAAGGCACGAGGTGCGGTTGTAAACATCCACAGCGAGCGAAAGGGAGGACCCGTGGATGCCCTTGGGCAGCCCACTCAAATCAATGGCATGGGGACTGGGATCATTGTGGATAAACGGGGATACATCATCACGAATCATCATGTCATCGAAGATGTTACCACCCTTCGAATCCGGTTATCGGATGGGATCACCCTCCCAGCCAAGGTTGTTGCCCGGGACCAGGAAACGGACCTCGCCCTTTTAAAGATTGATTTTGCCAAACCCTTGCAAACCATTTCCCTTGGCACCACCAAGGATTTAATGGTGGGAGAAACGGTAATCGCCATGGGTAATGCCTATGGCTATGAACATACGGTGACCGTAGGGGTGGTAAGTGCCCTCAACCGGGATGTGGCCCTCAACCGGGAATTGACCTACCGGGCTTTGATCCAAACCGACGCCAGCATTAACCCTGGAAACTCGGGGGGCCCCCTTTTGAATGCCTTGGGAGAAATGGTTGGCGTGAATGTTGCCATTCGGGCAGGGGCCCAGGGCATCGGGTTTGCCATTCCCGTAGAAACCATGATTCGGGTTTGTTCGGAAATGATCGGCAATAAAAAGCGTGGTTACGGGCTTGGCATTTCCTTTCGTGAAGAGGCGGGCCGCCCCAAAGAGGATGGGCCGGTTCAACGGAAGGTAATCGTCGACCGGCTTGAACCGGGTAGCACCGCCTTCAAAGCAGGATTAAAGCTTGGGGACCAGTTGGTTTCCGTGGGTGACATTCCGGTTGAATCTTCCATCGACTGGGAAAAAGGCTTTTTGGACCGCCTGGGTGGGGAAAAGGTTGGTTTGGTCATTCGCCGTGATGGGGTGGAGACCAGGTTGAACGCCCAGATGGAAACAGTGGGAAAACCGGGTTTATCGGACCAGATTTGGGCCAGGGTCGGGATCAAGGTCCAACCGGTGGGACCAGAATCGGTCCATAAAGTGAATGCCCAGCTTCATGGGGGTTTGAGCATCCGGGACTTGCGTCCGGAAAGCCCTGCTGCCTTGGCGGGTTGGCAAAAAGGCGATATTTTGGTTGGGCTTCACGAATGGGAAATGATCAGCCATGAAAACTTGTTATTTGCCTTGAATCACCAGGAAAAATCGGGATCGGAAACCCTGAAATATTTTGTGGTCCGGGACGCCCAGGTTCTGAAAGGGGCTATCCCTTTTGGATCGTTGATCCCCGCATCCAATCCTTGAACAGCTGAAAACGAATTGCAAATCCAAAGGCTTTGATTCCTGATCCAATGGGTTAAGCGAGCCGTTTTTTTGCGGAATCCACCGTGTTTTTCAAAAGCATGGCAATGGTCATGGGGCCTACTCCTCCAGGAACGGGAGTAATGGCGGATGCTCTTTTGCAGGCCTCAGAAAAGGAGACATCCCCAACGATTTTTCCGTTGGGAAGGCGATTGATCCCAACATCAATCACCACGGCTCCTGGTTTGATCCAGCTTCCCTGGATCCATTCTGGTTTCCCCAAAGCGGCCACCAAAATATCTGCGGACAGGCAAAGTTCGGGCAGGTTTTGGGTTTGGGAATGGGCCAAGGTCACCGTGCAATCCGCCCCCTTTTCCATCAATAGCAGGGCCATGGGTTTCCCGACGATAAAGCTCCTGCCAATAACCAGCGCATGTTTTCCCGGCAAGTCCACCCCAATGGTGTCCAAGAGGTGCATTACCCCGGCCGGTGTACAGGGACGAAATCCAGGTTGGCCTGAAAGGAGCTTTCCCAAAGAGATGGGATGGAGGCCATCCACATCTTTTTCCGGGTCCATTGCCAAAAGGGCAGCACTTTCCGAAAGGTGGCTTGGTAAAGGCAGCTGGAGCAGGATTCCATCCACAGTCGGACTATTTTTTAAAAAATCCAAACATTCCACCAATTGCAATTGCGATGTAGAGCTTGGCAAATGATATAATTCGCTATCAATACCAGCCTCTTGACATGCTTTTTGTTTGGCTGAAACATAAATTTTGCTAGGCGGATAGTCGCCAACCATAACAGCGGCGAGTTTTGGAGGCCGTTTGCGAAAACAATCTTCGTTCAAAACTTGGTGGCGGAGGCGATCACGAAGTTGCTTGGCGATATCTTTTCCAGAAATTTGTTTCCCTACCATTGTATCCTTTGCCACCTTTTGTCTAATATAAACCCTAGGTCATCGTGAACCCACTTTGTTTTTGCAGATCCGATCAAGGAGTATTCCATGTTGTCCATTTTCTCGATTTTTCGCAGGGTTAAAAGGGTAAGAACTGCCAAAATAACCAAATTGGGAAAACCCAAACTCACCCTGGAGTGTTTGGAAGACAGGGCCGTTCCTGCGACCTTTTGGGTATCACCCACCGGAAGCAATGCGGGTGCAGGCTCCCAGTTGGATCCATTCCGAACAATTTCCCATGCCCTTGGCATTACCGCTCAGGATCCCTCCAAGGACACGATTAACATTTTCCCTGGAACTTTTGCCGAATCCATGACCGGGCCCGCAGATCCCAATGTTCCCGGCGCCCCGGATTATACCTATGGGCTGTACATTGCTCCCACCAACCCGGTGGCTCTCCAAGGGGTGGATGCCAGCGGGGCGGCCATAACAAGTCCGGTTGGGGTTTTGGCCACCATTCTTGCCAGTGAAACCATCGGTGGGCCCGAAACAGATATTTATAATGTAACCAATTTTGGGGTTTTTGGGGCCAGCACCGAGTTGCTTGGCTTGCGTTTTGATGCTTCCGTGGATTCGGGTTCTACCGCCGAAGGATCCGACCTGGTCACCATTTATGCCAACAGCGTTTCTGTCAAGAACAGTATCCTCCGTTCCGGGGTGACTGATCCCATGGTGGATGAGCAGCCAACCGGTTCCAATGGGAGTGCCCTTTCCATTGTCGACCCAACCTTTACGGGAACCACCCTCCTTTCTTCCATAACCTCCTACACCATAGACAATAACACCATTGAAGGTGGCATATTGATCAGTCATGGTTCGGGTATTGGTGCCACTCAGGCGAATTTGCAAATTACCCGAAATACCCTTAGTGATGGCTATTTCGGCAACCTCGCCATCTATGGCAACCTCAATGCGGCCGACAATCCCTTCTTTGTTTATGATGCCGCCTTGCCTACGGTGGGTGGAACAGGTGGATTGGCCAATAACTTTATCTCCACCGAGGCAAATTCCGCTTGGCGTCAATTGGTCTATTTTTACGGTAATAGCACCTTGGCCATGACGACGGCGCAATTGACCGCCTTTTTCGCTCAAAACATCATTCAGGACTACGCCTATGCGACCACCTCGGCAGGCGTCCCGAAGGCGACAGGCAAAGCTGCCACGGGTGGAAACCCGGGAGACAACAGCTTTTTTGGTTTTTCGATTTACAACAACATTTCCCAATTGAGCGAAGTGATCACCGATAATCCTCTAAAATCATCCTCCAACTGGTCGGTGAGTGCGGGAAACTTGGTGAAATACAGTGTCAATACCGCTGGCACCGGGTTGGTCAATCTGTCCGATTTGTTGCTTACTCCCCAGGGGGGCACACCCACCAACTACAAAGTTGTTTTGGGAACGACCCCCAATGGGACAGGGGGAACACTCGATGTTAGAAATGTTACTTTACAAGGTGCCCTTGCTTCCGATGTGGATGGCAATAACGCCAATAATACCATCACCGGAAACAGTGCCTCCAATGCCATCCTGGGTTTTTCAGGAACCGATAACCTGAATGGTGGCGGGGGCAATGATACCCTTACCGGGGGAAGTGGTAATGATACCTTAAATGGCGGGGCGGGGGTCGATACGGCCGTTTTCACCGGCAATTTTAACGACTATAGGATTACCTACAATTCTAGTTCAAAAACATTTACCCTCATTGACAACCGAATTGGGTCCCCCGATGGAACCGATGGCTGCACCAACATTGAAAAGCTCCAATTTGCGAATACAACGGTCAATGTAGTCGTTCCGATAACAGATTATGGCACCGTCGCCATCGGTTTGGCCAATACCCCCTTGGGTGGTGTCCTTTTCATTGGAGCCGCCAATTATGCCGAATCGATTATCATCAATCAGGATGTTTCCTTGGTGGGTTTTGGTTCGGTAATCATTCAAACCGTAACCATTAATGGCAATGCCCGATTGGGAAGTACCACGGTGAATGTCCAAGCAACAACCGTCAAAATGAATCAAAATGGGGGAACCAGGTCTCGCCCCACCGATGCGGTTTTAATCGCCTTGAATGCCCTGAACTATAACTCCGCATCCGTAATCAATTTTCGCGGAAATGACTCTAGTCTTATCAAACAAGAACAGGCAGGGATTTATTTCACTTTGGACCGCTATCGAAGGGTCAAACTTTTTGGGACTCAGATTTCCGTAACCCCAAACGTAAGGACGTCAATTACCGTGCCATTTCTAAACTACACAACCCTCCTGAGCGGAAAACCACCTAACACTTTTATACAGACTTTAGGTTCCCCAACGCTTTCCTCCGCCTCGCCTCCTGCTCCTCGTCCCCCGTCGTCAGGTGTTTATGAATTACCCACCTATTAGGTAAAGTTGATTGACCGGCTAGGCTTATTTCTCTTAATGGAAGTGATAAAAAAGGGGCCCGGTAGGGCCCCTTTTTTATGTAAAGCCATTTTTTCGATATCTCAAGTTTAAGCCATTTCCCAATCAGGAATACAAAGGAGGGCTGAGATTTCGGTTGCCCTCCTGCTTTCAGTCGGCCCCCTTTGGTTTTGGAATGGCATACTCCCCCTCCTCCACGCATTTGTCCCAACTTATGCAGTTGGGACCATGAGCCTGATTTTTCCCGGGAAAATGGTAAATCAGCCTTAAAAAGTCGGGACTACAAATCCCCTTTACAGGTTCTGTTTCAAGGCGTTTGATCCTGATTGGCGAGAGACTGAGGAATGGGATAGCTCGGACTTTCAGCCCTTTGTGAATTTGGGAATGGGTACCTGGGGCGGTGCCCCAGGCTGGTATGGTGCCACGCTGTTGGCGTTGAAAACATGCGCCGGTGAGAACAGAAAGGTGGCATGCCAATCCATGTCTGTGGCCTGACAAATGCGATCCGGTCTTATCATACCTTTGCCGTTTTGGTTCTGCGGGCCAAAGGCCCGATCTGTAACAGCCTGGGCCAACCGCCCAGGTTTCGGATCCCCCAATTATTTGAGGGCTGAAAGCCCGATCCATTGACCACGAACCAAATGGTGGCGAGAGATTGAAACATGGGCCTCTTTTTCCCCTCCGAAATTCAACCCCTCAAACCAAGGCAAATGGTTTATATCCCTTCCAGCGTCCATGCGAACATTTCCAAACTCCTTTGTTAAAATCGGACAAGCAGCTGGCAATATCAAGTAACTTGGTCGGGACCACGGGCCGTTTCGAAATCGACATTTTCCAAAACCTCGGGAAAAACCACAGTCCTGGTCCCAAAACTGGCCAAAAAACCGTAAAAAATCACTCCAACCGCATAACATGGGTTAACCCCTTTTCCGATCAGGATTAGAAGAGTAAGGTAGGATTTCAGTTGCCCACTTGCTTTCATTAGGTCCCCCTTGTGTTTTGAAATGGTAAATTACATTTCCCCGCACTTAATTTCGGGGCCTGATGCTACTTTTTACCGTAGGACCAAACTTGTCCGCCCCCCTTGGGACCAGGTTTACCGGTACACAGCTGAAGCCATATAGGCTCGTTTTGCTTCTGCGATATTTTTTTAGGAAAAAACCATTAAGCTAGCTTTATTCATTCTCAAATCCCCTTGTTACCTCCAAGCTATCCTTGTTTTTCGGTTAAGTTTGGAAAACTTGAAGAGTTTGGGACGAACAGGTTGATTTTATGTCCGATTGTGCTACCTTGAAGAAACAGGCTTTCGGGGAATTAGGATATTTTGCATGCGGAGTTCCTGCCCGACCGCCGATTTTATTCAAAGGTTCTGTTCACCTTTGGCAAAACCAAATGTTGGCCAATGCGTCTGGAAACTAGAAACTTGGCCTTTTTCTCGGGGAGAGTGTCTCATGTTGCGTCGTCACCGCTGGTCTGCATCCCTTTTGCGTTTTATTTCTGGTGTAATGGGCAAAAAATTTCCCTTTCAAAAATCCAAAAAAGTTGGTATGCGGCTCGAAGCCCTGGAGGATCGAACCGTTCCGGCCTACCTCCCCTTATTAGGAACAGGCACCACGGTGGGCTATTCTGGAGACCCAGGGGCTATAACGCAATTTTTATCAGAAGGCGACATTATAGCCGAAGGGGAATTTTATGAATCTGTCAATGCCGCCGAGACAGTGCAATACACTTTGAAAGGAATGCCTTTAGCGGGTAATCCCACCCATATTTACAACACCGAGGGACCGGTTTTAACCCTTGGAGGTGGTAAGCTCCTCCTTGGGTCAGGAATCGTATTTGGCCGGGCCTCCGGGTTTGGAGCCACCGTCACTCCTGGCAATGAGGTTTTGGTCAATGGCAATGGGTCCGATGGTGGACAACTCACTATCATCGCCGGGGACGCTGCCGAAAATCTGAATGTAAATGTCGAGGACGGGTCGCAGGTATTGCTTGGAAACCCCGCCACTACGGATGTTGCAAGCAACTACACCCTAACCACCTACACCTTGGTAGGCTCAGGTTTTGAGGGTGCAGGTGTCCTTCAATCGATTTCGGGAACCAACATCGCTTATGGTGCTATCAATGCTACTGGCTCCATCGTAGTAGGGGCAGGAGCCGGAACCACCCTGATTTTGAACGGCTCGGTCAATGGGGTTCGTTCTGCTACTGCGTTTGATTCCTTTTCCACCACCGGGTCGGGAACCGTGATTTTGGACAATGTCTTCCCGACGGCCACGGTTAGCTCCCTCACCCCTTCCACGACAAACGATCCCGACATTTCCTTTCAGGTCATCCTTTCCGAAGAACCCCATGACCCCCTCACCCTGGAAAGTTTGCTTGTAACGGGGGGAACGGTCACAGCTTTTTCCCAAGTAGACGCATTGACTTATACCTATTCTGTCCTTTCGGACACCCAAGCGGGATCGATCGGAACAGTAACGGCCATGGTGGGGGCAGGGGCGTTTAGTGATTCGGCACATCTAATGAACCCGGACTCCAATACTGAATCGGTAAGTGTGGATCGTGCCCCTCCAACTGCCTCGGGCACCTTTACCGATATCAATGCCAGCCAGGGGAGTGCCAGTCAAACCACGATTGAAGTCCAATTATCCGATGTGGGTGTTGGGATTAACCTTGCCAGCATTTCCCCACTCAATATTTCGGTGGGGACAAGCGATGGAGGAAGCCTTACAGTTAGTGGGGCCAGTTTCAACAACACCACCAATGTTGCAACCTATGTCATTCAATCGGGAAGCACCTGGGCCGGGTTGTCCTCTGCCGGGGAAATTACTTTAACTGTCGTGCTAAATCCCGGATCGGTCACCGATCAGCTAGGCAATCAGGCCGAAGAGGCTACTCTGGGAAGTTTCCTGGTGGACACTACCCTTCCTGTTCTTTTGGTAAACGGAGGTTTGCCGATTGATTCGACCAATGCCGGCCAAGCCATTTTGGTTACGAGTTCAAAGCCAATCGCCTCGTTTAATGCTCTAGCCTTTTCAGCAAACGGTGGCCGAGTAACCGAAGTAGTACTCTCCCCTTTGGATCCAACGAACTCGACCCTTTTGGTGACCATTAGCCCCGCGCTGGGGGCGATACAATCTTTGATCCAACTCAATATCGCAGCAGGAGCGGTAACGGATGCGATAGGCAACAGTTCCAATCCGGTAACACCCGCTCCCCAGTATATTTATGACACCATTCGCCCGGTTGCCGGGCTTTACATTGCACCCCCGGAAAATGTCAACAACACCAATGCTGGATCCAATTTAGGGGTCGATTTCAGGATTACGGACCCCGCCCGAGAGGGAGTCCCTGGGTCCGGGGTCAATTTCAATTCGATTGTCAATGCCATCGTCAATGTCCTGGATCCCAATGGCGATCCTGTTTCGGTTATTAACACCTTTTTTGACCCTTTGGATGGTTATTGTTTTACCGAAATCGTCCCCCCAACCGGGGCTTGGAATACTTCACCCCAAGGACTCTACTCAATAACCATTGTGGGCTACCAGGATTTTGCTGGAAACATCGGCGAATTGTTTCCCCTTGGATCGTTTTATGTGGCCACCGAACAGCCCACCGTAACGCTTTCGGCCGATCCGGTTGTAGGCATCGGCAACATTTCCACGGTTACCATGGTCATCGATTCCCCGGCGGGATTGACCACCACTACACCAACTCTTGCCAGCCTTTCGGTCACTGGAAATGGGGTAGTTAGTAACCTGCAAATTGTCGGGCCCAATACCTATACTTTTGATGTTACTCCGACCACAGCTGTGGCATTAGTAACGGTTACCTTTAAAGCCGATGGAGTTACCGATCAGGCAGGCAATGGGAACTTGGCGTCTAGCCCCCTGGCTTTGGCCTTTGCTGTTCTTTCTCCCATTCCTTCAGTTGTTTTGGGTGTTCCAAGTCCGACCAATCAAACCACCTTTTCGGGCACGGTTGTATTCACCCAGGCGGTGGACTTGGCAAGTGGCAGTGGAGCATTGCAACTTGCTGATTTTGATGTAACGGGAACGGTTGTCGATTTCTCCTCCGAGGTCAGTGCAGACGGGATCACTTTCCTTTTTACCATGGAAGTTGCCAATACCGATCAAACGATAACGGCCAATGTCAAAGCCGGAATCGCAAACTCCCAAGGGACAACCCCCGTTGCAAACCTTGTGAGTTCACCTTTTTCACTCGACATTGTGGTAACTGATCCCACCGCAGCCTTGGTAGCACCCATTGCCCCCATAAATTCCTCCATCGGCACCACGACAGAGGTATCGTTCCAGGTGCAATTCACCACAGGTAGTGGGATTGCGATGGATTTTAGTAATCTCACCAGGCTTGGGGATGCCATTTCCATTAAGGGCGGAGTAGGCGGCCTTCAGACATTGCCTGTCATGGTTGATCCGTTGCTTCCTCCCAATGCAACCACCCGGCTGGTAAGCTATGTTATCCTTCCCCCACCCACCGTCGATGGTTGGTATAACCCTGACTTCCAAGGGGATTATCAGGTTTCCATCTTAGCGGATGAAGTATTTGATGTAGCGGGCAATACCAATCTTGAGACCATAATACAATCGAATTTGGCGGTGGTAACAAGCCGACCCGTTGGTTTGATGAATTGTGACGATGTCGATGCCAATTCGCAATGGATCAATGTGGCGATTTTGGCGAATGCCGCCACACCAGGCCAAATTGCCATCCGAATGTATCCTTCCAATGTAGATGGGGCCACCCTTTCAACCTCCGTCCTGGACCTTAACATTGTTCCAAGGGCTTCCAACTTTTCTGCATTAGGATTCACCGTGGTATCCGTTTCCACTTGGCAATTGGATACCGTTGAAAATGCTTATTATTTGGATATTCAACTGGCCCCCGCCTTGGATGCGGTGGGTGATACCAACTCGGTAGGTGCCGTTTCTTTAGCCCTCAATCCCAACGCCTATTTTGACATTTATGGCAATGGCAATTCCGGGGTGGGTTCCCTCAATAGCCAAGGTTATTTATCCTTTTTAGGTATTGACCGACTTTCCCCGGTAGGGTCCACCCCAGGAGTGATCCCCACCAAATTGGGTGCCTTAAACGCCTCTGATCCGGTGCAAATATCCATCAATTACTCGGATGCCACTTCGGGATTGAACCCGAACACAATGGCAGCATCCAATTTGATTGTCACCCTGGAGGGAGATACCACCACCAATGTTGCCATTATTACTGGTGAGTTGGATCCGGTGGACGCCAGCACCTTTAACTACACCTTAACTCCCTTATCCGGGGCATGGGCGAACGGCACCTACACGGTTCGTTTCACCAATGACCCCGCCAGTGCGGTTTATGACAATGCCCAATCCGAGGCGTTTGCACAAACCAGCGGGAACGGAATTGCCTCAGGCCCCGTCCTAAGTGGGGGAGTGGCCGTTGCGTTCCAGGTGGATATTACGGCCCCCCTGGTAAACGAAGCCCTTATTTTGGGACCAACCCCCACGAATGTTTCCCCATTGTCAGCATCTGTCACCTTTAGTGAAAAGGTGCAAGGATTTGGCCTTGGAAATATTAGCTTGCTCAATGCAAACCTCGAGGCAGGTGGCATTGCCTCCTTGGACAACCAAACCTTTACCTTTAACCTGATTCCGGCCACTCAAAATGGCTCCATTTCTTTCAGCATTGTTTCAAGCGGCATTTCGGACCTGTTTGGCAATCCTTTGGCAATCGGTGCTACTTCTAATGTGGTGGTGATCGATTTGGTTGGGCCTGTGGGCGTGATCACCCAGGCTCCCCTCAACATTAGTGCAACTAACGGTGCTACTTCCACCAATTCCTTCTCCGTGACCTTTGCCGATGCCATGGGATTGGACGCCAGCACTATAACCGTGACTAATTACCTGGTGGACAATGGTGCCACGATTACCTCGGTTTCATTGGATGGTAACATCGCCACCTATGTGGTAACCGCCCCTGCCTCGGATTGGGCCTCCTCCCCCGAAGGAACTTACTCCCTTACCCCCAATCCCGCAAGTGCTCCCAAAGATCCTTTGGGAAATAGTGCTACCATGCCAAGCACCAGTTTCCAGGTGAATACGGTAAGTCCAACCGTGATTGCAACTTTCAATGAGGTTGGACCGACCAATGTTACGCCCCTTACTGTGAACCTCGTATTATCGGAACCCATCACCTTCAATGCCTCCAATGAGGACTTTTCCAACCTGTTTACGGTGGTGAATGGGTCGGTCCTTTTATGGGTCCCCAACGACCCAACCAATGTTACGGTGACCATTGAACCCACAACGGATCCTCTTGGTGAACGAGTGGTCTCCTTTAGCGTGGTTGCCGGTGCGGGAGTAAACGCGGCAGGAAACCCCAACCTGGCTTCGAATGTCACCACCATTGACTATGACAACCTTGGTCCGGTGCTAAGCATTGTTCCTCAGGGACTAATCGATGATGAGACCAAACAACAAGTTGTCACCGTGGTGGTTAACCTGAACCCTGCCGGAAAATACAGCTTGGCGGGCAATCCCGAGAGTGGGATCATCCTTACCAACGCCACCTATGTACCTGAGAGCTTTACTCCCCTTTCCGATTTCAACAACAGCTATAGATTCCAAATCTCCGCAAACTCAACAGGACAGGTAGTGGTAGGATTTGGCAATGATGCCTTTGATGATTCCTTGGGAAATGGCAGCCTTTTGACCGCAACGACTTATACCTACAGAACTGCCTTGACCGTGGCGGTCTCCTCACCGGATGTGACCCAGGGTGGAACCACCTCCGACCTTTCCTTAAGCTTTGAGGCACTATTCGACGCCCCTATTGCTTCGTTTAAACCGATTGCAGAATTCTTTGATGTCTCCAATGCAACCATTACTAACCTGGTCCAAGACCCAACCAACCTGGCAAGGTTTACCTACACGGTAATCCCCACCACGGCAGGTGAGGTTTCGGTGAAGGTCAATGCGAATGCCGCCATAGACACCTTGGGGAACTCCAACTCTGCCTCCACGCCCTTTACCTTTATTTCCACTCCGGCCCAGGTAGAAGCAACGCTATTCGGTCTCAATGTCACCCCGGTAACTTCGCTTGCGGCCATTACCGTGGTTTTGGTCTTTAGTGAACCGGTTACAGGAATGGATGCGTCCAACTTTGTCAGCAAGTTTACCATTGGTGGGGCCACGATTCTCGAGGATTCCTTCTCACCGGATGGAACCGGTGAAGTTTATAGCTTTATCATTAACCCAACCTCGGTAGCGGGATCCACTAGCCCTGTTTCGGTATCCCTAATCCTTAAGGAAGGCGTTGTTACGCCCAGCAACCAAGCTTCCAACCTATTATCTTTTAGCTATGTCAATGCACCCTTGTTTATTGGCCAAGGGGCAGGTTCGGTGGTGGCCCGAGGCAACCCGGATCGGAGCATCATTTCGATCCAGGCCTTTGGCACAGGGTACACGGGTGGCGTAAGTGTTGCTGGAGCAAACTTTGGCGGCTTTACGGGAAGCAACACAATCGACCTTTTAGCCGTCGCCATGCAAAATGGCCAGGGACATGTGGTGGTGTTCAACGGTGAAACGGGTACCAGCACCCCATCGGTTAGCTTCTATGCCTTCCCCGGGTTTAATGGCGTGTCCTATGTGGGTGCAGGGGATGTCAATGCCGACGGGTTCAATGACATAGTCGTTTCCGCTGGACCCGGTGGTGGACCCAATGTCAAGGTTTACTCGGGAAATCCCGCTGATAAGGTTGCGGATAAACCGGGCCTGATATTCAGCTTCTTCGCCTATGCCTCCTCATTCGGTGGCGGTGCTTCCGTCAGCGTCGCAGATGTCAACGGGGATGGAGCGGCCGATGTAATCACTGGGGCAGGTCCAAGCGGCGGGCCCCATGTAAAGGTCTTCTCCGGTGTTGATTTGGCAAACAAAACCATTAACCTGTTGGCGAGTTTCTACGCAGGAAACCCTTCCAACACCACCGGCGTCTTTGTTGCGGCGGGTGACATGACAGGCGATGGTTTGGCCGAAATCATCACCAGTTTTGGTTTAGGTTCACAACCCACGGTAACCGGGTATGCCATGGTACCCAATGACGAGGGAACCTACTTTACCGCCGATCCTTTCAACACCTTTAATGCCTATTCCACCGGGTTCACCGGCGGGGTGCGGCTTGCTTTGGTGAATGCACCGGCGGAAGGAACTCTCGAACTTGTCACGGCCCCTGGTCAAAGCGGTGGACCCAACATCAGAATCTGGGACCTTACCAACGAAGGAACCTTTGAACTGATTATTAGTGAGTTTGCAGGCGACCCCAGCAACCTGGATGGCCTCTGGGTTGGTTAATCCCCGAAATTGGCAATCTACCAGGCCTCCCCAACGGGAGGCCTTTTTTTTTACCATTGGTTGGTAATGAATCGTAGAATGGATTCGGTTTTTCACAACCCGATTCAAATACTCAAAGATTCCGAATCGGGTTTCCTTCACTCAAGTGCCTGGGTAACCTCTGAAACTCATCCAAATACTCTTGTTTGGTGTCAATGCCAAGATGGTATAGAATGGTCGCCGTCAGGTCGGCAGGGGTTACCGCCCGGTCCTTTACATAGCCACCATCGCTGGTGGTGGCTCCATAAACCTGTCCACCACCAACGCCTCCTCCGGCCAAAAGGGCGGTGAAAGCATGCGCCCAGTGATCCCGGCCTGTTTTTTTGGTGTTGTTGCTTTGGGAAAATTGGCCCAACCTTGGGGTTCGACCAAACTCCCCGATCGCCACCACCAAAGTCGTTTCCAAAAGTCCCCGATCTTTCAGGTCCTGGATAAATGCCGGGTAGGCCTGATCCAATAGTGGACAAAGCAAACCCTTTAACTTGGAAAAACTGTCCTGATGGGTATCCCAACAGGTATTGGTTCCATCAATTTTGGTTTCGTCTTGCCAGTTGACATTGACCAAACGAACACCCGATTCAATGAGCCTCCTCGCCATCAGCAGGCTTTGGCCAACGGTCGTTTGGCCATACCGCTCTCGGAGGGTTTGGGGTTCCCGCCCAAGCTCAAAAGACTCCCCCACCCGATTGCCAAGGAGGTCATAAACACTTTGGCAATGACGATCAAAACCATCCCGGGTTGGTTTATCGGAGTGGGGTGGTTGAAGGCTACCCAGGAGGGATCGCCTACTTTGGAGCCGGTTTAGAGAGACATCCGAGGTAAGTTGGATTCCTTCCATGGCAAAATCCGCCTTGCCCAGATCACCATGGAGCAGAAAGGGGTTGTGCTTTTCGTTCATTCGGCCAGCGGTTTGCCCGGCAATCCGTCGTGCCTGACCCGGAAACTGGAGGTACCAAGGCAAAACCACAGAAGGGGGCATTCCCCCCCTTGATTGGCCATACCGCATAACCATGGAACCAAGCGATGGCCAATCCTCCCGACTGGCTTCATCGGTGGTGGGTGCCTGAAAATATTCTCTGCCGGTAAAAACCTCGCTACAGGCTGGGCCGTGGACATTCATTCGGTGGGTCATGGATCGGATCAGGCAAATCTGGTCCATCAGATGGCCCAGATGAGGCAGACGATCGCATATATGGATACCCGGGACACGAGTCCGTTGTGGTTTGAATTCTCCCCGTATTTCCATTGGTGCATTGGGTTTCATGTCCCAAAGGTCGATATGGCTAGGGCCACCAAAAAGGAAAAGAAAAACGCAAGAATTATTTTGCCTCCTGTTTCCCAAAGGCGATGGACCCGAATGCGCCTGCAATCGGGAAATGTCTGTTTGGTTGATTCCAAGCAGACTCAATCCCCCTATACGCAACAATTCCCGCCGCGTTTTGGAATGGTAGACGGATGCCAATGCGCAATCGGTCATGTGTGCTCCCCTTGTATTCAGGAGTCCATTGCCGAACAGATTCTATGAGGTAACCACCGAATTTTAACCCGCAAAAAGGGAATTACTGTCTTTGCAGGGGGGATTGGCCCTGCCCTTATGGATTGGCGGGAGGCCTGTCAGAAGGACCTTTTTTTGGGGAAGTCCCAAAGGGGCGAGGGCGAAAAGGGGTGCCCGAACCAAAAGGCTTTGGTCCACCCGGGCGAAATCCCCCCGGCCCGCCAGGTCGAAAACCGCTTTGGCCACCGGGGCCCTCAAAGCGGGGCCGGTTGGGACTATCCCCCGGGCCTTGGCCTTCAGAGGAGTCTTCATTGCTGGGAGCATCAAACCGTTCCACTTCCAATTCCGGAGCAGTGGGCCTTGGGGGAATGGGGTCGCCAGGCAGGACTCGCATCCAAACGGCCTTCAGGTATCGACCTTCGGCCACATGGGAAAAGAAGGGATGATCCGAAGCGGCACCGGTTATGGCAAACACTTGGGAATGTTTGCCTGCCTGCCATGCGGAACGCCTGAGCGTTTCGAGAAAATCCGCCTCATTGATCAATCCCGTACAGGAACATGTTAACAATATTCCACCCGGTTTGACCACCTGCATGGCGAGGCGATTCATATCGAGGTATTTCTTGAGGGCGACCCCGATTTCATCCCTGTCGCGGGTCTGTTTCGCCGGATCAAGAATCACCACATCCCAAGTTTGTCCCTTGGAAATGGCATCCCTTAGCCAAGGGAAAAGATCGGCCTGGGTCCATTTAACACGAACCTGGTTGAGCCCGGCGTTGGTCCTGGCCGTGGCCAAAGCCTCTTCATCAAGGTCAATGCCAATAACATCCTCGGCCTGGCCCAGGGATTTGGCATAAACGGCAAACCCCCCAGAATTACAACAAATATCGAGTACTGTTTTTCCCTTGCAATAGGTGGCCAAACGACGCCGGTTTTCCCGTTGATCCAGGAAAAATCCTGTCTTGTGTTTCGATCCCGGGGCAACCCGGAATCGCAATCCATTTTCGGTGATCGCAATAGGTTGTGGCAAAGGAATCGGGTGACAATCAAAAGCCTCCTGCTTTTGGACATGCTCCTCGGCAAACCAATAGAACTGGCAACCGGGAAACATTTCGGCCAGGTGCTTTAGGAGTGTTTCCCGAAGGCGAAACCACCCTGCGGAAAAATATTCCACCACAATCATCTGGTCAAATTTGTCGATGATCAGGCCGCTCATGCCATCGGCTTCGGAATGGCAAAGCCTGTAACCATTACCCAGTTCCCCAAGCGAGAGCGTCGACTCCCTAAGATCCCTGGCCAATTCAAGGCGTTGACGGATCCAGACCTCATCAATCACCTCGTCCTCACGATGGGTCAGAATCCTGAGGCAAATACGCGAGTGACCATTAAAAAAGCCCCGGCCGGCAAATTGGCCATCCCGATCAACCACATCGACAAGGGTTCCAGGGGGAATACGGATGGCCGGTCGTTCCACCATCTTTTGGAAGATCCAGGGATGGTTGGACCGTCGGGCGACTTTTAAATGGACCTTGGCAAGGGTTGACATGATTCCTACCGGGAAAAAAGCATCTTCTTGGGACCTATTGGGTTCCCTTTCATTCTAGTGCCAATAAAAAAAGCGGGCCTGGGCCCGCCTTTCAAGTGGTAAAAAAAACCAAAGTACACTATTCCCGGTGAGGGGCATGGTGGGATTCGTTTACCGCATCTGTGGGTAGATGTTCTTTCCCTGGAAGGAGTTCCTGGCGATAAATGGACACATCCCGGGGGGCCTCGATGCCTAGGCGTATTTTGCCCCGGTCGATGTCCACCACCGTGATACAAATCTGATCGCCAATGTATATCTTTTCGCCAAGTTTTCGGCTGAGCACCAACATATTGCCACCTCCGTGAAGCAAGGCGCCGTCTTCTTGGAACCCTACTCCAGAAACGGGCTGCTTAACGGAGGAACGGATGCGGAAAAGAAAACAGTTTGGGAAAAAGGTTGCCCTTTTCGGGATAACCGGAATCCCCGGCAAAACCGGGCCCCATTGCCAAGGGGACACCGCTTCCGATTTGGCTTCCATTTTAAGATTTGGCTTCCATTGGTTACGAAGCAATCCATGGTTCGGTTCACCCAGTCGGTAAAAAAAGTTTGTATGTGAAGGACTTGTCGCTGGAAATCCTCCAAACTTTCCCTTTTACCCTCACTTTTTGGCCAAAGTACGATAGACTTATAAGCACCCCTACCCAAGGCGATTTCCTTCGAATCGAGGATCTCTCAATGGTTCCCACCGCCGCCGAACTTGCCCATTATTACGACAAAAAAGTAGAAGGCCCCTTTATTTTGTTGAGTATTTTTTCGGATATAAGCAAGGTCAATGAATTGATTGTAGAATCTATTTTTAATGAACTTCATTCCTCTATTGTTCAAGCTGAAGTTAAGGCTGTGATTTTTGACCTGGCAAAGGTCGACTATTTCAATTCGTTGGGATTATCACTCATTGTGCGCATTCACAAAGCGGTCAAAAGCCACAATGGTAAAGTCGCCCTGGCTCAACCCAATGCCAATATCAAGGAACTTCTTCATGTGACCTCCCTGGATTCCATCTGGAAGATTTTTCCAAATGTGAATGAGGCCAAACTCGCTTTGGCCTAGATGCCTCCTTTACTGGCAACCACCAATTGGGAATGAAGGCCTTGCCGGGAATTCTGGAATTAAAAAATCTGACAGCAGGCTACCAAGGCAAGGCTGTCCTTGGGCCGCTATCCCTGACCATGAATTGTGGCACCTTGGGACTTCTTGGCCCCAATGGAGCTGGCAAATCGACATTCCTGAAGGTCCTCCTTGGTTTGGTCCATCCCATTTCCGGTTCCGGTTCGGTTGCCGGGATGACTTTGGGATCAGGGCCCAGCTTGCGGAGGGTAATCGGCTATATGAGCGAAGCCGATGCCCTCATTCCCGGGATGACCGGGATTGAATATGTCAGCTTTGCCGGGGAGCTTGGCGGCCTGAACCGTAGGGATTCCTCCCGCCGGGCCCACGAAATCCTCCATGTTTTGGAATTGGATGAAGCCCGCTACCGCCTCCTTGACGAATACAGCACCGGGATGAAACAAAGGATCAAACTGGCGCAAGCCCTTATCCATGATCCCCCGCTGCTTTTGTTGGATGAACCAACAAGCGGGCTTGATCCATCGGGTCGGGATGCCATGCTTTCTTTACTCGAAAGTTTGCACAAAAACCACGGCAAGTCCTTTCTTCTTTCAACCCACCTGATGGGTGATGTGGAAAGAACCTGCCAGGAGATGGTCTTTCTCTTTGGGGGACAGGTACTGCTTCAGGAATCTGTTTCCAAGCTTTCAAGGACCATACCTTTGGAGTATCGGATCCGGTTGCATCATTTTCCGCCTGGCAAGGATCTTCCGGTCCATTGGCGACGGGAGGGCGATGCCTTTATTGTTCGCATTGCCCAAGGGGATGACACCCGAACCATTTGGGAAGAGGTTGCCCAAATGGGAATGTTAATCACCCACATTAGCCAACGCCATGAAGACCTTAGGGAAAGATTTTCCCAGCTCGTATTGAATTCTTTGGCAAAGGATAGCGGTGGAAAAGGGGATCCCAATAAGGTGCTTGCCCCATGACCGAGCCCATAAGGGAACCCGGTTCGCCCACCATGGGTGACTTTCTGGAATATCGATCCTTTCATGGCACCTTGCGGGGGCCAACTTATGCCGTTTGGGCAATCGCCCGCACAGGGTTAGGTTTGTTATTTCGCCGGAAACTGTTCTGGGGCCTATACCTAATGGGCCTTATCCTCTTTTTTCTCTACTTTTTTGGTCAATACCTCCTTGTTTGGGCAGGTTCCCAGGATTTGGGACAATCCATTCGCGTTGGCCCCTTTGCCCGGATCCCTCGCAAAGAGCTCATTGATAATTTGCGCACCATGCTCAAGATGGATGGATCCCCGCCCATGTTTCACAATTTCTTTCAGACCCAAGGGTCGATTGTGATGGTCCTTTTTGCCTTGGCCGGGGCCCAATTGGTGGGCAACGATTTCCGGTTTAGAAGCTTTCCCTTTTATTTCAGCAAACCCATTGGCCCCCTCCATTACTTTCTGGGCAAGGGCCTTGCCGCCGCTGTTTTGCTCAACCTTTTGACCACCATCCCTGCCCTGATTCTTTTTTTCCAGGCTTGGTTCCTGGGGGATTGGTCCTGGAATGTTGCCAAAATGAAGCTGCTTTTCTCCATCCTTGGCTACGGGGCTGTGCTCACATGGGGCTTGGTGCCGCTGTTGTTGGCAAGTGCGTCCGGACTCACCAGAACAATCCCAATCGCCATGTTCTGGATTTTTTGTTTTCTTTTCCTTCGTGGCATCTCGGAAGGGCTTGTCGATCGCTTGGGCTACTCCCCCAACTGGAAAACCATTGACCTTTGGAATGACCTTGGGTTGATAGGAAGCCAAATCCTTGGAATGGGGCCGGAGCCTAAAAACCGGAACACCAATCCAGACTTTGGATTTGCCCTCGGTCTGGTCCTGGTGATCCCCATACTGAGCTTGGCCTACCTCCGGTTGAGATTGTCAAAAGTGGAGGTGCTTCGGTGAGTGCCCCTGCCCTTTCCCTGCAATCCGCAAGTAAATGGTATGGACAATTGTTAGCCCTTAATGGGGTGAATCTGGAATTGGGTCCCGGTATCCATGGCCTTGTTGGTGCCAACGGTTCCGGAAAAACCACCCTGCTTCGCATTGCTTCTGGTCTAATCCTGCCGGATGAAGGCCATGCTTACATTCACGGCATTTCCACCAAAAAATCCCGGGCACGATCACTTGTTGGTTATGCCCCGGAAACCGATTCTTTTTACGAAGAATATACCATTGTGGATTTCCTTACCATCATGGCCAGGCTCCATGGCTTCCGGGCGGAATGGGCTAAACGCCTGGCAACCAGGGCTTTGGAAAAGGTCGACCTGGGTGACCAGGCCAAAAAGCGTTTGCGGGGTTGTTCAAGGGGCATGCGCCAAAGGGTAAAACTGGCTCAGGCCATCCTTCATGATCCCCCGTTGCTCCTTTTGGATGAGCCTTTTTCTGGGGTCGATCCCGTGGTCCGGGGCGACCTTGTTTGCCTTTTTCGGAAAATGGCGGCAGGTGGTAGAACCATACTTTTTTCCAGCCATGAGTTGGACGAGGTTGAACGCTTGACCGAGGATATTCTGGTTTTGGTTAGGGGCCGCATTGTTGCGGTCGGCAGTGCAGGGGAAATTCGCCAAAGGTTGGATAACAATCCTTGCCGGGTGGCTTTGGAATGGTCTGATTCAAACGACCAACCTACATTAAATGACTTGGTGTCCGAATGGGCCTCATGGCCGGAAGTTTCAGGTTGGGACCGATCCCTGGTTGGTTTGGGTCGACTGGGATGTATGGTACGGGCGCCAAGGGAGGGTGACTTTCTGAATCGCCTCCAGAGTCAGGTTTTGCGGCTGGGTTGGGCTCTCGACCGGGTGGAAAACCTCGATGGATCCACCCGGGTTTTGGTGGGAAGGATTCTGGGTGGAAAAATGTTGGGGAGCAGCTCATGAACCCCACTCCCAGCGGATATTTTCCATCTCCTGAGGATTCAAAGGTATCGCCTGGCTCCTTTGATGGCCTCTCAAAGCTTGGGAGTGGCCATCATGCCCATGACCGTTCCCATCCTTTTCGTGGTTTTTTGTACCTGATTTGGGTTTCCTTTGTGCGTCAGACCCGGGCCAGGACCATGGTCTGGTTGGCTATGGCATTTTTCGCCCTGGGCCTTTTCCACATATGGTACCTCACCGAAGTGGGAGCTTGGCAGATCTCTTCCTGGAAATCCCCTGCTCGAAGTAACCAAACCATTGGCATGCTCCAATTGAGGCTGCAAACGGGTCTTGACATTTTCAGTGCCCAAACCCATTTCCACCCGACGGATATCCCTCTCCTTGCGGCGGAGGGGGTAGCCCATGAAATCCGTTGGCCTGTCTTTTTCCGGGTTTTTGTTTTCACCCTTTTTCTCAACTTCCTTCTTCCCTTCTGGACTTTGAGTTTTGCCACGGAAGGGATTGGGGGCGATCGGGAAAACCAATCGCTTATTTGGCAACTCCTCAGACCAATTCCCATCTGGGCTATCTATTGGGCTCGGTGGCTGGGCCAACTTCCATGGTCTGTGGGGATGGTCATGCTTGGTCTCTATTTGTCATGCGAAATGGCCGGAAAGCCCGGACAACAGGTTTGGACAATGATTTGGCCAATGGGTTTGTGCGGAGCCCTGGTCTACTCTTCCCTTTTTTTTTGGATGGGGGCTGTCCTCAGGCGCCCCATCATCATCGGGATGGCCTATGTGTTTTTTCTCGAGGTTTTCCTGGGGAGCATGCCCGGGCTCCTCAAAAGGCTAAGCCTCAGCTTTTACCTGAGGTCCATGGTAATGAATCCGGTTCGTGAAAAAGGGATTGAATGGGATACGGAAATAATGTGGATGCCCGTTTCACCCCTTGAGGCCCAAGTCGTTCTCCTTGCATCCACACTTTTTTTTCTGGTACTTGGGGCAATGCATTTTAGCCGGGTCGCCGGCAAGGGCACCTGCACCACCACCTGAGTAGAATAGCATTTCCCAAGGAAAGGACTCTGCCATGGCAAGGGAGTATTGGTCGTCTCGCGAGGGTTTTGCAGAGGGATTTGAAGTCCCCCATCATGGAGACCGGGGTGCCCCGGTCCCATCCTCATTGACCTCGGAGTGTCCCGCAGGTCCAATCCTCACGATTAGTCGCGAGGCAGGTGCCCGTGGGAGAGCCATCGGTCAAAGATTGGGTCAAATCCTGTCCTGGCAGGTATACGACAGGGAATTGATGGAATATCTGGCCAGCGATTCCGTTGCCTCGGCGGAACTTTTTGGAGAACTCGACGATGCCCAAAAACAATGGGTTAATGACCAATGGGCCAAATTGAAATTAGGTCTGGGAGCAGACCTTGGGGAAGGAACAATATCCCTTTTCAGGGTCATCCTTGCGCTTGGTGTGAAAGGCAGGGTCATTCTCGTGGGCCGGGGGGCCCATTGGATTTTTCCTGAATCCCATACCCTTCGGGTTCGGATGGTGGGAACGCCCGAAGACCGGTTTGCCTATTTGGCCCAGACTCTAAGGCTAAACCCAACCGAGGCCCACCACCGGTGCCGCCTTCGCGATCAAAAGCGGCAGGATTTTGCCCGCCAGGCATTTGGTTTCCAGATTGCGGACCCCGTCCATTACGACATGGTCCTCAACTCGTCCCGGTTGGGTGAGGAGGTTTGTGTTCAATTGATGCGGGAAACCATTCAGGTCAAAGACAGATTTGGCCAAATGGTACTAAGGCCTTGAAAACGGGTGATGCAAAAACAGGCGGAGGCAATCCTCGGGTGATTTTGGCAGGTGCCAGTTGTCGGGCCCTTGCCCGCTCCTTTATCCAAGCCGGTTTTGAGCCGATTTGTTTTGATTTGTTCTCTGATTTTGATTTGGCAAACCAGGCGTGTACTACCCAGGTGCATTTGGCCGAATGGCCTTGGGCGATATTGCCTCACCTGAAAACCCTTGTTGGGATCCCTTTTGTTTATACCGGGGGCTTGGAAAATCATGCGGCATTCCTTCGCCATGTCTCCCAATCCCATCCCTTTTGGGGAAACCATCCTGATCTATATGAACCTATTAGAGATCCGTTTATTCTGAAACAAATGCTTGAAACTCTGGGATTGGCCTTTCCCGACATTTTGCCAGCCGGATCGCTTATCCCGGAAACACCCACCTGGCTCCTTAAACCACTAAAGGGGTCCGGTGGCCTTGGAATCCGATCTGCCAAGCCCCTTTCCATTGTCCCCGATTCCCATTATGCCCAAAGGCAAATCGTGGGATCAGACAACTCCGTTTCCCTGATGATCGGTGAAAATGGCTATGAGGTGTTGCTTTGGGCAAAAGGCCTTGAATGCAGGGACCTTTTGGGGGGTTCCGAATTTGGTTATGTGGGCAGCCATTGGACGGGGGGAAATCCCCCCCTGTTGTTGGGCCAGGTTCCGGTTTTGGCTTTGGCTGAATTCCTTTCCAGAACAGTTGGATTGAGAGGATTGGTGGGAATTGATTTTCGGGTTGATTCCCAGGGAAAATGGCATGTCCTTGAGGTCAATCCCCGCTACACGGCTTCGATGGAACTGGGGGAAACGGTTCCTGACCAATCCTATGGGAAACGGCATTGGGCTTGCTTTCAGGGGCGAGGTGGGGGGGAACCAGAATGGAAGGGCCAAGCTACCATTACAGGAAAATGTCCCATGACAAAAGCCATTCTTTACGCAAAAGACCAATTCACCCTAAATCCTTGTCTATCCTGGTCCACCGTAACAAGGACTTTTGAATCCATGTACAATATCGAACTTTTTGATCTCCCTTGGCCAGGGACCAAAGTGGTAAAAGGCGCGCCAATCCTGACCATAATGGAGAAGGGCACCCGTTGGCTGGACCTTGAAACGCGATTAAGGCCCATAATTGCCGACCTGATCAATACTCTGGAGCAACCATGAAAGATTCCCAATCGCCTTTTATCATGGGTCTTAATGCCCGGGCTTTGAATCACTTGCAAAGGGCTTACCCCCGATTGGATACCTTGGGTGTAACGCGGACGGAGTTCGATGAGGGAAGCGTTTGGGATTTTGGCGTTCGTTCAAAGGGTGGAATCGAAGCGGGAATCCTTTTGGGAGAGGTTTGCCTTGCCGGATTGGGACACATTGGGATTTTGCCACCTCAAACCGATTCTTTACCCTTCCCTGAAATATGTGTTGGTAGTGATCACCCCATTTCAGCCTGCCTTTTAAGCCAATATGCCGGGTGGGCCATCCAACCAGAAAACTATTTCGCCATGGGATCTGGCCCTATGCGGGCAGCCTATGCCGGGGAAAAAGTATTTGACGAACTAACTCCTGGGCAACGGGACAAGGGGTCGGAAATGGTGGGTGTCCTGGAAACAAATCAACTTCCGGGAGAGCCGGTGTTGCAATGGATTCAAGGGAAAGTGGGCAATTCAAAAAAAATCCACCTTTTGGTCGCTCCAACCAAGTCTATAGCGGGTGGAGTGCAAATTGTTGCCAGGAGCCTTGAGACCGCCCTACATAAGCTCCACACGCTTCACTATCCTTTAACAACCGTCCTTTCCGGGTATGGAACAGCTCCCTTCCCCACACCAGCCAAGGGAACCCTTGACGCCATTGGCCGTACCAACGATGCCATTCTTTATGGAGGCCGGGTGTTCCTATGGGTTCACACGGAAGATGAGCTGATCGCAGAAATCGGTCCAAAAATACCTTCAGGAGCCTCGGCCATGTATGGACGACCCTTTGCGGAGATCCTGAAGGAAGCAGGCGGGGATTTTTACAAGGTGGACCCCCTTCTGTTTTCTCCCGCTGAAGTGGTTTTTTACAACCTCGCCTCCGGCCGAACCTTTCGCTTTGGCCAACGAAATCCTTTGGTCTTAATGCGTTCCTTTGACCTGACCGGATTTTGACCTATGAATATCGGAATTCTCGGTGACCCCAATGGGTGGCATACCCTAAGGCTCCATGAAGCAGCATTGGCAAGGGGGCATTTGGCGCCACTTTTTGATTTCCGGGGGCTAGCCTCCGATCTGGAATCGGCCCCTGGTGTTTTGTGGAGCAGGAATGCCCCTTACTCACCACCTCTTCTACCGGATGCAGTTCTTATTCGCACCATGCCCCAAGGATCCTTGGAACAGGTTATCTTTCGCATGGACCTATTAGGCAGGGCTCATCAGCAAGGTGTAAGGTTGGTCAATCCCCCAAAAAGTCTTGAGGTGTGCATTGACAAATTCCTGACCACTGCCCTTTGCCGGGATGCGGGAATAGCCGTGCCCCGAACCATGGTTTTCCAGGATTCGCACCAAGCCATTGACGGATTGGAAAGGCTTGGTGGTGATGTCATTGTAAAACCGCTTTTCGGATCGGAAGGAAGGGGAATGGTCCGGATTTCCGATCCGGACACAGGATGGCGGGTGTTTTCCGCAATTGAACGGATGGGCCAGGTGATCTACCTTCAAGAATTCATTAATCATCCCGGTTGGGACTTGCGGGTGTTGGTTTTGGGGGAAAAGATTTTAGGTGGGATGAAAAGGGATGGCCGGGGACATTGGCGAACCAATATCTCCCAAGGTGGCGCTGCCGAGGCGGTTTCCGTACCCGATCAGGCAGCTTTCATGGCCTTGGCCGCAAGCAAGGTTACCAATGTGATTTTTGGCGGAATCGACTTGTTGTTAGATCCCAACGGGAATTGGAAACTGATCGAGGTCAACGGGGTCCCGGGGTTCCGTGCCTTTTCCAAAACAACCGGCAAGGACATTGCAACCAAGGTGATCCAACATATTGAGGGTGAAAGTTGGTAAACCCATCACATTCTCGCGGATTATTCCTTCAAGCGGCCTGTACCCTTGAGGTTTTGGCACGCAAACCAGGCAACTCCTCCCCTTTCAAACCTCTTTTATCCCCAAGTCCGGAGGATCTCCTTTTTGTAAATGCCGCCATGGCACCGATTTTGGCAAAAGCCCCGGGTAAAACACTAGGCCATACAATTTTGGAGGCGGCCCAGGCCAGTATTGGCGTTTCAGCCACAAACGCCAACCTTGGAATCATTCTTTTGCTTACCCCCCTGGCAAAAGTCCCGGACAACCTTTCGCTTTATTCCAATGTTACCCCCATTCTCGAAGCCTCCAGTATTATGGATGCCTGTTTGGCTTATGAGGCAATCCGGTTAATGGTTCCCGGGGGCATGGGTCAGGTACCCGACCAGGATTTGGCCAAGCCCCCCACGGTTACCCTGGTTCAAGCCATGCGGTTGGCCCGCGAGCGCGACTTTATCGCCGAATTGTGGGCGACAGGATTTGCCAGGTTGTTCCAGGAAGGCCTTCCCGCCCTTGGAGCAGGGATTCAGGCAACCGGATCCATCGAAGCATCCATTTTGCTTTTGTATTTGCACAAACTTGCACAGGACGGTGACAGCCTGATTTCCCGTAAACATGGTTTGTCTGTTAACCAGGAGGTTGCCCAAAGGGCGGCCGGGGTCCTCGCTGGCCAATGGCCGCAAAAAAAACAGGGAATTGAGGCATTTCGCCAGTTCGATGGTTGGCTTAGACAGAATCGTTACAACCCTGGAACCACGGCAGACTATGTTGCGGCTGTGCTTTATGCCGCTTTTCGGGAGGGAATTTTGAACCTCCCCCTTCCGTTTGTCTGGTCGGCGGGCCAGGTTTGCTGACCCTTTGCCTTAATCCCCATAGAATTTCCCTGGAACCAACTACTGTTTTTTAGGGCAATCCATGGCTCGTGAACGCTTCCGAATTAGGGTCACAAAGGACAATCTTGTTTTTTGTTCGGGTCATTTTATCACCTATGAGGGGGACAGGTGTGAACGCCTTCATGGGCATAACTATCGGACCGCGGTGGAGGTCGAAGCCCCTCTTGATGAAAACTTTTATGTCTTTGATTTTGTAGCGTTAAAACACCGGATCCGGGAAATCACCAATGAGCTGGACCATCGGATGATGTTGCCTACCAGGAACCCGTTGGTAACCCTTGAAACAGTTGGCGAACAGATCCATGTCCGGTACCGTGACAGGATTTGGAATTTCCCAAAAGGCGATTGTGTTCTCCTACCTATTGAAAACACCACCGCTGAGCTTTTGGCCAGGTACATTGGCCAGAGGTTAATCATAAGCCTTAAAGAACAGCATAATTTTTCAAAAGGAATTATTCGTGTCGAAGTGGAAGAAAGCTTTGGCCAAAGTGCCTTTCATGAGGTCGAAATTGGGGTTTAGCTTATGCGGTAGGGTGGGGCGTGGTGTGTCAGGTCTTAGGTACCGTGATTAAGGTAAAAACATCGGATTAAATGTCCGGGTGGGTGAACCCGGGGTTCCATGGCTAACCCCATGCTCGAAAATACTATTTTTTATCAAAAACCGGCCCTATTTGCCCTTTGTTTCCGCCTTAAAATCCTGGGCCCGTAGGGGCGTTTCATCGGGATTTTCCATCTGTCAAAAATCACGGGTACCAGGCTTTACGAATCGACCCTCGAAGCAGGCCCCTTGGAACGGTACAATGGAACAAATGCCTTCCTGTCAGCAAAGGCCCCTTGCCATGAATTTTGTACCCCTTTTTCCCCTACTCTTTGGAATTTTCCCCGAGGCCCCCCCGCCTGACTTCACATCAGAAGTACGACCACTTCTTGCCAAGTTTTGCTTCAAATGCCACGGTCCGGATGATGCCACCCGCAAAGGAGGCCTTCGACTTGACCTTTATTCTTCTGCGACAGGTCCCGCCAAATCGGGACAACGCGCCTTGGTCCCAAATCACCCTGAACAAAGTGAAATCATTCGGCGCCTTTTGGACGAAGGTTCGGAGCGAATGCCCCCCGAATCGACCAAGCTTGTCCTAAATCAGAAACAAAAAGATACCCTCCATCGTTGGATCGCCTCAGGAGGGGAATATCGACCCCATTGGTCCTTCGTCTCTCCCAAACCGATCAAGCCTCCCCTTGTCAAAGAGAGTTCCTGGGTAAAAACTCCCCTGGATTCCTTCATTCTTGCAAAGCTTGCGGCCAAAGCCATGGCCCCCGCCAAACCGGCAGATCCAAGGACCCTGATAAGGAGGCTTAGTTATGACCTCATTGGGTTGCCCCCTGACCCTTTGTGGGTTGCGGAGTTTGTCAAAAACCCCAATGACCAGGCCTATGAACGGTTTGTGGATAAGCTTTTGGCCGACCCCCGCTATGGAGAACGATGGGCAAGGCCATGGCTTGACCTCGCGCGTTATGCCGACACAAATGGCTATGAAAAGGATCGCACAAGGTCAATTTGGCCATGGAGGGATTGGGTCGTCCGGTCCCTTAATGCCGATATGCCCTTTGACAAATTTACAATTCTGCAATTGGCCGGGGACATGATTCCCGGGGCCGGTCTGGATGGGGCGATTGCCACCGGCTTCCACCGGAATACCATGCTTAACGAAGAGGGTGGAATTGACCCGTTGGAATTCCGTTTTCATGCCATGACCGATCGGGTGGCGACCACCGGAACCACCTGGTTGGGGTTAACCCTTGGATGTGCCCAGTGTCATAGCCACAAATACGATCCGGTAAACCATTCCGAATACTATCAAATAATGGCGTTTCTTGATAACACAGACGAGACCAATGTGGAATTGTTAAGCGACGACCAGCGCATTCAAAAAGCCAGGGTGTTGTCAGAGGTTGGTCGGCTTGAGTCGGGCCTTTCCAAGGCATTTCCGGGGGATTTTTCCAAAGCATTGGACTCCTTTGTATCCAAAGAAAAACCAATGGCCAAGGCTTGGGACATTTCTGTTCCCGTTCGTGCCACCTCGAATGAGCCAAAATTGCGCATTCAAAAGAGTGGAGCGATTTTGGCGGATGGGGATACAACAAAAAACGACCTTTATGAGATCTCCTTTGGTCCACATACAGGAGGGGTAACCGCCTTTCGCCTTGAAGCACTACCCGATCCGGATCTTCCTGCGGGAGGTCCCGGGATGACCTGGTATGAAGGTCCCCTCGGAGATTTTTTCCTTTCGGAATTTGCGGTTGAGTGGGACGGGGCCCCTGTCAAATTTATCCGTACAAGCCAAACTTTTGCCAATGCGTGGCTTGGCAGCGGTTCCTCGGATGCCTCCCGGGCAATTGACAGGGATCTGCAAACCGGTTGGGCAACCAATGGAAAACAGGGTTCCCGTTCGGTGGCGGTTTTTGTTCCGGAGAAGCCTCTTCCCCCTGCAAAATCCTGGACGGTTCGGATGAATTTTGGGCGACACTATTCTGCCAGTCTGGGCCATTTCCGTATTTCGACAACCAGGGAACCGGGAAATGTTGAAGCAAGGCAAACCCCCCATTGGGCAGAGGCAGCGCTCCTTGCCTGGCCCAATCCCGAACCATCGGATCGGCAAGAATTGATTTCCCATTTTTGTCAGGTGGCACCAGAACTTGAAAAGGAACGGAAAAGGATCATCGATCTTAAAAAATCCATACCCCAAGGACACAAGACAATGGTCATGAGGGAACGCCCGGCGGACAATCCCAGGTTGACCCGAATCAGGCATCGGGGTGAATTCCTTAGCCCTAAAAATGCCGTTGCACCTGGTCTACCTGGATTTTTGCCCGGGTTGTCAAACAACCACAACTCCAACCGGTTGGGATTTGCCCAATGGTTGGTATCCAGGGACAATCCACTTACCGGAAGGGTTTTGGTCAACCGACACTGGGCCGCTTTTATGGGACAGGGAATTGTCCGGACTGTAGATGATTTTGGCCTCCAGGGGGAATTGCCCTCCCATCCCGAACTATTGGATTGGTTGGCGAACCAGTTTGTTCATGACGGCTGGTCTGTTAAAAAGCTGCATCGGCTCCTGGTTACCTCGGCCGTGTACCGACAATCCTCCACCGCCCGACCTGAATTGGCCCTATTGGATTCTGATAATAGACTGTTTGGGAGGGGGCCAAGGCATCGACTTGATGCCGAAATGATTCGTGATGGGGCCTTGGAGGCAGCGGGGATTCTCTCCAAAAAACAGGGGGGCCCGGGCGTATTTCCACCCCAGCCAACCTCCATTACAACGGAAGGCACCTATGGGGCATTGGCATGGGTTCCCAGTACAGGGGAGGACAGGTTCCGACGAACCCTTTATACTTTTGCCAAAAGAACAGCCCCATTTGCGATGGCTCAAGCCTTTGATGCCCCTTCCGGAGAGGCATGTACCGCCCGGCGGGATCGGTCCAATACCCCCCTTCAGGCCCTCCATTTGCTCAACGATCCCGCCCAATTGGAAGCGTCCCGGGCACTTGCCGATTTGTTGATAAAGACTTCTCCCAAAAGGGAATTTCGCCTGACAATGGCCTTTGAGCGGATATTAAGCCGCCCCCCAGACCCTGAAGAGGCGAGCTTACTATTTAACTTTGTGGTAGCCAGGCAAAAGGAGTTTCAATCCAACCCGGTTCAAGCGTTGGCTCTTTTGGGTAAGTCCGCCAAGGATACTCCTTCAGATGACCTGATTTCTGAAAAGGCGGCTTGGACAAGTGTGGCAAGGCTTCTTTTTAATCTTGATGAAACATTGGTGAAACGATGAATGGGCAAATGGGACAAGGCATTGAATTGGCCCGAAGGACCTTTTTGGGAAAGCTAGGTTTGGGGCTTGGAACCGCGGCATTGGCCAGTTTTGGCCCGGTTCAGGCGGGTGGTTTGGCGGATCCATTGGCCCCCAAAAAACCCCATTTCGTCCCCAAAGCCAAAAGGGTCATTCACCTCTTTATGACAGGGGCACCTAGCCAACTGGAATTGTTTGATCCGAAGCCTGCATTAACCGCCATGGAGGGGAAACCCCTGCCAGCATCGGTGATCAAGGGCCAACGATACGCATTCATTCGGCCTGATGCCGCGGTGATGGGTCCCCGGTTCAAGTTCAAAAAACATGGACATTCTGGAGCTGTTTTATCGGAAATACTCCCCCATACCGCCACCATTGCCGACGAGCTTTGTATCATCCGGTCCATGAAAACCGAGCAATTCAATCACGCCCCGGCCCAGCTTTTTTTGCAAACCGGATTCAGTCAACCAGGGCGCCCAAGTATTGGATCATGGGCACTTTACGGACTCGGATGTGAAACCAAAAACCTCCCGGCATTTATTGTCCTTTCCACCGGGGCGGGAATTAGCGGGGGTTCAGCCCTTTGGTCTTCGGGGTTTATGCCTTCGGTTTACTCCGGGACAAGGCTACGAAACTCAGGCGATCCGATCCTTCATGTTGGCAATCCCCCCGGGGTGGATGCAAGGCTTCAAAGGGAGACGCTCGACCTTGCCGGGAAGTTGAACCAAAGGCGCCTGGCCCTGGATGGTGACCCTGAAACCGCTTCCCGCATTGCCGCCTATGAGATGGCGTTTCGGTTACAAACCAGTGCACCAGAGCTTCTCGATTTTTCGGATGAGTCCAAAACAACGATGGAGGAATATGGTTGCGATCCCAAACAACCGAGCTTTGCACGAGGATGCCTCATGGCCAGGCGGATGATCGAAAGAGGAGTTCGCATGGTAACCATTTACAACGAGGGGTGGGATGCCCACTCGGATGTGGTAGGAAATCACCAGGGTAATGCGTTAAAAACGGATCGGGCCTGTGCTGCGCTGATCAGGGACCTTAAATCCCGGGGTCTTCTGGAGGATACCCTGGTCATCTGGGGTGGCGAATTTGGTCGCACCCCCATGGTTGAAAGCAATCCAAGCCTGGGACGCACGCAAGGGCGCGATCATCACCCTCAGGCATTTACGATGTGGATGGCGGGGGGAGGAATCAGGTCTGGAATGACTTATGGTGCCACGGATGATCTTGGTTTTCATGTGGTGGAAAAACCTGTGGAAATATATGACCTCCAGGCCACTATTCTCCACCTGTTGGGTTTTAACCACGAACGGTTGACCTTCGCCCATGCGGGTCGGGATTTTCGATTGACCGATGTACACGGAAAAGTCATTCACGATATTTTGGCCTGATTCTTTTTTTGCGGGATTGTGTTAAGTTCCATAGGACTTACGCAGTTGGATCAATATAAGGCCAAATCCACCGGAAAATGGATAGAATTGGTATTTTGGGACAATGTTAAGTCTACCCAAAATCCCAATTTCTGGGCAACCGCGTAAGTCCTATTCCAGTGAATCTCCCTTTTCCCATGGGCAAGGGTACAAAATGCGGCAAGTTTTCGGGTAAAATGACACTCCCTCCTAAAGGATTGGTACCATGAACTTGGAAATCCGGCACATCCTGACTTTTCGTGGAGTCCTCAACCGGTTCGGCTACCTTTGCATCGGGGCTTTATGCTTTTTGATCAAGTTCCTGGTGGACACTCTCATTGCGGACAGCTTTGGCCGGGATTGGATGATTACAAATTACCTCATTTGGCCGGACAAACAATCCTTTTTTATCTATCAATTGCCTCCAAATGAACGGAACTTTGGTTTTGCACTATTGTGTGCGGCATTACCCTTCATTTGGATTGGCGTAGCATGCACTATGGCAAGGCTCCGCCATGCAGGGATGCCCCTTGGCATGGTGTTGCTCTTTTTTATCCCCATGGTAAACCTGTTGTTCATCCTTGGACTTTGCGGAATTCCCGGGCGGGTCGCTCAAAATGAATCCGATGGCGCCAACGAGAGTAACCTTACGGCCACCGCCAGGAAAACCCATAAAAAGATCGCCGGAGATAGTGATCTTGGGGCATTTGTTTTGTCCGTTGTGGGAAGTGCCGGGATCACGACTTTGCTTGTTTTCCTTTCTGCCAACCTCCTTCAAAGCTATGGGTTTGGGCTATTTGTTGGAGCTCCCTTTGGGTTGGGTTGGATCGCCTCGGTGCTCTATGGAATCCCTAAAAGGCGAACGATGGGTGAATGTGTTTCCGTAGCCTTTGCTTCCTTGGCTCTTTGTGGCATGGGGCTGGTGGGGTTTGCTTTTGAAGGCCTCATTTGCCTGATTATGGCCTTTCCTATCGGAGGAACTCTTGTCCTTTTGGGGGCTGTCGTGGGGTTTGCCATGCAGTCGCGTCCCTGGACCCAAGCGTCTACGCCTGCACTTTTGCTTGGCCTTTGTGCCGTGTTACCCTGCCTGATGGCCGCAGAATCAGCATTTCAGGAGGAACCAAAACCAAGGGAAGTGAAAACCTCGGTGGTTATTAATGCCTCCCCCGAGTTGGTTTGGAAATATGTCATTGCATTTCCGCCCCTCCCCGAACCTACGGAACCGTTCTTCCGGTCCGGGATTGCCTATCCCATTCAAGCCGAAATCCATGGGCAAGGGGTGGGTGCGGTACGCCATTGTGTGTTTTCAACCGGGCCCTTTGTTGAGCCGATAACCGTTTGGGATGCCCCCAACCAATTGGCGTTTTCGGTGACTAGTCAACCGGAACCCATGAAGGAACTGAGTCCTTACCACATCCACCCACCCCATTTGGATCATTTTTTGGTAAGCAAGAAGGGTCGATTTGTTTTGGAAAAGATGGCGGATGGGCGTACCCTCCTGGAGGGAACCACCTGGTACACCAACAAAATGTGGCCGGAATTCTATTGGGGACTTCTGGCCGATAGAATCATCGGAGCGATCCATCACCGGGTCCTGGATCATGTCAAAAACCTGTCAGAATCCAACCAACCGTGAGGATATTTACCCAAACCATTATCCCTCCAATCATTGGGATTTCCCGGAATACAATAATTCCCAAGGGAGTATAATGGGAATGGCTGGGAATATCCGTTGCAACTCCCTTACCTTTGCCGATAAAAGGAGAGAAATCGGTCTGTGGACGGATACGGAATGGAATTGAACCCTGTCCCCAACTTCTGCATGCTAACCCAACCACATTGATTTGTGCCAGGAAATTCCCCGATACCAAAAGGAGATTGGTTCATGAAACGGCTTCTTTTGGGTGGGAAATGGGGATTCATCTATACCTTAATTTTGCAGGCGGTTTTACCGCTATCGGTGTCTGCCTGGCAAAACCCGGCGGGAGAACCATTGGTTCAAAAGGTAAAAGTATCCATTGACCAGGCAATCAGGTTTTTAAGGTCCCAGGAAAATGGCCGGGGAAATTGGGAGGTCGATGGGGAGAGTGCTGCAAGAAAGGGAGGGTGGACCTCCCTGGCCATCCTTTCCTTGCTCAATGCCGGGATCAAGCCTGAAGACCCGATGATCCTTCGCGGTTTGGAATATCTGCGAGGAATCAAGCCGGACCAAACCTACACCGTGGGTTTACAAACCATGGTGTTTGTCCAGGCAGCCCAACCTCAAGACAAACCCCTTATCGAACGAAATGTCAAATGGTTGCTCGACACACGCATTGCTCCCCTGGGAGGGCGACCCGGTGGGTGGGGTTATGGTTCCGGTTTGGGAACAGCGGATAATTCCAACACACAATATGCCTTATTGGGAATTCATGAAGGCATTCGGGCAGGAGTAAAAGTTTCCGAACGGACCCTTCGGGATTTGCAGAACGATGTCCTTAACAACCAGCAGGGTGACGGTGGCTGGAGTTATCGTAACGAACCTTTCACGACCATGACCATGACCACCGCCGGGTTATGCAACCTGATCATAACCGGAATGGACCTTCAGCTGGGAAGGCAAAAAATCAAACCCGATGGGTCCGCTGATGATTGCGGTATCTACGAGGAAAACGCGGCCTTGAGGAAGGCTGTTCGCTGGCTTGGGGATAATTTTCCGGCAAGAATTCGAAATGCCGGGGACGCAATGAACTCTTTGAAGCATCCTTTTTATGCGCTTTATGGAATAGAAAGGGCCGGACGACTTACCGGGCAACGCTATTTTGCAGGCCATGATTGGTACCGGGTTGGTTGTGACTTCCTGGTCTCGATTCAGGATGCGGATGGCAGCTTTGGCGGGGGCCGGGGGGGTATGGGTGGATTGGATGGCTGGCCGGTGGTGGCCACCAGCTTTTCCTTGTTGTTCCTGGCCAAGGGCCGTACCCCGGTTTTGATAAGTAAACTGGCCCACAATGGCGAACAATCCTGGAATCGAAAACGCTCGGATGTGCGCAATTTGGTCGAGTTTACCTCGAGAAATGTTTTTGAGGGACTACCCCTGGCCTGGCAGGTTTTTGACACAAGCAGAGTGGATATGGAGTCCAAGGACGCCATTCGGGCTGTTGCCGGGGACCTTCTTCAAAGCCCCATTCTTTGGTTTAACGGGCATGACCGTGTTCCTGGTGGAAGCCAGGTAAACCTCCTTAAGGAATATGTTGCCAATGGAGGTTTTATTGTCGCCGAAGCCTGCTGTGGAAGTCCCCAATTCGATGCCGAGTTTCGTCGCCTGGTAAAGGAATTGTTTCCTGACAACGAACTCATCCGTTTGCCTGATGGTCATCCGATTTGGACAGCTTCGGGAAAATTTTTAGTCGACCCTGCCGAGTTCCCTCTCTACGGCATTTCCCAGGGATGTAAAACCGTGCTGGTATATAGCCCCAAGCCAATTGCTGGTTATTGGGAGGAAAATCGCTTTAACGGCGGACGGGGAAGGGAGGCCTTTCGCCTTGGTGCGAACATCATAGCCTATGCGACGGGGATGGAAGCGCCCAAACCCAGGTTGACCGAAACGGAAGTTTTCAAACCCGAAGATCGTACCCAAATCCGTCGTGGCTTTCTGAGGGTGGGTCAAATCAAACATGGGGGAGATTGGCAACCGGCTCCCCGGGCGATGAATTCCTTGATGGAAAAGGCCCGCAAGGATGGACTGGATGTGGTCCTTCAACCCAAACCGGTAAGCCTTGCCGATCCCAACCTGTTTGATTTCAAATTTCTCTACCTTCATGGGCGAACGCCCTTTCAGTTTCCTTCGGACAATTTGAAACAATTGAAGTTTGTCCTGGATAATGGAGGTACACTTTTATCCGATGCCTGTTGTGGGGCAAAACCGTTTGACCAGGCCTTTCGCAAAATGGTGAAAGACCTTTTTGAGGATAGCCCGCCGGGGTCGAAACCCAAATTGGAGCCTATCCCCCTTGGCGACGAATTGTTTTCCGCGGACCTGAATGGCAAATTGATTGACAAAATCCGGCTAAGGCGCGAATCCCAGGCAGGTCAACCCACCGACGCCGAATACAAATTGGTGCAACCCCGTTTGGAAGGGGTCAAAATTCAAGGCCGATGGGCAATTATTTATAGTCCCTACGATTTGGGTTGTGCCCTTGAGAAAAACAAAGGATCCGATTGCGTTGGCTATGACCATGAAAGTGCCGTCCTTTTAGCCAAAGCAGTTCTTTATTACTCCTTAAGGCGTTAAGGGCTTATTTGACCAAGGGTCCATAGGATAGCGATGTTACCCTGAATACCTCCTATTTCCCTTGCCCCCAAAATTCTTTCGAAGGATTATTTGACTCAATGTCCTCGGCAACACAATCCCTTGTTGAAGGATTTCCTGTTTACCGTGGCAAGGTTCGTGATGTTTACGACCTTGGGAATCGTGTCCTTTTAGTGGCAACAGATCGAATAAGTGCATTTGATTATATCCTTCCCAATCTCGTTCCCGACAAAGGGCGGATCCTGACTGGGATAACCGCATTTTGGATGCAGTATTTAAAAAACCAAATGGGTTTGGAACATGGTTTGATCTCGACAGCCCTTGACGATTGCCCGGAACCCTTTCGAAATCCCACTTTCGACTTGGCGGGTCGAGTCTGTTTAATGCAAAAATTGCCCGTGATCCAGGTCGAATGTGTAGCCCGGGGCTATTTGGCGGGATCGGGATTGAAAGAATACCAGGCAACGGGAAATATTTGCGGGAATCCACTCCCTTTGGGGCTTCAATTGGCAGATCGGCTTCCCCAGATTCTGTTTACACCGGCGACCAAAGCAAGCACGGGCCATGATGAGAATATTCCGATGGATCAGGTAGTGAAGGTGGTGGGGGAGAAGGTGGCGAACTCCTTGAAGGCTGTCACGCTTTCCATTTTTACCCAAGCATCCTTGTTTGCCGAGTCCAAAGGTTTGATTCTTGCGGACACCAAATTTGAATTTGGTTTGGCCGATAACAGGTTGGTTTTGGTGGATGAAGTTCTCACCCCGGACAGTTCCCGTTTTTGGGAAGGATCAACATGGCGGCCCGGGTTGAACCCGCCTTCCTTTGACAAACAATTTGTCAGGGATTGGCTGGAAATGTCGGGTTGGGATAAGAATTCTCCTCCACCAAATCTTCCAGAATCCATAATCACCAAAACCCGAAATCGATATGTTGAAGCGTTTGAGCGGCTCACAGGTCAATATTTTCCAAACCGGGTTTCTAGCTGGGGTTTTTAATACCCAGACCTCATTGTGATAATACACCAAAAGGATGTTTTTTGAAATGAATGAACCGGAGGCTTCCCAGGTTTCCCAACCGGGTGATTTACCACCAACAAATCCTGTCGGGAACCCAGATGAATTGCCCCATCAACCTGGCGGGACGGAGCAAACATTACCGCAACTTGCGGATGGATTCGGACCCACTTTGGGCCAAAAAACCGAAGGAATGGACACTTTCAAAGCGCAAGAAGCCGGCCACCAATCTGTCCACCATAGCCCCAATAGAGTTTTGGAAACGGGGACCGACCATTGGCCCTTACCTAATGGGTCCAACTCCGGAGAGATCCCTTACCCAGCCCCCCTCCCGGATGGCAACCTGGAAGTATTTGTTCCTGCCCATGGTGAACCCAATTTCGCCACGACCCGTTTATCTGGCCAACGAAAGACCCCTGCTGGTTCCATTCAGGTCCTGGTGATTTTTTTATTGGCCTCATTTTCCCTCTGTTCTGCCATGCTCAATTTATATCTCTTTTGGCAAGCTCGAAATCTGGGAGCCGAGCTGGAGAGGTTGAAACCGCCGGGAAAAAGCGGTTTGGCACCCAGGAAGTAATTGTTTTTGGTTTTCAAGGTAGTACTTTAATCGAAAATAAGGTAATTGGCCTTGTCGATTTTCAAACGGGGTCCTAATTTAATTCCTTATAAGGGATTTCGGTGCGGATGAACCGGGGAATGGATCTCTCCTCCCTTTATTGGTTTCTTTTCACAGGATCTTGGTTTCCGATAGAAATAGGGTTCATTGGTTGGAGAGGTGTACTCTCTTCCCAATTTACCTGGAATTGATAGGAGAAGAGGGGGATCGAGTTATCGATTTGCCCTCGAAACGAAACGATGAAATTGACGCGCGCTTCCTGTTATGCCCTGCATGCTTTGGCCCACATGGCTGGTCTGAAACTAGACAAGAATGGGAAATCCCCCATTATTGCTTCCCACAAAGTCGCTGATGCCCGTGGGGTTCCCGAGCGCTTCCTCCTCAAGGTCCTCAAGCCGTTGGTTACAGCTGGCATTCTTGACTCGGTTAAGGGTCCAAGCGGTGGATACCGCCTTCGCAAAAATCCTTCCTCGGTCACCGTTCTCGATGTAATCGAAGCCGTCGATGGACCCATCCGTGCTCAAGGATCCATCTCCGATGCAGGTAACTCAGCTGCCATCAACGCCCGTCTTGAAAAGATCGGTAAAGAATCGGCTGATGCTGTTAAAGCGTACTACCGGAAAACAAGCCTTGCCGATATTACGGGCAAGAAGTAACCCCGCCTTCATCCCGGAAAGCCGTTGGCCTTGATCATCAGGGGCTGCGGCTTTCTTTGTTTCCTGGATACCCTGTTTCCTTCGCAAACCCATTTTCGCCTGAATCATGTCCATTCGCATTTCCAATCTTAGGCTCCGCTTTGATGAGCCTGAAACCGAACTTCCCACCCGTTTGGCCCGCGTTTTGGGCATTCCCCAATCCGAATTGGTTGATTGGCGAATCTTGCGGAAAAGCCTGGATGCAAGGGACAAATCCAGATTGGGTTATGTCTATTCGGCACAGGTACGGTTACCTGACCAGGATGAAAACAGGCTACTTAAAAAATCCGCCTCGCCTTCAAGTGTTTTGGTGGAACGGTTTGAGTCGATCCCATTTGAGGTCCCTGTTCCAGGATTTGAACCCCTATCGCATCCCCCTGTTGTAATAGGATCCGGGCCCGGAGGGCTTCTGGCCGCTTTTCTTTTGGCCCAATGGGGATACCGGCCAATAGTGCTTGAGCGTGGAAAATCGGTTCGGGATCGCATTCATGCAACCCGGCTCTTTGATGGGGGAGGAGCCCATGATCCTGAAAACAATTACCTTTTTGGGGAAGGGGGGGCCGGTACTTTTTCTGATGGCAAACTTACATGTCGTGGATCCGGTTCAGATGTTCAACAAGTATTGGAGATATTGGCGAACCATAATGGTAAACCTTCCATCCTCTATGATCAGCGTCCCCATTTGGGAAGCAATCGACTTCCTGCCGTGGTCAAGGCACTACGGCGTGCCATTATTGAAAAAGGAGGCGAATTTCGCTTTGGCGCCAAGGTCAGCGATTTGGAAATATCAGATGGCCGACTCCATGCGGTGATGGTTGGAAACGAACGCATTAAAACCCAGGCGGCCATTCTGGCAATCGGTCATTCGGCGCGGGACACTTATCGTATGCTTTTGCATCGGGGAGTACCCATTGAACAAAAGCCCTTTCAATTAGGGGTTAGGATTGAAGGACCTCAAGAGGTCGCCAACCGCATTAAATACGGATCCAAAATGTTGGAAAATATCCTGGGCCCAGCTGATTACGGGATGGCGGTGCGGGGTAAATCCACGGGTCGGGACCTGTTTACTTTTTGCATGTGTGCGGGGGGCTATATTATGCCTTCTGTCAGCGCACCAGACTTTTTTTGCACCAACGGCATGAGCCTTTCAACCCACGATTCCCCGTATGCCAACAGTGGACTGGTGGTTACCTTGGAGACTTCGGAGTTTCCGGGTACCGATCCATTGGCCGGAATGCGCCTCCAGGAAAATATTGAAAAACGGGCCTTTGAGTTGGGAGGGGGGGATTATGCCTGCCCCGCCCAAAGGGCAACGGACTTTATCGCCGGGAAATTATCAACCTCCCTTCCCGGGTGTAGTTACCCCCGGCGCATTTTTGCTACCGACCTGAGGGAAGTCCTGCCGCCGGTAATTGCCGAAGTCATTAAAGACGGACTACCCTTAATGGATCGGCGCTGGAACGGGAAATTTTTAACAGAGGCCATCCTTGTGGGCCCAGAAGCTCGCGGTAGTTCCCCGGTACGATTGCCAAGGAATCCTGATACCAGGCAGTCGTTGGGGGTTGAGGGGCTTTACCCGGTTGGGGAGGGGGCGGGTTTTGCGGGTGGCATTGTGTCGGCGGCTGTCGATGGCCTTATTAGTGCAAAAGCCATTATCAAACTTTGGTCGCCAAAAGGCCTTTCTCCCAAGGCTTAATGGGACGGATTTTTCTCCATAAAAAAGGGCCCTTAAACAGGTTTGGTTTCCTGCCTAAGGGTCCCAGTCCAAATCAAATCATTAATCAACCTTGTTGATGACGACAAGGTTGACATCTCCTTCGGGGTTTAGGACCTGTAATAGTAGACTCGATCCCGGCTTTGCGGCATTTAGCCGACTGGCCACGGAGGCGGTATCGGATACCAGTTTACCATCGACCTTCTGGATCAGGACACCGGCTCGCAGTCCTGACCGGTGGGCGGGACCTTTCGGCTCAACCCGCATGACCAAGGCACCTAAGGTACCGGCCTTGAAACCCGCCTTATCCGCCAAATCCGGGGTCAAATCCGCCATTTCCAAGCCGAATCCTGGCACCTTTCCAATCTGGGAAAAACTCGGGGGGGTGGGTTCTTCATTGCCTCGGGCGAGGCCCATTTGGTTCGGCTGCTCTTTCACCGTCAGGGTCAGTTCCAAAGGCTTTCCATCGCGCATCACCCTTAATACCAAGCTCGTTTCCAGTTTGGCATCCGCAATCAGGGTTTGAAGGGCTTTGCCATCTTTTACGGGCTTTCCCTCAAAGCCAATGACAACATCCCCTGGCAAAACTCCAGCCACCGAAGCTGGACCCTTGTCTAAAACCTGAGTAATCAAAACACCATGATTTTCCTTGAGGTTGAGTTTGGATGCCAAGGCCGGATCATCCAAATCGCGGATCTGGATTCCCACATAACCCCGTTTTACAAAACCGTCCTGTAACAGTTTGTCTTTAATCTTGGAGACGAGATTTGAGGCGATTGCTAGCCCAATTCCCTGAAATCCACCTGTTCGGCTTTTTATGGCAGAATTTACTCCAATGACTTCACCTCTCATATTGACCAGAGGGCCGCCGGAATTTCCCGGGTTGATGGCCGCATCTGTCTGAAGAAAATCTTCGTACATATTGAGGCGCATATTGCGGCCTTTGTGGCTAATAATCCCATGCGTTACCGTTCCGGTTAGGCCAAGGGGTGCTCCCACAGCAAGAACCCGGTCCCCAACCTCAACCGTGTCCGAGTTACCCATGGATAATGGTGGCAATCCATTAATCCCACTCAAACGAATTACGGCAATGTCGGTTTTCGGATCGGCTTTGAAATCCCGACTTGTAACCTTTTTGCCATCCTGAAAACGAACCGTCACCTCCTCGGCCCCATCAACCACATGGGCATTCGTTAAAATGGTTCCTTGCGAATTGATGATAAAGCCTGATCCCATCCCTGTGGGACCATGATCTTCAGGCATCGGATTTAAACCACCATTTTCACCATGGAAACTTCCCTCTGGGAATTGGCCAAAAAAACGGCGAAATTCTTCCGGGATTCCAGGGGGCAGCCTGTCCCCACCCTGAAGCCCATTCCCCCGCATCGAAGCCCTGGTTTTGGATTTGATTTCAATGCTAACCACCGAGGGAAGTACTTTCCTTACCACTTGCCGATAACTGATGGGATCGTGGGAATCCGTTTCGCTCACAACCAACGGTGTTGCATGGATTCCGGGAATCAAACCAGGTAACCCAATACCTAAAAAGCCGGTAACCAATGCTCCCGAGCCAAATGCCAGAACCATTTTTCCAAGCGAACGGCCATTCATGAGCAAGTCCTCCTTGTTAATACGAACCAAGCGGGTGATCCCTACCTCGTCATGACTTTTGGATCATTAAGGGAAGGCGGCTGAACCGCCACAAGGAGGGATTGATTGGTTACGATCTTCTTATTACGACCCGAAACAAATAAAGTTCGACCATTTCAAAAAATACCGGTGGTTTAAAGGGGAATACCCTAGGCCAAAATCTTGCTTTTAGACCGAAGAAATGAATCCTCCAGGGATTCACGGGCAAGCCGTTCCAAAGTGGCTTGTGGAATGCCCATCCTGGAAAAACAAAAATCGTAATCATCCCCAATGTAGGAACCCATATATCCAGGATCATCCGAATTAATGGAGATTCTGAGCCCCGCGTCTAGCATTGCCGGCAAAGGATGTTGCTCTGGGGTTTTGCAAATTCCCAATTTCCAATTGGAAACCGGACACACCGTGAGGGGGATTTCCTCACGGGCAAGCAATCGGACCAATTCAGGATCTTCCATACACCGGACGCCATGGTCAATCCTTTCCGCACCAAGGATATCAAGAGCTTGCCTAATATAGTCAGCTGGCCCCTCCTCGCCGGCATGGGCTACCACATGGAGACCTGCGTTTCGAACCCTCTGAAAAACACGGGAAAACTTCTCCGGAGGATTTCCCCATTCACTTGAATCGAGGCCAAATCCTATAAAAAGTCCGGGGTGAGCCTCCAGGGTGCTCAATGCCTCATCCAAAGTCCGTTGGGCGGAATCCTCCGAAAGGTGCCTGAGAAAACTGGGTATCAAACAAGTAGTGATTCCCCAGCGGTTAAAAGCAAGGTCACAAGCATCCCTTAAAGCCAATGCCACGGTAGCAAAACGGATTTCACGCTCGGCATGGGCTTGGGGATCGAAAAATATTTCGGCATGAACCACACCCTGTTCATGGGCTTTGGCAAAATAGGCCAAGGCCAAATCCCGGAAATCTTCTGGTTGGCGAAGGACGGACATTCCTTCGTAATAAACATCCAAAAACGATTGCAAATTGGAAAATTGATAGGCCCGGCGAATTTCCCTTTCCGAGTCAAATCGTAACCGAACCTTGTTCCTGAGGGCAAAATCCATCATCATCCGGGGTTCCAGGGTTCCCTCGATATGCAAATGCAATTCCGCTTTGGAAATTTTGGTAAGTGTGCTCATTGAGCCACCTTTCTCCTATTTCCTATTTTAGGTTATTTGGACCTTTCAGGGCAATAGTTCCCATTTTCGATGGTCCTTTTTGGGGAATTAGCCCCTCCGAAATACGAAAATAATAAAACAATGAGGTTGACAATGTCCGCTTTCAGCCAATTGGCTCTCAACCTGCCTTTACCGCTCGTGCATTTCCCAAAATGCATGAAAGGAAGGTAACCAAAGTGGAATCAACCAACGGGGTTGGTCAAAACAAAGGGAATTCCACCCTATCCCAAATGTTCTCAAGGGTCAGCCCAATCGGACATTTGTAGATCCCAAAAGGTCGGCAAGTTTTATCTCAGAAACCTTTTCTGGTGCAACCTGCCATTCTTTTGCCAATCGCACCACAACTTTTTTCTCGGAACGGTCCTGAATATCCAAAAAAACAGGAAGTGGGCCAGGGGCCTCCCGAAGGATTTGCCCAAGACGGTCTATATCAGACGCATTGTTTCTTGTTAAATCGAGTCTAAGAAAAAGGCCCTTGGCCAATTCCCGGCGGGCATGGGGGGCATCGACTAATTTACGGATCATAAAAGAAGGTTGATCCCGATTTCGTTCAAGATCACCGGTTGCAAACCAAAGCTCATCCTCCTTGGGTTCTTTCCTGATTCTGGAAAGATCGTCTGGCCAAATGACACAATCAATGGTTCCTGTCATATCCTCAAGGCGAAATCGGAGGAATCGACTGTTTCCATTGCGGGCTTTTTTGGTATTGCTAGCTTTGAGCATGGTGACAATGCCACCTATGGTTACGGATTCCTGGGGTGGTTTCTGAACCAACATGGCAATGGTTGTGTTTGTAAATTGATTCAGGTCCTTTTCATAAAGTGAAAGAGGATTGCTGGTGATATAAAAATCAAGGACCTCTTTTTCATTTTTCAGCTTGAGGGTATCAGGCCACGGGTCTACCGTGGGAAGGGGTTCCGTCACAGCCAAGGTTTCTTGATCATCCGAATCAAATAATCCCTTTTGCCCCGATTTTTGGTCCTTGTTTTTGAGCTGGGCGGCTTGAACAGCCCTTGGAAGAGCTGCAATAAATTGGGCCCGGTGACCCTGAAAACAGTCCATTGCCCCGGCAAAAATCATTTTTTCAAGGGCGGATTTGGGAACCAGTCTGCTATCCAGGCGTTCACAAAGATCAAAGATATCCTTGAATTTTCCACCATTCTGACGAGCCTTGGTGATTTCCGTGGCGGCTTGCCTACCCACCCCCTTGATGGCCAACAATCCAAAAATAATTTTCCCATGGTGGACTATAAAATCCGCCTGGCTCAGGTTCACCGAGGGTGGGATGACCTCGACCCCAAGGCGCCTGGAATCCGCAATATGATCAACAAGAATATCGCGCTTATTGGCATCGTCGATCTCGCTGGTCAAAAGGGCCGCCATGAATTCAGGAAGGTAGTGGGCTTTTAGCCAGGCGGTTTGGTAACCTATTTGGGCATAAGCGGCGGAGTGGCTCTTGTTGAATCCATATCCACCAAAAACCACGATGAGTTGGAATATTTCTTCGGCAACCTCCCGGGCCAATCCCCTTTCAATTCCTCCCTGGATGAACTCTCCCCTGCGTTGATCGATGATATCATGCTTTTTTTTGCTGATCGCCTTGATACAGGCATAGGCACTTGAAAGTTCGATTCCTCCCAACCGGTTGAGGATGCGCATGATCTGTTCCTGATAAACCATGACGCCATGGGTTTCGCTTAAAATTTCCTCCATAAAAGGATGGGCATAGTGAGGTTTTTCGGTTCCATGCTTCCTGTTTACGAAGGAATCGACCATACCGCCTTCCAGCGGGCCCGGTCGATAAAGTGCCATAATGGCGATGATGTCTCGAATGTTATCGGGTTTAAGCCTTTTGAGGAGTTCACGAATGCCATCCCCTTCGAGTTGAAATACGCCTTTGGCATCCCCCCTTTGTAACAAGGAAAAAGTCAACTTGTCATCGAGGGGAATCTTTTTGAGGTCAATTTCGATTTCCCGGTTTTCACGAATTATCCTTACAGCGTTGTCAAGAACAGTAAGGGTCCTCAGACCCAAAAAATCCATCTTGAGGAGGCCAACCTTGTCAAGGTCCTCCATGGTCCACTGGGTGGTGGTGATTGGAGCATCGTCCGATCCGGCATCATCCCCTTTTCTTACCACTCGTTGAAGGGGTGCATGGTCTACCAGTGGACCATCAGAAATCACCACCCCGGCGGCATGGGTTCCCGTGTTTCGGTTGGTCCCCTCCAGCTTTATGGCGATATCGAGGAGGCGCCTGATTTCCGGATCGCCGTCGTAGGCCAGCTTTAGGTCACGGCTTTCCTCAAGGGATTCGGGCAGGGTAATCCCCAAGGTTTTGGGAATGAAACTAACGAGTTGGTTCACCTTTTCCAAAGGAACATCCAATGCCCGGCCGACATCCTTGATCGCGGCGCGGGCAGCCATGGTTCCAAAGGTGCCGATTTGGGCAACCGAAGCCTCCCCATATTTCTGTCTCACATAGGCTAAAACTTCCTCGCGCCGGTTCTGGCAAAAATCGATGTCAATATCAGGTGCTTCCGAGCGGTTTGGATCAAGAAATCGTTCGAAAAGAAGGTCATATTCCAAAGGGTCAACATGGCTCAATTCAAGAACATAGCTTACAAGGGCACCACAAGCGGAACCCCTGGCACTGGCTGGGATACCCTTTTCCATCGCAAAACGGACAAAATCCCCAACAATGAGGAAATAACTGGCAAATCCCATGCGGCAAATGATTCCAAGCTCATGGTCAAGTCGGTCCCTAACCGGGATGGACGGGTTATCGCCATACCGTTTCTTGAGTCCGGCAATGCATAATTCGCGTAGGTGATCTTCTGCAGAAAACCCACTGGGTGGTGAATACACCGGAAAATGGCGCTTGGTGAAGTCAAGGTTGATGTCAACACTATCGGCTATTTCCTGACTCCGCGATACGGCGGCTTCCTGTCCAGGGAATAGGTCGTACATTTCCGCCGGTGGTCGAACATAAAAGAGGTCTGATCCATATCGCATCCGATTAGGGTCGTCGAGTTTGCGACCCGTATTGACACAAAGGAGGACATCATGGGCCAGGGCATCGTCCTTGGTAAGGTAGTGGGCATCTGATGTTGCCACTAACGGTAGTCCCATGGCATCCGCAATCCGGATGGCTCCCTGGGCACATTCCCGCTGGATGTCCAAACCGTTATTCTGGACTTCAACAAAGAAGCGTTTCCTGAAAACCTTGGCGAACCATGCGGCCAGTTTTTCCGCCGCAAGAAAATCCTCCTTCAGGATGTGGTCTGAGAACTCGCTTGAGGCACACCCCGATAACACAATCAGGCCTTCGCTATACCTTTCCAAAACCTCTTTGTCTATGCGTGGTATATAATAAAAGCCCTCCAAATAGGCGATAGAAGACAATTTGATCAGGTTCTTGAAACCTGTGTTGTTCTGGGCCAAAAGCGTCAGGTGAAATCCCGCCTCTCCCCGCTTTTTCGCTTCCCGGTCCGTTCGCTTGTTCGGAGCAACATAGGCTTCATAACCAATGACCGGGTTGAGCCCTGCCGAACGGCATTCGGAGTAAAAGTCAATCGCCCCATAGAGATTACCATGATCCGTAAGGGCGACCGAATTCATGCCGTGTCCCTTAACCGCAGCACAAAGCTCGGGCAACCGGTTGGCACCGTCGAGAAGGCTGTAGTGGCTATGACAATGAAGATGAACAAATGGCCGGGCGGATTCCCGGGAGGGAGCCTTTTTTTTGGTGGCAACCATGATGAATAATCAGCTCCTGGGTCTGGTCAAATGTGGAGAAAGAAAACAGGGTGAACAAGGGTTGGATTAGCCGTCACGCCGGGTTACCGCCCGGAGGTACATTGCCAAAGCCAACTGGATCATTTGCAACCGTTGCCAGCTTTCGAAGGGCAAGTGGAGCCCTTCCCCTTCTTTGTGGGTGGAGGTAGCACCAAGGGAATGGGATAACTGCCTGTGTAAAAAATCAAACAACTCTGCCAAACGGGCGATATCGGAGGCTTTGCCACTTTCGGGAAGGGGAGGGAGAGGTTTCTCTCCCTGGAAGATTTGCCCCATCCATTCCCTTATGGGTTTGTCCACCGTCAGGTCTTCGGGCTCGTCGAAGGTGTGCAATTTCGCCACTTCCGAATGGATAACCGTGGAATGGCCTGGGTGAGGTTCTGTGCCCCCGGGAGAACCCATTTTCAAATCGGCACTCCCTGCGGATTTGAGTAACTTTGTCCTTTCCGCAATTTCCTGGGCACTGCCAAAAAGAAGGACTGTCCGTCCCATTTGGATGCGATCACCCGCCCGCAGGCGGCGGATGGAAACGACATGACCGTTGACCCGGGTTCCGTTTGTGCTTTCAAGGTCGGTAAGGAGGACCTCACCTTCCTCTGCTTGAACCTTTGCATGAAAACGGCTTATCCGTTCATCGTTCAGGAGGACTCCATTGCCCTCTTCCCGGCCAATGGTTAACGGCAATTCCAACATGGGAAATTGGACACCACGGTCGGTCCCTTCAAGGACCTGAAAGGTTGCGCAAAACGGTTTGAAGGGAGGTCCGCTCATGGGTTTAATGATAGGGCCTTTGCCACATCCCGTTGAGATGAAAAATAATCCGTTCCAAGAAACGCCTCCCGGGCTTGCGATGGGGGCAATAACCGCACCTCGGTCATCGATCTAAGCCAGGTTTGTTGGCGTTTGGCAAATTGGCAGGTGCTCTGAATGATCCTTTCCAGAACAGGCTCAATCGGTCCGCCTTCTTCAAGGTGGTTTTTTAAAAGGGTATAACCGATCGCCTGTCCCGCTTCCTTACTCCAGGGAACCTGGGATTGGGCCAATTCCATTACCTCTTCCAGCCATCCCATTTGAACCATGTTCCGTACGGTTTCCCCAATTTGTTGCCTAAGTGCCTCCCTTGGGACTTCCAAACCAATCCAAAGGTCATGAGGGGGCCTCGGAACAGGGGTTTCCCAATGTTTTATTGTTGGAAGATTAGGCCGGTTTTTGAGGATTTCCATGGCCCGAATCACCCGTCGGATGTCACCGGGTGGAATTCTTTGGGCAGACTTTGGATCCAGTCGGGCCAATTCATCATGAACAATGGAGGGCCCCTCTTCCCGACCCCGTTTTTCCCAAAGGGAACGAAAGGACTCATCAGGAGGCGGGCCGGAATCCATCCCTCGTAAAAAGGACCTCAGGTAGAGCATGGTCCCTCCCACCAACAGGGCGATTTTGCCCCGACTTTGAATGTCCAAAATGGTTCGGGAAGCCTCCGCCAACCACCACCTGATATGCCCGGATTCCTGGGGGGCAAGGACATCAAAAAGGTGATGGGGCACCTTGTCCCGGTCCGATTTTGAAACCTTGCTTGTCCCTATGTCCATACCCTTGTAAACCTGCATGGAATCGAGATTGACGATTTCTACCGGATATTGGGCAGCTACCAAAAGGGAAAGTGCTGATTTTCCCGAGGCGGTGGGCCCGGTCAAAATCCAAAGTTTTTGGGGATCAATTGCTCCGTCCATAGGGCTTATCTTCGGAGGTTCTTACAACCTAGCAAGCCTTGGTTGCCAACCAGGGTTGGGTGAATTGGACCCGCCTTGGTAACTCCAGAAGTTCGAAATCCGAACAGCGAAGGCGAATCGCCTCCATGTGGTGGCAACCCTCTACCACAATGGATTCCTCAGGCCCAATGGAATCATCCAAAATCATGGGCAAGCCCAGGGAACTGCCAAAGGGGGGGACCACCCCGCCTTCACATTCCGGTAAAAGCAAATTCAACAGGTCCGGGTTGGCAAGGATGACCTTTCCACCCATTGCTTCGGAAAGGGTGGGAAAATGAACCTTTCTATCCGCAGGAAGCAAACCAAGGAATAGACCGATTGGACCGTTCAACAAAAGGCATTTAACAACACAATGCCCTTTGGTTTTGAGTGCTTTGGCCCGCCTTTGGGCAGAATAGGCGGGGGGGTGGTAGAGGATCTCGTGATCAACATGGCTTTCCTGAAGGCGGTCAAGGACGGTTGACATGGCTGGCCTCATGGTGATACTTAATTATTCCCGGCAGAACCCGCAAAGTAGCCCCATAATCCCACTTTTTTTCAAAAACTCCAGATTACCCTGATTATAACACCCCGATTTTTGCCTCGACCTTACGGGTTTTAACGCCTTTACCTGATAACCTGATATTTTGCCCCAATATCCCTTTGGAGACTCCATGGAAATCATCAAGGCCGACCACCATCGAGCCCCCTTTACCACGGTTATGTTTGATTTTGATGGCACCCTTTCGCTCATTCGTGAAGGATGGCCCGAGGTCATGATCCCACTCATGGTGGAGGAGTTGAAAAAAACCGGCACCGGGGAATCCGAAGCGGAATTGGCCCGCATTGTTGAAGAATTTGTCATGCGGTTAAATGGCCGCCAAACGATTTATCAGATGATGCACCTTGCCGATGAAATCACCAAACGACAAGGAAAACCAGAGGAACCGCTCGTCTACAAACACCGGTACCATGACCGATTGTTGCAACGAATCGAAGGCCGCCTCCATAGTTTGTCTTCCGGTGCTGTAGCTCAGAGTGAGTGGACGGTTCCAGGCAGCCATGAGGTGCTTGAAAAATTGAAAGCCAAAGGCCTCAAACTTGTCCTGGCCAGCGGTACCGATGAGATCTATGTCAAACGCGAAGCCGAACTATTAGGGGTGGCAAAATATTTTGAAGGCCGAATCCATGGCGCCATAGATCAATACACCAACTTTTCCAAAAAAATCATTGTGGATAGAATTGTTGCAGAAGAAGGTGGAACTGCCCGGGGTTTGATTGGATTTGGAGATGGGTTTGTGGAGATTCAAGAGGTGGGCTTGGTGGGGGGTACTCCCATTGCGGTGGCCAGCGATGAAACCAGGCGTGAAGGGGTAAATCTCTGGAAACGGGATCGTTTGGTTCAGGCGGGAGCCCATATCGTCATTGGGGATTACCGGAACACCGAGGCATTAATGGACCAATTGGGCCTTTAATCCTTGAGTTAACCGTAACCATCGTGATTTGAATTTACCGGACTTTTACGAACCAATCAAAGTCTTAAATACAGCTTGTGCCGGTCAAGATACCTCATAAACAGGGCCATGTTGCCAAGATATAGGCCTAACCCAAATAGGCACCAACATAACGGAGAATCTTTGGGGACAATGGCCAGTACGGACTTAAAAACGGGATAATGGAGCAAATAGGCAGCCAGTGGATTTTGTCCAAGGATCCGAAAGTAATCCCAGCCCATGCCTTTGCGATCACAAATCACTACGAAAAAGCCGTACATTGCCATTGCGAATCCAGTACTAAAGAGGATAAATGGGGCGGAGACGATACGCTTGTCCATCATCCAATAATTGGGTGCCCGAATCCCAGGATCGGGAGGTGTAAAAGGAGAATCCGCCAATAATTCCTGAGGCATTCGGGTGGCAATTTCACTAAGGGGTGGAAGGACTGGTGAGGAGGTTCCCGCATTGTAAAGTGTTCCCAGGCACGAAAAGAGGTAGCCTGACACCATTAAACCCAACCCATAGGAGAAAAGTTTGCATAGCGTTTTTTTTCCTTTGGGGTTCGTTACCAAATCATGGACCAATGTCCCGGTCAACATCGGTACCAACCACATCAAAATCCCGAAAATGCCGCCATCCCAAGCCCTGGTTCCCGCAGCCCCCCACCACTCATCCATGGCATTGGGTCGTCCATAAACAAATTCGTAGTTAAAGGAGTAAGAAAGAAGCACATGGAATAAAATGAAAACCGCAGCGGTAAGGATACGGATCCAGGGAACCGACCTGACCACCGGAAGGATGAGCAGTTGGGTGGTCCCAATGATGGCAAGCACATTCCAGAGGTCAGCCTTGAAGGTTTTGGCCATAAACTCCCAACCGCCACCCGAAATAAATGCATGCCAGGAGGGTATTCTTTGGCCAAGGCCAAAGTAGGCAATCGAAACCAAAATCAACATCAGGCTGCGCAGGATGAAAGGGAGAAACCATTTCCGCTCTCCTTGATCGACCCTTCGTACAATGGTCAGACGAAGGGAATACCCAGCCGCAAAAAGGAAGCAAGGCATGATGGAATCAGCGAGGCTAAAATAAAGTGCATTGTGCTTTAATTGAGTGGAAACGGCCGAAAGGCTTGCAACGAAATTCACCACGAACATCCCAAAAACGGCATAGCCACGAAACTGATCCAAAGAGTTTATTCGGCCGGTCGGTGTCTGGATCATGATTGTTGCCCAAAAAGGAGAAGGTTCGCTTGGGTTTTTAAGGCCCCTGTTTTGAATGGATTGGGATTTGGAAATTGGGTTGGCATTGGGATTTCAACCAAACGGCCCCAATCATGGGACCGGTTAAATGGATCAAACCCGGTGAATATTACCGGGTATTTTTGATGAGACGGTGATTCCACAATTCCGGTTGCATGGACTTTGTACCGAATCCTGGATGACTTTCATTGGTTTGCATAATCAAACTGCAAGAAGAACCTTTTTTTTTGCCAATAAAGGGCTTAACCCAAGTTACGTAGTTGGGACCATGAAAACCGTGTTTTTCCCGGAAAAAAGTTAAATCAGCCTGCAAAAATCGGGACTACAAATCCCCTTTACCGGTTCTGTTTCAAGGCGTTTGATCCTGATTGGTGAGCGACTGAGGAATGGGATAGCTCGGGCTTTCAGCCCTTAGTGAATTTGGGATATGGGTACCTGGGGCGTTGCCCCAGGCTGGTAGGGTGCCACGCCGTTGGCGTTAAAAACATACGCCGGTGAAAATAGGAAGGTGGCATGCCAATCCATGTCTGGGGCCTGACAAATACGATCCGGTCGAAT
>SXGS01780106.1_pt1 | contig 59712 bp, 51 predicted proteins | sample 3174681 | NCBI WGS metagenome assembly SXGS01 (sample SAMN11356861, study PRJNA531348) | freshwater metagenome | isolation source: freshwater sample F1-80 | place: China: Fuxian Lake, Yuxi | collected 2017-12-25
GAAGCACTAGCGAGTGTATGCCAGGATTGACGCACTCGCATTGCGCATCGGGCTGGTATTCGCTTAGGCCTTGGTAAATTCCCATCTGCCGCTCGCCTAAGTAGCTTTGCAACTCACTACAACTTGACAATCGAAGTAGTTTTCGATTAATCTAAAAAAAGTTTCGACTGTTCGAAAACTCAATTCCTTGAGGCAAGGTGCGATGATGGGCCGTCAATTGCTCGTGTTTTTCCATTTAGCTGTGGTTCTCTTCTGTGGTGGTTGCGGGAACAAGTTACCTACCCAAAAAAATGCAACACTTCAAGAAAAATCGACGGCGACTTTTCGGGGCGAGTACCCAATTTCTGCCACTGTTACCGTCGGCATGGTCGCGGATTTGGTACGAGAAATTGGCGGCGAAAAAGTCAAAGTTATGCAATTGCTTGGTGATGGTGTTGATCCTCACCTATACAAACCCACACGCGATGATGTGCAGGCGATCATGCGGGCGGACATCGTCTTTTACAACGGTCTGATGCTTGAAGGTAAAATGGCGGAGACGTTAACCGAGCTGGGTAACTCTAAGACGTCTGTTCCTGTCGCCGAACTGCTCGAGCCGGGTACATTGGGGAACGACCCTCAACATTCTGCGCATCCCGATCCTCACGTTTGGATGGATGTAAACCTGTGGAGTCAAGTTGGCAAAATTGTCGGTGAGCGACTCGCTCAATTTGACCCATCCAACGCTCAGCATTATCAACAACGCAGCGAAGCATTGCGCGCCAAGCTCGACCGATTGCATGTTTATGGCCAGCAAGTCATGCGGGCGGTTCCGGCTGAGCGACGAGTGCTGGTTACGTCGCACGATGCGTTTAGGTACTTTGGTAAAGCCTATGAAGTCGAAGTACAAGCTGTACAGGGCATTAGCACGGAAAGCGAAGCAGGCCTTCAGCGCATCAACGAATTGGTAGACATGTTGGTCAGTCGCAATGTACAGAACGTATTCATCGAGAGCAGTGTTCCCAAGGAGAGCATCGAAGCGTTATTGCGCGGTGCCGCGTCGCGAAACCACAAAGTGAAGGTTGCCGGAGAATTATTTTCCGATGCCATGGGAAGAGACGGAACTTATGAAGGAACCTATATCGGCATGATGGACCACAATTTAACATCGATTGCCAAGGCGCTTGGTTCTGATCAAGTGCCGGCCAATGGATTTCGTGGTTTCGAGGCCTCTCAATGAAAACAACGGTCGTCTCATCCGTCGTCAAGATGTCCGCCGATGCACCGCTTTCAGTGCGAGATATTACCGTTGCCTATCATCGCAAACCCGTGCTCTGGAACGTTACCCTCGATGTACCCGGCGCGAGTATGGTTGGGTTGGTCGGACCCAATGGAGCTGGTAAAAGCACGTTGCTCAAAGCGATCGTCGGCATGGTCCCGCGCATCTCTGGCGAAGTCCGGATATTCGGCAAGGAGTACCATCACCATCGATCCGCGGTCGCCTACGTGCCACAGCGAGAAAGCGTGGATTGGGACTTTCCGGCGACGGCACTCGATGTCGTGATGATGGGAACCTACGGACAACTAGGTTGGTTTGGTCGGGTAACCAAAAAGGAACGACAAGCGGCCCACGAAGCGTTACGGCAGATGGAAATCGAACATTTAGCCGAACGACAAATCAGCCAATTGTCCGGCGGTCAACAGCAAAGGACGTTTCTCGCACGAGCACTGGTACAGCAGGCGGATTTATATCTCATGGACGAGCCATTCGCTGCCGTGGATGCCGCCACTGAGAACGCGATCGTAAATATCATGCGAACTTTGCAAAGCGCTGGCAAAACGATCGTCGTCGTACATCACGATTTGCATACGGCGCGTGAGTACTTTGATAGGATCGTGTTGCTGAATACTCGCTTGATCGCTGCGGGTAAGACTGCCGATGTTTTCACGGACGAAAATCTGCAAAAGACGTACGGTGGCAAATTGACTCTGCTGGAAGAAGTTGGCGATGCGATGCGCCGACGCGACCGGAGCAACAGCCCATGAATTTTGTGGCCGTCACGCTCGAATTCATCGCTGGACAGACCGCCGCAGTCCCACTGATTCCTCGATCATGGGCTTGGCGAGTTCTTACGCTGAGCGACTACAACACGCGCGTGGTGCTTTATGGAACCACTTTGCTTGGCATCGCGGCGGGACTGCTGGGTGTTTACATGTTGCTGCGCAAACGCGCTTTGCTGGGCGATGCGATCAGCCATGCAACGTTACCCGGCGTGGCCGCCACCTATCTCTGGTCGGTCAGCGCGGGCTACGAAAAATCCCTGGCTTTGTTATTAATTGGTGCCGCGATTAGTGGTGGACTGGGCGGATTGACTGTGCTGGCATTGCGACATGTGGCCAAGCTGCGCGAGGATGCGGCGCTCGGTATTGTGCTGAGCGTGTTCTTTGGTGCGGGTGTGGCGCTGGTCGGTATCGTGCAACAAGACTCCGGCGGGAATGCGGCAGGTTTGGAGGGATTCATCTACGGCAAAGCTGCGGCGATGACGGCCGAAGATGCGTGGCTCAGCGGCGGTGCCGCACTGCTGGTGATGTTAATCGTGTGGGCAATCGGTAAAGAATTACAAATCCTGTGCTTCGATTCCGAACTGGCTCGATCACAGGGTTTGCCGGTTTTGCTTTTGGATACGTTGCTTATTGCGCTAGTCGTGGGTGTCACGATTGTCGGCTTGCAGGCGGTCGGATTGATTTTGGTAATTGCTCTCTTGGTGATACCAGCGGCAGCAGCCAGGTTTTGGAGCGACTCGCTCAAACAGATCCTCGTGGTCAGTGCATGTATCGGTGGAGCAAGCTGCTCAATAGGCACGTTGACCAGCGCCACGTTCGCCAAGTTGCCCAGTGGTGCGACGATTGTCTTGGTTGCTTGTGGTGGATTTGCTGTGAGTCTAGTGTTTGGGTCCGCTCGCGGAATAGTCTGGCAAGGCCTACGGCACCGACGGATGAGAGATCAGCAAGATTTCCAACATTTCCTTCGTTTTGCCTACGAGTATCTCGAATCGCAGAACAATGCTGGACCGTTTATCAAACCTGGCAGCGTTCCGATCGCGCTGAGCCATCTGATTCATTCGCGTACGTGGAGCGCGCATCGCGTGCTCGCAGTTGGACAGCAACTGCAGAAATTGGACATGGTGGTCATGCGTCCCGACGATTGTATCGAATTAACCAAGCGCGGTTGGCTGGCGGCGCGACGCATCGTGCGCGAACATCGATTGTTGGAAATGTACTTGTTGCGCGAAACGGATGTCGATTTGGGGCAGGCCGATCGCGATGCTGACTATCTCGAGCACGGATTGATGCCGGAGCACTTGATGGATCTGGACGAGGCGATGCGCGCCGAGAGTTTGTTTGATGTACCCGCAAGTCCGCATCCCCTATTGCCAGAAACTGTGGCATCCGATTTGCCTAGTCGCGTTTTGCCTGAACAGGGAAAAACAGCATGAGCGCGGAACTGTCCTGGGAGATCGATGGCTGGATAATTTTGGCGGGAGCATTGTGCGCCATGTCAGCAGCGCTGCTAGGCAATTTCTTGGTCCTGCGCCGGCAGAGCTTACTGGGGGATGCAATCAGCCATGCAGTTCTACCTGGGCTGGCAGCGGCGTTCTTGTTGACAGGCCAGCGGCAGGGCTGGGTGATGTTTCTAGGGGCAGCATCGGTCGGTGTACTAACCGTGCTGTTGACCGAACTTGCACGGCAGTTTGGGCGCGTCGATGAGAGCGCTTCGATAGGCGTCGTTTTCACCTTTCTATTCGCGCTGGGTTTGGTGATGATTGTACAAGCGGCCGATAGCGTCGATCTAGATCCCGGTTGTGTGCTGTATGGGTCGATAGAAACGTCGATGATCAGAAAAATGCCCCTATTTGGCCTGTCGATCCCACGCGTGGTCGTTACGCTGGGTACAACGCTGACCATCAATTCACTGTTTGTGGCCGCGTTTTATCGGATGTTGAAAGTCAGCACTTTTGACCCACAGTTGGCGCGTGCTCAAGGAGTTCCAGTCAATTTCTTGCATTACGCGCTTGCAGGATTAGTCGCGGTTACCAGCGTGGCGTCGTTTGAATCCGTTGGGAATATTCTCGTCGTAGCCATGTTCGTGGTTCCGCCTGTGGCAGCGTGGCTACTGACAGATCGTTTGAAGGTTATGATCGTCCTGAGCCTGGTGATCGGAGTTCTTAGCGCGGTGCTGGGGCATTTAGCAGCCATCAACGTGCCAATTTGGTTTGGTTACCGCAGTACCAGCACGGCGGGCATGATGGCCGTTGCTTCGGGAGGGTTACTGTTCTTCTGCGTGCTGTTTGCTCCGCGCAAAGGATTGTTATCGCAGTTGCTACGCCAGTGGGAAGTCTCGCTGCGCATACTCGGCGAGGACGTGTTGGCGACTCTCTATCGCGCCGAAGTTGCTGGACAAAACGCGGTGCGGTTGGTAGGGTTGGTCCGATCCTTGCTGGTTACCAAACTATGGGCGCGCATTGTGATTGAGTTCTTGCAGTTGCGTCGGCTGGTTTCCCGAGAATCAGACGGGCTGCGATTGACAACCGCTGGTCGCAGTCGAGCACAGAACATCGTGCGATCGCATCGATTGTGGGAGCACTACTTGGCCAGTGAGGCAGGGATGTCGAACGAAGTATTGCACGATGGCGCCGAGCGACTGGAGCATTTCACCGATCGGCAAATGCGCGAGCGGTTGTTGGTCGAAAGCAATGCACCCAGTACTGACCCGCACGGTCGCCCGATACCACCGGAAGCATGATAAGATTCTTTTCTCGCCCAGCGCATGATTTTCCTAGGGCGTCTCAGTACTCCGACAACGTGCCTCGCTCTCGATAGAATATTCAAATGGCGATCGGCAACTATCAAGAAAGACGTGTAGGCAACGACCCTGATTCGTTGAATCGTGGCTGGCAATTTTATCCAGAGGACTACCCAGACTATGAATTTGGACACTGATCGAAAGCTGGGGACAGGGTGGATCAGCGGGACGGCTTCGGTGTCGTTGGCAACCATCGGTCTATGCGCAGTATTCTGCTTTCACTTCCCATCCTATCTTACGATTCCGGAAGCGCGTGAGTATTATCCCATCGCTTGGGTGCGCGGGCTTTTGCATATCATCCTAGTTTCGGGCTTTCTTCTAGGGTTGACCAGTGTCATGCTGCGCCACAGCAAGATCCTAGGAATGTCCGGAATGGGGATCGTGGGACTGGCTGCGTTGCTAGGTGGCTCCCGAGTTCAACTCGATACCGACTTGAAAAGTGATTGGTATTTGGGACTCGATTACGCCCTGCTGATATTGATTGTTTATTCCCTGATCTTCATACCATTGGAAAAACTCTTTGGGCGACTCCCGCAGAGCGTATTTCGAAAAGGCTGGCGACTGGACGCTACCTACTTTTTCGTCAGCACGATGTTGGTCCAGTTAACGACGTACCTCACGCTCAAGCCGGCAGTTGTGCTATTTGGTTGGGCAGATTTCCCAGCGCTCCACAATTTCATCAGGTCTCAGCCGGGGTGGTTACAGTTCCTGGAGATCATGCTATTGGCAGATCTGGTCCAATACTGGGTCCATCGCATGTTCCATCAGGTTCCTTGGCTGTGGCGGTTCCACGCGATTCATCATTCCGCCGAAGTCATGGATTGGATGGCTGGAAATCGACTGCATATTGTTGATCTCGCCTTGACGCGCAGCCTGATTTACATCCCTTCGTTCGCACTCGGCTTTGACGAAATGCCTATGTACGCGTATATCGTATTCGTATCGTTGCACTCGGTGCTGATCCATGCAAACCTCGGTGTTAAGCTCGGCTGGTGGCGATTTTTGTTTGCAACTCCGCAGTTCCACCACTGGCATCATGGAGCTGAACCGGAAGCGATCGACAAGAATTTTGCTGTGCATGTTCCATTGTTGGATTTATTGTTTGGAACTTTTTATTTGCCTGGAGATCGCTGGCCGCAATCGTATGGCGTGTTTGGCGAAAAGGTACCGGACCGCTTCTTGAGTCAGCTTGTGTATCCATTTCGGAGACCTCAAGCGGCCAAACAGACAGATCACCAACCAGCAGAATCCTAACCGCTTGGTATTCTATCGGTGCGGCGTTAGGCGGAGCTTGGATGTTGAATCAATTTCCAAACAGGCGGAAGCTCCGGGTCTTTTTCCAATTTCTTGCGACACGCACACGCGGCAACGCTCATACCCACAATCGTGAATGAGAACCACCAAGCTTCCGCTTCAAATTCCGCCTTTGCATCCGGGAGCAACATACCCTGTGGCAGCCGACCAGCGATTGGCTGTTTTTCTCTTTCCGCTCTCAATTGTTCTAAATGTTGAAGGTGCCCAATTTCGTGAAAAACTGCTTGATGCTTGACGACACCCAACAATTCAGACGGAACTTCGTTCAAGCAATTCCTATCGAGGTATATGTTAAGTTGCTGGCTATGAAGGTTTGAAAACCCCAGCCAGGAAACGGCTGGATTGTTGTAGTCATTGACTCGTGCATTGCTCAAATCAAATGGTACGATCGCAATCCGAGCTGTTCTTCCAACCACGATTTGTGCAGTGAATTTGCAAAAGTCAATCACTGCACGATTTACCTGTCGAGGCGTCTGAGAAGGACTGACAAAGAAAGACGACGCATGATACTTGTGTTCGTTTTTTTGGAGAAACGAATCCCAAATTTTCCGCGCTTGCCTTGAAATCACAGCTTGACGGGTTTTACTTAGTGGCATGATGAATTGGTGTCGTCCTGGACTCGGATTATGGCTTAACCCGCAATATCATCTGCCGCTTGACTTAGCTTCAAGTATTCCCTTCGCTCGCTGTCAAAGTATTCGTTTTCATCGTCTGAAAGTTCTTTAGGAGCGGCGCAGAGTTGATTGAGTGCCCGGTCTTGAAGGTAAAGCGTCAGCATAAGATCCTCGGGAGCATCTGTACCATCAATGCCAATCAAGCTACACTCGGAATCTCGCATCTCTTTTTTCCATGCTTCCTTGCTCGTACTAGGATCGCCGTCGTTCCAGTCGGGTGAAGGAAATGCATCCGAGATCGTTGCGTCGGAAATAAATAACAATCTAAGCAATTGGTCTTTATCAATCGTACCTAATAACGATTCGTCGGAAGTGCTAACCGATTCCGTGTTGATAAGTTCACCGTCAATATCGTTTTTGCGAATCAGGGCGACGATGTTCCGTGCCAACACCGATCTCCCGCCAAAAAGCAACGTAGCGTCGGGAAGGCATCTACCGGAATGCTTGGTATTATCTTCTGCCATCGGAACAATTCCTGTTGTGGATTCTCAGTAGCAATCTCGGGGACCTTACCAAGAGTATACACTCCGCCGAAATTAGTACGATCCACCGTACTGGATTGGGAGAATAGCGACCAATATGGAATAGAGGGATACTTATAATCACCCCACCTCAAATGTCAACCCCCTTCAACCCCCTCATGCGAATGAATTGTCACATTTGCAATAATGTGCGGGAAGAACTTCGAAATACATCTTCCACGAGGCCCATGACTTAACTGTTCGGCGGTTCGCGATATTATCGGACCCTCTCGAGCATTTCCAACAACAGTTTTTCCGATACGCTTTGGACAGTTCCCAATTGTTGAGCGAATATCGAAATCCGAAATTCGTCGAGTAACCATAGGACTTCGTAAATTGCTCGTTGTAATCCTGCGGCATCTCACCGTGGAAAAAATTAGACTTGTCAAAACAAAATTCTTCCCGACTAACTCCCAATCTATGGGCAGTGCCGTTGGCAATATTGTTGCTGGCATTGGGTGTACGCTGCGGAACTGTATATTATTGGCAGTCGAAGGCCGAAGTGGAACAGCGAGCCTTTCGTCTAGGTGATAGCCACAGCTACTGGATTCTGGCTGGCCACATCGCGCGAGGCGAATCGTACGAGTACGGCAGCTCGGATTCGAAGATCTTTCGCGCACCTCTGTACCCCATCTTCCTTGCGCCGTTTACGTTGATCAACGACGAATCGCTTGGGATCTGGGTTGCCCGTCTGGCAGGATCGTTGATGGGAACCGCGGCGGTGTGGATCGTTTTTCTATTGGGTTGGCGCATGGGAGGATACGCTGCCGGGTGCTGGGCAGGTGTGTTAGCGGCTGTGTATCCTGGCGCGATCGGTATGAGCATCGTCATACTCAGCGAAGTCATTTTCTGTCCGCTAATGCTACTCAACATCTTGGCTTGGCAATCGGCGTTTGCATCCAAGTCCAACTCGAGTTTGTTGCGCTGGGCGAGTGTCGCCGGAGTCGCGGCAGGTTTGGGAATCTTGGCGAGACCGAGTTGGCTGCTGTTTGCTCCGGCGTTGGCAGCATTAGGTCTATTGTTTGGACCGCGCCGAAGTAAGCACTTGGTGGTCTTCCTGGTTTCGCTGGCAACCTGTTCGCTAGCAATGAGTCCGTGGTGGATTCGCAATGCTATCATCACTGGGCGATTTGTGCCGACAACACTTCAGGTAGGCCCAAGTCTCTACGATGGACTGCACGCGGGAGCAACCGGCGCCAGCGACGAGGGAATGAGCTTTTCGGTCGAGCACGCGAACAAATTGGCAGAAGAAGATCGCTTGGGGAACTTGGGACCGGAGTCTGAGATTGCCGACGGCGACGTTTTCGAGTACCGTCTCAACCAAAGAATGACCCGGTTGGCGCTGGAATGGTCGCTTGAGAATCCGACAAGCGTCCTTTGGCTGGCAGGAGTCAAACTTACTAGAGTCTGGAGTTTGTGGCCAGACGGCAAGGAAGTTGGATCGACTGGACTGCGACTGGCGCTGACCGGTGCCTGCTTGGGCGTGCTGATACTGGCGCTGTGGGCCAGCCGTAGACTCGCGACACAGCATGGCTGGTTAGCGATGGTATGTTGGATGCCAACTTTTTATTTTACGGTTTTGCATATAATTTTTGTGGGCTCGATTCGCTATCGTGAACCGGCGATCCTCGTGGCTACAGTCCTCGCGGGTTGTGCCATAGCCAGCATCCTACATAGTCGGCGGGAAATTCACGGCAGTTAGATTTCTAACGATCGGACGAGAACAGGGACGTGTCTCGCATTGCTTGTCAAAAAAACTCATCGACAGTCAAGCAACAGCGCGCGGCGCAGGGCGGGCGGGGTAGTGCCGTTCTGTGGCTGATCGTCGTTCTGGCAGCGGCGGCGGCAGTGCTGTGGATGCGTGTTTTGGATGTCCAAGTCGATCAACAATTGCGCTCGGCGGTTACGCAACGATTGCAAGCCATGTTTCCAAAACTGGTGGTGATGGTTGGCCGAGTTACCACGCCACGTGCAGGTGAAATACTTGCCAGCGATATCAAATTCTTCGTGCGCGAAGGGCAACTGCGGCATGAACTGCTCTCGATACAGCGGTGTGCTTGCCGAGGTGATTTGGATGTCGCTCATCTGATTCAGCAAACCATTCGTATCCAGGAAATCAACTTGGACGGAGTGGAGTTGAGCGTCTGGCAAACTCGCAGCGGTGCGTGGTCGTTGGAGTATTTCGTGGGTGCGAGTGGTGCGAGCGCTCAGTTGCCGCGCGTGCGCGTTCATGGCGGTGTAATTCGCATCTATCCGGACGATCGACAAGCAAATGCAGGCATCACGCTCTACGACGTGATCTGCGATGCCCGCACTCCTCAATCTATCGACAATCTTCGCCAATTCCTGGAACCGGTGTCGCCAGCGGTATCGAAGCAACCCGCTAACCCAATGGTCATTTCCGTCCAAACCAAAGGTGGCGGCGTATTCGAAAAGCTGACCGCCCACTGTGATTTGTCGGCGGATCGACAGCAATGGCAAGTGAAAGGCGAGCTGGAACAACTGAATTTCTCACGAGAGCTGATCGGCCGGTTGCCAAAGTCGTTTGCCAAATACTTGGAACAAGTATCCGGGCTGGACTGCAAGGCGTCGGCAACTTATGGGGTTAGTCGATCTGCCGCAGACCAGCCAGTGGCTTTCGAACTGGGAGGCAAAATTACCAAAGGGCGACTGCAAGACTCGCGATTGCCTTATCCTCTGGATGGACTTGAAGGAGAGTTTTACTGCAGTCCTTCGTTACTGCAATTGCGATCGATGCGGGCCCAGAGCGGCAAAGCTCAATTTGATTTGAGCACCGATATTCAAGGCTTTGGTCTGGACGCGCCCGTAGATTTGGACGCGACAGTTAGCGGACTGGAATTGGACGCTCGATTGTACAACTCGCTGCCACCAAAACTCCAAAATTTCTGGAATCGATTGCAATTGGAAGGGACCGTCGACGCCAACGTTCGATTGATGTCCGACGGAAAACAGTGGACGCCCAGCATCACGATTGATTGCAGAAAATTGTCGCTTGAACCCTGGTTATTTCCATATCGGTTAACTAATGCGATCGGGCGAGTGACGTATCGAGATCATCAAGTCGCCTGCGACGAAATGGTTGGCCTTGCAGGTGGGCAGGTCGTTCGCGCAAACTGGAACTTCAAAGAGTCCAGCGGGCAGTGGTTCGGGCAATTGGATGTTCGCAGCGACCAAGCGATTGCCTTGGATGAGAAGTTCCTTGCGGCGCTCACACCTCGTAATGATCCTCGCAGCCCAGCAGAACGGTTCGTCCGTTCGCTACAACCCACTGGCAGCCTGCACGTTCATAAAGCCTCGTTTGCTCGCAGTGTTGATCAACCTCAATTCTGGCACAAGGAGATCGATGCTCAAGTATATGGCTGCACACTGCAATACGATGCATTTCGTTATCCAATCTACGACGTACACGGCCGCATCACAGCGCGCGACCATCAGTGGGAACTCAAACAATTCGAAGGACGCAACGACAGTTGCCGCATTCAGTGCTCCGGCCAGTGGGTCACCAAACCAAGCCAATCAATTCCGTTGACCCTGAAATTCGAAGCGTATGCGTTGCCGATGGAAGAGGAACTGCTGCGCGCATTACCCACCGAAGCACAGCAACTCTGGGAACAGCTCCAACCCTCAGGCAGTATCGACAAGGCAATAATTGACATTCACCGCGGTGAAGGCGAAGCCACGATCGGCATTGAAGTCGCTCTGCATGAAGAACACAAGAAGAACTTCGAAACCGATCAATCGTTAAGGTTTTTCCCCAAACCCGTTCCGTATCTGCTGTCCGATGTCGCGTGCGATATCAGCTACCGGCCCGGTGAGATCACCATCGAGCGCGTATCTGCGTCGAACGGTGACAGCCATTTAGCGATATCTGGAAAGTGTGTGCGAACTGCCGACAGCAATTGGACCAGCGACATCCAGTGGCTGCCGACGACTCGCGTAATTGTGGACAGCCAACTGATGCAGGCGCTTCCAGAATCCATGCGAAATTTCTTATCCAAGCTGGACGTGCGCGGTCCCATCAGTGCGCTGGGTGGTTCTCGAATCTTGTTCCAGCCCAGCAAGCCCAGCGAATTGCGCAGCTCCTTGGACCTCCAGCTCGATGTAGAAGACCTGGAAATCGGGGCCAGCAAACTCGCCAGTGGAATACGTGGCACGATTTGGTTGAAGGGACATGCGCATCCCAAAGATATTTCTTTGTCAGGTAATCTCGCCATTGACGCGATGTCGGTGCGTGGCGTGCCTGTGTCGCGATTGACGGGCCCCTATGCGATTATCGGCAATCAAATTCTGTTTGGTTCATATATTTCGCAAGCGATCCCGTCATTGAATCAGAGCCAACTTCAGGATATGTCGGCCGCTGCGCTTTCTGGGAAAGTAGCGTTATCCGGATACGGCAGTATGGACACCGGCAAGTTTCAATTGCAGTCCAGCCTCGATGCGGCAGATCTCAGTCAGTTGCTCCAGGAATTAGGCGTGAACCACGTTCCGTCACAAGCCAACTGTTCGGCCAAATTGGATATCGGTGGCGTGCCTTGGAACCCACAAACTTACCTCGGTTCGGGAGTAATTCGATTGCGCAACGCCAAGCTTTTTGAGCTGCCAATCATGATGAGGCTGATGCGCACGTTGTCGGTCAGCCCAGCCGACGGAGCGGCATTTCATACCGCGGATATTAATTTCAATATTGATGGTGATCGGATCCCATTGCAATTGGCTTTCGATGGAGATGTGCTCAGCCTACGCGGCAACGGGTCCACGAATCTGCGGCGCGAGCTGGACTTGGAATTGTACAGTTACGTCAGCCGTCGATTCTGGGTTCCCAATACACTCACTCCATTAATTGCCGACTCGCGATTCGCAGCATTTATGATGATCGAAGTCGACGGATCGCTGGACAATCCTACGATGATAAAGCGCCCATTCCCGCAATTGACGTCTCAGCAAGTTTTTCCCGAAAAGGTGCGTGCCTCTGACAACGATTTTCCCAACGCAAGGAATTGATGTATGCAAATTCAATCTCCCTTGGCGGCGGCCTCAATCGCCGCAGCAGCAGTCTCGCAATCCACTGCCAAGGACCGAGCATCGACTGCGGAAGCAGCTAACCATGGCCATGTATCATTCACAGCCGAGACCATCGGTCGAGCTGAGCAATCCAGTGCTGATCGCGATGCGCAAGGAGGCGGTGAGGGACTCGATCACGGGCTCCATCGACGCAGCCGATTACCTAGCAATACAACGGAACAGCCCGCAAGTATTGACCTCGAATTCAGAGCCACTGCGCCCGAACCACCAAGCCAACTCGATCTGCTCGGATAGTTATAAGGCGAGCGGCAGATGGGAATTTACCAATACAAGCCCGCAGCGCAAGCGAGTGAGAGCCTGGATTGACGTGTGCTCTTTTAACGCGTGCTGGTTTGACGCACTCGCTTGCGCTTCGGACTTGTATTGGCAAATTCCCATCTGCCGCTCGCCTAATAGCTTACGATCTTTTTCTGCGCGCTGGCCGCGATTTGCTCGCCCGCGTCCAACCGGTACGATTCCGTTGCGGACTTGCTGCAAAGTCGGGTGGCGGTAGGTCGCGCACGATCGCACTAATTTGCTCGTCGCTGAGATCCTCGCGCCGAGTCGAGCACGATCGAAAAATTGGCAACCCTTGACTGCTGGCAATAATCTCGCGGCGCGATCGACCATGCGGATCATCGGGCCAAGCCGTCGTGACCTCTTGCCAATTCATGAGTTGACTAACCGACTGCTGCAAATATTGCCAGTAAGCTGCGTTGTCCGACTGTAGATAAAGTTGTCCAGACGGTCGCAGGGCATTATGTACCAGCTCAAAAAAATCGGGTGTCAATAGACGCAGATGCTTGACTGCCGGATTCTGGTAGGGCTGAGGATGGTAAATATGAATCTCGGCCAAAGACCCTCGAGGTATATATCGGCGCAAGAACTCAGCGCCGCCACTGACGGCAAACCGAGTATTGTGTAAACCTCGTTGCCGCCCTCGGCGCGTAGCGTAACGAATTACGACTGGCAGAATATCAATTCCAAGGTGATCGACTTCGGGACGGCGGACTGCCGATGTCACCACGAATCGTCCATTTCCGCAGCCGATATCCAGCACAACCGGTGATTGTCGCCCAAACAGTTTTTGAAAGTCGAGCGCCTCGCTCTCGGGCAGCCGATGCACAGCCGTACTGGCCCATTGTTCCGGTGGCAAAATGTGGCCGGGGATGGGATATCCGAGTTCATATTCAATATCGCCGACTCGCGGCGGTTGGTGATTGCCTGTCACGATCGGTCCGTGTTTCGATAAGCTTGACCAGCAGCGACATAATGGTCGGCAGCCTGCCGAACACGCTCCATGTCGGCGTCGGTCAGCTCCCGCAGGACTCTGGCCGGGACGCCTACGGCAAGCGATCGTGGTGGTATCACTTGGCCCTCGGTAACCACAGCTCCGGCGCCAATAATTGAATGCGCTCCGACACGGGCTCCGTTAAGCACCACCGCGCGAATGCCGATTAGGGAATCGTCTTCGATGGTTGCCCCGTGCACCACTGCTGCATGGCCTATCGTCACTCGCTGGCCAATGATACACGGAAACCCAGGGTCCGCATGCAAGCAACAAAGATCTTGTACGTTGGACTGGCTTCCAATGCGAATCGGTGCAGCATCGCCGCGTAGTACGGCCCCAAACCAGACACTGGCCATTTCAGCAATAAACACGTCACCGATCAAGGTTGCGTTCGAAGCCACAAAGCTCGATGAGCTAACTAGATCAGGGCGAAAGTCAATTCTCAATTCGGAATGATCCATGGGTTGTTTAAAGTCAAGAAGGTTACGATCTCGCGCTATCGTACTCAAAATCACCGCTGTTGAAGCAGCATTTCATTGTTTTAACCAGTTCAGCACTGCCCGTATATGGACAATCTGCAATATCGCAGTGTGAACAGAGTTGACATATGTCATTCCTGCAGGAGTGGCTCATCAACTGAACTGTGGATACATTACAAGAAATGTACGGGTAAACTATTTCAGGTTCGTTTAGTGACGTTCCCTATTTGGACAGCGCCACTTTTTGCGGAATACAAGCCCGAACTTACTACGATTATGACAATTCACTCGCTTGCGCTTCGGGCTTGTATTCCGCAAAAAGGTGGCGCTGTCCAACTATTCTTGTCGTCGCAGCATAAATTTGGAGTACGTCTATGAATCGCCGCGAATTGATGTGCCATGTTGGCGCGAGTGCAATAGCGACCAGCTTAACAATCGATGGCGCGCATGCTCAGCCCGCCAGCGGTCGAACTGGTATGGGACTAGTGACTTATTGTTGTTCGCTTCGGCGCAAGGATTCGATGGGCAATGCTCACGATTTATTTGAACCACAAACTTTTCTTGAACACTGCCAGCGAGTTGGTGCTGGAGGAGCGCAGTTGGCATTGGGCGTCATGGAAGTTGATCAGTGCCATGAGCTTCGCGATTGGGCCAGCCGCAGGCAGATGTACATCGAAGCGATAATTTCCGTGCCTAAGGATTCGGCCGATTGTGATCGATTCGAGGAAGAAGTCAAAACCGCTTCCGAAGCCGGCGCGCTGGCTGCTCGTACCACTATTATCCCGGGCAGAAGGTACGAGCAATTTAATTCGCTGGAGGAGTTTCGTCAGGCCGAACTGCGGGGAAAAGCCGCTTTGCAGTTGGCGGCTCCGATCGTCGAGAAATATAAATTGCCTTTGGCTGTGGAGAATCACAAGGACCATCGCAATGACGAACGCGTGGCCCTGTTGGAATTTATCAGCAGTGAATATGTCGGTGCCTGTGTCGATACTGGGAACAGCATCGCATTGCTGGAAGATCCTCTTGAGACAGTGCGCAAATTGGCACCTTGGGCTCGTTCGGTGCACATCAAAGATCAGGCGCTCGCACCGTACGATGATGGTTTCTTGTTAGCGGATATTCCTTTGGGTCGCGGATATTTGGATCTGAGAAGCATGGTCGAAATTCTGCTGCAACAACATCCTCAGATTCGATTTTCTTTGGAATTGATCACGCGCGATCCACTACAGATTCCCGTGTTTACCCAAAAGTATTGGGCTACACTACCCGATTTGCCGGGAGAGAATCTGGCTCGTACATTACGCCAGGTTCGGGACCATCCAGCTCGCAATCTCCAATATGTCAGTAGCCGGAATTTGCGCGAGCAAGTTGCTGCGGAAGACGACAACATTCGCATGAGCTTGGAGTTCGCGGCAAAAAGATTGGGCATATGATCGTGTTCCGACCTAAAGTATGCTCCTCGCGGCGCGAATTCGTGCTCACCGCGATAATTCGTGCTCACCGCGATGTAGATACCGCCTACGTGTACTGCGACAAACCGCTTTCTCTGGCCGTTCGAGAAGGACGTCAGATCGCGGCCTCGCAGGAACAAGCGTGAAACCTAGGAGTCAGCGTGTCACTGCGCCTTCTTTCCGCTTGGCCACGCGCGCTTTGGATAGCGAGTCGCTGAGCGCTTCAGGCGGAAAATATCCTTCGAGCCGGCTGATGAGCTTGCGTTCGGGCGAGAATAGCAGCGTGGTCGGATACACGCTCACTTGAAACTTCTCTACCAATACCTCGTTTTCTTCGGCTACGACTTTCAATGGTACCCATTCATCAGAAACTTGCCTGACGATGCGATTATTCTGCCAGGTCTCACGATCCATGACACGGCAATAGTGACAGTTATTAGCGCCGACGTACACTAGAATTGGCCGTCCAAGCCGTCTGGCGTCTGACGCAGCGTTATGTGGAACTCGCAACCAGCGCAAGCCCTCCGCATGACAATTGCCTGCCGACGAAAACAGGGCCATCCAACTCAATAGAAATCCCAGGCAAAGATACCGATCCACGCAACGGTACTCAAACATGCGACACTCCTTTTACTGAAAAGATTGGATTATGCTGAGTCGAACAGTGCATCCTGCGACGAGAAGAATTCGTATGACATGCGGCGACCGCTTTTTGCCGACGCTGTCTCCATGGTGAAGCACATGGGAAAAGTGCGATCAGCTCGTTTCTGCAAAGGGATTGTAATAGGAATTGGTTGCAATTCGACCGCCCATTCGGTAAGGTATTAAAAATACTTCCTACCTGAGAGGATCTCATGCGAATCCTACCCTGGTCCATGCTGACCTTGCTTTTGTTAGCTCAATTTATTTCGGCCCAAACCACACCGCACAGTTCAGAGGGGCTGGAATTCTTCGAACAAAAAGTTCGACCACTCTTGTTGCAGCGATGTTTTTCGTGCCACTCGCAACAATCCGGCAAGATCAAGGGTGGGCTGAAACTAGATTCCAGGGAATCGGTTTTGGCTGGGGGAGACAATGGTCCCGCTGCAGTGCCGGGAGATCTCGGCGCTAGCCTACTGGTCGATGCAATTAGATATGGTGAATCGTCGTTTCAGATGCCTCCGGACGGCAAATTGACTGACCGAGAGATTGCGATCTTCGAAGAATGGGTTCGCCGTGGCTTGCCGTTCACACCTCGGCAAAAAGTCGATTCCTCGAAGCGCACGATCGATATCCACGCTGGACGAATGCACTGGGCTTTTCTTCCTCTGGAAAACGTAGCGTTACCGTCTGTTCAGATGCATTCCTGGCCTCAGCGGCGCATCGACTACTTCGTGCTCGCGGCGCAGCAACAGCGCCAACTCGGCCCGGCACCGCCTGCCGCACGAGCCACGTTGCTCAGGCGAGCCAAGTTAGACTTATTGGGATTGCCGCCAACTGCGGAAGAAATTGACGAGTTTCTCGCGGACCGATCGCCGGATGCTTTCAGCCAGCGAATTGATATGTGGCTTGGTTCGGCTCATTACGGCCAGCGCTGGGGAAGATTTTGGCTGGACCTGGTCCGTTATTGTGATGTTCCCGAAGTTTGGTCGGAAGTCAAAGCCAGTTCGCATCATTATCGCGACTGGGTCATCCGAGCGGTCAACGACGACGTTGATTATGTTCGTTTTGTACGCATGCAGTTGGCGGCTGATCACGTGCCGGATGCAGCACCTCAAGATCGTGCCGCGCTGGGATTTCTTGGTTTGAGCCCATCCTATTGGAAAGAACTACAATTGCCGGTCGAGATCATTAAATCGATCGTGTCGGACGAATACGAAGAGCGTGTGCATACGTTTTCTAGTACTTTTCTTGGATTGAATGTGGCCTGTGCTCGTTGCCACGATCACAAATTCGATCCGATTTCCGCAGAGGACTATTACGCGCTAGCGGGTGTCTTTGCCAACACGCGTCTTGCGGATCGAGCGATGATTCCAGGCGTTGATGATGCCGCGATCCTGGCAGCGCGCAGTCAGGTTGCCAATTTGGAAACTGAACTGAAAAAATTAACAGCCACAGCCTCCAAAAAGAAAGCCGAGAAGAATGAAAAAGACAAACAACCCGATTCGGAAACCAACCAGAAAATTGCCGAATTGCAGCAGCAAATTGCCAAACACAAATTGACACTAGGCTACGATGCGCCGATGACACCCGGTGCCCGCGATGCGAATTTGACAGTGCTGAACGCTGAGGGTACTCACGGAAGCCGGATCGTTTACCGCGACCAGCTTCAAGATATGTCCGTTGAAATCCGTGGCAATCCCAACAAGCTGGGCGCTGCGGTACCGCGACGGTTTATTGCGGTGCTGTCGCGGGAAACGCCGCCTTTATTTTCGCAAGGTAGCGGACGTTTGGAGCTGGCCGATAGCCTGTTTTCCCAGTCCCCGGCACTAGTGGCTCGAGTCTTTGTCAATCGCGTATGGAAACTCCATTTTGGTGTGGGCATCGTCGACAGTCCCAGTGACTTTGGAGCGCAAGGCGATCGACCAACTCACCCGGAATTGCTGAATGATCTCGCCGCGCGATTTGTGTCCAACGGCTGGTCGCTGAAGTGGCTGCATCGCGAAATCATGCTATCAGCGACCTATCAACAATCCAGTGGTCCAGGTTCCTCAGCCGATTCGGACTACCGTTACTACTCTCATTTCAAACGTCGGCCTTTGGACGTCGAAGCTTGGCGAGATTCGATTTTGATGGTGGCTGGAATTCTGGACAATCGCATCGGCGGACAGCCAACGGAGTTGCACGAACCGGCCAACCGCATGCGAACTGTCTACGGCACGGTGCGGCGGCGTGAATTGACCGACATGCTACGATTGTATGATTTTCCCGATCCAATAACTCACAGCCCCAATCGCGTGCCGACGATTACACCATTGCAGCAACTGTTCACGCTCAATAGTCCATTCATGTATGCAGCGTCGGTTGCGATTGTAGACCGGTTACATGCCAAGGTGGGCAATGACGATCAGCAACGCGTCGAACTGGCGTATGAATGGGTATTGGGGCGTAGGCCGCTCGAGCGCGAGCGCTTCCTGGCTCTTCAGTACGTGCGAGGTGGTGACGCTGGTGTATGGCATGAATTTGCGCAAGTGCTATTGGGCGGTAATGAATTGATGTTTGTGGATTGATCAAACCATGATGAATGATTCGTATTTCACTCGGCGACAGGTATTCCAGACTCTGGGTGGCGGTATCGGCACATTGGCGCTGGCCGACATGCTAGGCGCGGTTGCGCCGCAGCAGCGCGGACCACATTTCGCCCCCAAGGCCAAGAGGATCATCCACTTGTTCATGAACGGTGGTCCGTTTCACGGTGATCTTTTCGATTACAAGCCTGATCTAAATAAATACGCTGGTCAGAAACCAGCGGGAGCCGACCTCCGCACCGAACGTCCGACTGGCGCGCTGATGGCCGTGCCGTTCAAGTTTTCTAAACACGGCAACAGCGGGTTGGAAATCAGCGAACTGTTGCCACAAACGGCTCGCTGCGCCGATGACCTTTGCGTATTGAAGTCTCTTTACACCGACAATCCGAATCATGGTCCAGCTCTGTTCATGATGAACAATGGAACGCTGACGCCCAACCGGCCAACACTGGGCGCTTGGTTGTCGTATGGTCTTGGCAGCGAGAACGAAAATCTACCGGGCTTTGTGGTGTGTTGCCCAGGCCGTCCAGTTCGTTTCGCAGAACTCTGGTCAAGCGCATTCTTGCCAGCGGAACATCAGGGAACGTTTGTGAATCACACAAATCTCGATCCCAAGAAAATGATCCCATACCTGACCAATCCTCAGATCGGGTCGGATGCCCAGCGAAGGCAATTGATGCTTATGCGCGAACTGAATTTGGAGCACCAATCGCAACGCTTGGGTGATCCGAATTTGGAAGCGCGCATTCGCTCGATGGAAACTGCGTACCGCATGCAAATCGAAGCATCGGATGCGTTCGATATTCAGCGCGAACCCGAGCATGTGCGAGATTGGTACGGGCGCGGGCATTTCGCCAACGGTTGCTTGCTGGCCAGGCGATTGGCCGAACGCGGTGTTCGATTTGTGCAGATTTACTACGGGAATGGCCAGCCGTGGGACACGCATTCCAACCATACCGCATCCACTCGCAAACTGTGCTTGGATATCGATCAACCCATCGCCGCGCTACTGCAAGATCTCAAACAGCGCGGAATGCTCGACGACACGCTCGTCATCTGGGGTGGCGAATTTGGACGCACTCCCACGACAGAAAATGCCGACGGCCGCGATCACAATCCATGGGGATTTTGCATGTGGATGGCTGGGGGTGGCGTGCGAGGTGGTATGTCCTACGGCGAGACAGACCAGTTCGGTTTTCGAGCCATGGTTGATAAGGTTCACATTCACGACCTACATGCAACGATCTTGCACTTGATGGGCTTCGATCACGAGCAACTAGTCTATCGGCACGCTGGTCGCGATTTTCGATTGACCGACATCGCAGGCCAAGTCGTGCACAAGATCATTGCATAAGAGTAGAGCAATTGTCCTCAATTGCTCCAAAAACTGCACTTTAGGACTGTTCCCCTAAAGTGCAGTCCAAAAACACTCAGCTCCACAAACACTCTGCTTGGGGAACGATTGAGGACAATCGTTTTACTCTCACGCCCTACGAGCGAATTCACTCAACTGCCTCGATAATCAGACACGCGACCTAAGCAATCGCGAGATTAGTGAAACCAGCTAAGACCCGCGATCTCGAACTGCCAGCAACATCAGCGATGCAGCAAATGCCAGGCAGGCGCTGGTACCGAAGGCAGCCAATCCACCCGCTTGATCGTACAACATTCCAAACAGCAAACTTGCTGGAAGCGTACCCATACCAATCGTGGCGTGATACCAGCCAAATGCTAGACCACGACGCTCGCTACCCACTAAGTCAACCACTAGCACTTTCTCCGCCGATTCGGTGCAAGCGTAGAAAATCCCATATCCCAGGAACAACGCCCAAGCATGCCATGCCGAATCGGCAAAAGCAAACAGCAGATAAACTAGTGAATAGATGCCCCAACCGACGACGATCAAAGCTCGGGGACCAACTCGTTCGACCTGCGGACCGATCAACCAGTTTCCCACGCACTTGACCACGTGAAACACACTCCAAAGTACCGGCAACCAAAAAATCGGAACGCCGAGTTCACCTGCGCGAACCAGCAGAAACGCATCGCTCGAGTTCCCCAGCGTGAAGACCAACAACGACAGCAGATATAGGCGAAATCGTCCATCGAATGGCGCGAGGGTAAGCCGCGGTGCCGGTTCGATCGCCTTGCTCGTTTGGTGATGCGGATCTCGCAATCCTGATGCCAACATCGCCAGCAGTGCCAAACCAGGGATCAGCGTCAATGCGAACAACCAACGATACTGGCCAGGAAAGATAATCAAGAACAAAGTGGCCAGCAATGGACCAAGAGTTGCCCCAGCATGGTCCATGGCGCGATTGAATCCAAAAGCGCGACCTCGCTGGCTTGGCAAAGTAGAGTCCGCAATCAATGCATCGCGAGGAGCCGAGCGAACTCCTTTTCCAAACCGATCAAACAGTCGAGCCAATCCCACTTGCCAGGTAGCACTCATTAGCGCCATCGCCGGGCGAACGAACGAGGTTATCGCGTAGCCGAACAGAATAAACCGGCGACGCGACCCAAGTCGATCCGACCAATGCCCAGCCAATAATTTCAGGAGACTCGCCAGCGAGTCGGCTGCTCCCTCAATAATGCCTAATGACATGCGACTGCCATGCAACACCGTCATAACAAAGTGTGGCAACAGTGGATACGCCATCTCGCTGGCTATATCATTCAGCAAACTTGCAAATCCCAGCAGCTTCACATTGCGAGGCAGTTTGCGTAAATTCGCCGGAGATTCTTCGCTAGGTGATTCTGTCACTGGTTGGGAAAATCCTGCAGTGTCCCGTAGAGACAAGCTGTTGGTAGAGTACTTACTGCAGTAGTGTTAACCATTGATTATCGCTGCCGCAGCAGGGCCACGATATCGGCGCCTGACCAGGGAGCAGTGAGTTCTTGCCGAGCGCCGCCAAAGATTTTGCCGCCGTCTTGCGTTTGACCATCTTCGGCTCGATACCATTCCAAGTTGAATTGTCCGGTTGCTAGTCGAAGGTCGAGGCGCATGCGGACGGTTCGGGTGGAGTTGACATTCGCCGCTCGCTCGTTGCCGTCGGCATTGGGATGGTATATCAGGAATTCGTCCATGTGGCGCCGCATCAGCTTTGGCGCATCAGCATCGTTCTGCCCATTCAGGTCTTCAACCAGCGCATGATCAGGTTCGAACTCTCCCAAATCGACCGATCGCTGCTGAAAGAAGTCACGGATAAAACGTACTGAATCAAGTCCGGCAAGCAGTTGGCGGAAAGTGTTTTCGGGACGCCGATTATAGATGGCTGGTCGCGCACCGGATTCGCTGTAGGGGTGCACTGTCCACCATCGACCTCCGTAATTCGTCGACCCACCGGAAAGCAACCATGCCCAAAACAGTCGCCGCTGCCAATAACGCATATGCAGTGGGTCCAGATTTACTCGGTCCTGTTCGTAGCGATCCTCGCCGAGGAATACGGGCTTGTTCAAGTCATGGTAGACCGCGTACTGCTGTGCTCCAAGGTCGTGGGCATGTTCGATATGCACGTACGTTGCCCAGTCTTCTTTGCCGAAGTAGAACGGCAGGCGACGCGCGTGACCGGTCGATCGCGGATGCTGCCACGGATCATACTGCTGAAGATAACGACCGACCTCCCGGGCCATGGCGTTGCTGTTTGGGTGTTTTTCGCTGTAGTGGGCATCGTTCGTTCCCAACCAGAAAAGCTGCGGAAACGCTGCGAAACGCGCGACCAAATTGCGCAGCAATCGCTCGCGCTGCTTGGCGGTTAGCGCCGTCCAGAATCGATCGTCTTGAGCGTATCCTTCCAGCGGGAACATGATCAACTGAACCGCAATGTCTGGATACTCGTCCAACAACCAGCGCAAGCGGCGGTCAGCAGACTTGAGATTAGCGAGCTGCAATCGATCAAAGGTAGCGTCTTCGAAATACCAGTCCTTCCATTGTTGATTCGATTCCGTAAATCCTCCTTTTTGACTCGCCAGAAAACAGCGGATCGATGTAATCCCGCGCGCGGTATCATCGCGCATGTATCGGGCTACATCATCTTCTGAGACAGGAGTTCCGTTGCCATCTTGGCGACATAGCAAGAAATAAGCCGTATCGTTGATGTTCAGAAACCAGCGTCCGTCTTCGGTGATCCACTGCCGCGCATTTTGCGGATGCGGCAGCAAACGTCCTCGCAAGTGGGAGGCTGCAACGTTGAAGGTCCCGTTCTGCCCATTCAACCTCCGATCCGTAGCGCTTGTTGCCGACCATGTCCATTGGCCAATTTCACTGGCGTAGATTCTTGCTCGCCAAGTACCGTCGCCATCAAAAAACGTATGGACTGTTTTCGCGAATTGGGCTCCCGACGGTGGTGTAAAGGTGACGGAGGAAATCGTATCAAACGGATTGGCCACGTTGCTTTCGCCCATCAGCACGATCTCATGCACGCCAAATTTCACTGCCCGATTTTGGCCTTCGGAAAAGTTGGCTGAGAGTGCGATCGACGCGGAATGAATAGCGGCATAAACAACGATCAGATAGGTTACCATTACAACATGTCGGCGATTCATAACTGCACCTTGATGACTCAACGCTGGCCAGTGACGGCCGGATCTCATGCCGGCTAACTCTCGACGGACGATCGTAATCTGCAAGCACTCGATTGCAAATAACGGTCGCCAACGTACACTGTTGTCGCAAGAATTCTGGTTAGGCGAGCGGCAGATGGGAATTAACCAATACAAGCCCGACGCGCCAGCGAGTGAGAGCCTGGATTGACGCGGCTTGACGCACTCGCTTGCGCGTCGGGCTTGTATTGGTTAATTCCCCACCCCTTGCCTTAGTGAATGATAACCGATGTACGAGGTTGTTGGCATGTCCATTGGATTGGCGTTAAAGGCGTTTGTGGCTGTTCTGTCTAGCAAAGAGACCGCCCAGCGAATTCGCCAAGTCTTTCAGGGTGGCGATTCTCCGTCGGGCTCGACCGATCCGGCAAAGTCGCTCGAACACTCCAGCGCGACTACGAGCGAGAGTGTAAAACCAGCCGTGGTTGCTTTTCAATCGTCGCGCAGCGACGCGTTGACACTGCTGAGTACATTGCAGCGCGAAGCTCGATTTCTTGACTTGGTCGGTGAGTCGCTCGACAGTTACGATGATGCTCAAGTGGGCGCTGCGGCGCGCGAGGTGATTCGCGACTGCCGCAAGTCGCTCGACCGCATGTTCGCAATCTCGTCACTGGACGACCGTGAGGAAGGAACGACGTGCAAAGCCGAGGACACGTGCGCACTGCGAACTAGAATCATCGGCAATAATTCGGGAACCAACAATTCCGGAGTCATTGTGCATCGTGGTTGGAAAGCGTCGCAATGCGCGGTGCCCGTGTGGACAGGAGCTGGCGAGGATCAATTGGTTCTCGCCCCAGTTGAGATCGAAGTTGGCAGTCATGCAAATCGCTAAGTACAGTATCGGTATCGACCTGGGGACTACCAATACTCTATTGGCCTTCGCTGAAATGCGCGTGGACCAACCTCGCGTTGATGTGTTGTCCATTCCGCAAGTTGTCGCGCCTGGTCAGATCGAATCGCTGGAGTCGCTCCCCAGTTTTGTTTATCTTCCTAGCGACTCGGATATTTCGGGCGGCATGCTTGCCATGCCTGGACGCACTGCCAAAGAACCAGTCGTGGGCAGTTACGCACGACAGATATCTGCGGAGCAACCCGATCGAGTTGTCGCGGCGGCGAAGAGTTGGTTATGTCACCATCAAGTTGATCGACACGCGGCGATTCTACCGTGGAACGCGTCCAAAGAAGTCGCGAAGATTTCGCCTGTCGAAGCGTCCCGCTTGATTTTGCAACATGTGGTAGCGGCATGGTCGGCAGCGTTTCCCGCAGCGCCGCTGGCCGAGCAGTATGTGACCCTAACAGTTCCTGCGTCGTTTGATATGGCCGCGCGCGAACTGACTCGCGAGGCAGCGATTTCGGCGGGACTGCCCGAGGATTTTGTGTTACTCGAGGAACCTCAAGCTGCGGTTTACCATTGGTTGAACCGGAAGGGCGATCTATGGCGGCGCGAACTCACTGAAGGCGATCTGCTGCTGGTCGTGGATGTGGGAGGTGGAACGACCGACTTGACGCTGGTGCGAGTCACACAGGAATCAGGCGAGCTCGTTCTGCGCCGGTTGGCGGTGGGAAATCACTTGCTGGTCGGTGGCGATAACATGGATTTGACCCTGGCTCATTTCGCGGCGACCAAGTTTGCTGAAAAAGGGACCAAGCTGAATGCTTGGCAAGCGGTATCGCTATGGCATGCGTGCCGCAAGGCCAAAGAATCTTTGCTGTCGGCTAGTGACAAGAAGACAGAATCCATTTCGGTTCTTGGACGTGGTTCGAAGTTAATCGGAGGCACCGTAACCGTTGACATCGGTCGCGACGAAGTTCATCGATTGTTGGCGGATGGATTTTTCGCGCCCTCGAGTCTCGACGATCGCCCGGCTCGTGACGCGGCCAGCGGTTTTCAAGAACTCGGCTTACCGTTCGAAGTCGATTCTGCCATCACTCGGCACATCGCAGCATTTCTTTCGGACAACCACGAGCCGAACCAGTCCAGCGCGCTGGCTACGCATGTCTTGCTCAATGGCGGTGTCTTCAAGTCCGCGCTGCTGCGCGAAAAACTGGCGGATGTTTTGGCCAGTTGGCACACGGCGAATGAACGACCGAAGTTGCTCGGCGGTGTCGACGATTTGGATCGCGCGGTCGCGTGTGGCGCGGCATTCTATGGTTGGTCGAAACATCACGGCGGCATTCGCATTCGCGGCGGGACCGCGCGCAGCTATTACCTTGGCGTCGAAACGGCTGGTTTGGCGATTCCAGGAATTCCTCGGCCGCTCCAAGCGCTGTGCGTGGTGCCCTTCGCCATGGAAGAAGGCACGGAACTGGATGTTCCCGGCCGCGAAGTCGGATTGGTGGTCGGCCGGCAAGTTCGCTTCCGCTTTTTTGCATCGGCCAATCGCAAGAACGATAAGGTTGGTACGACCCTGCGCGATTGGGACGAAACGGAATTGCAAGAAACCGCGCCGATGGAGTTGACGTTTTCTGCCGAAGAAACGCCCCAAGAAGGATACGTTCCAGTGAGGTTTCACAGCCGTGTTTCGGAACTAGGCGTGTTCGAACTGTGGTGCAACAGTACCAAGGACGATCAACGCTGGAAGCTCGAATTCAACGTTCGGGAAGACAGCTAGCCAAGCAACATGCCGTCGCAACCATCCATCGACTCAGCCTTTGAAAGCCGTGTCAGCCGATTCATCGTCGGCATCGACTTGGGAACCACTAACTCCGCACTCGCCTACATCGATACTCAAGCGCGGCAGAGGAAGGTGCACAATTTCCCAATCGACCAATGGATTGATTTCGGCACGCGCGGACGATTGGATGTATTGCCGTCCTTTCATTACGAGGCCACGCCAGCAGAACGCAAGGAACTGGCAAAAAACTCGTTCAAGTCCAGCGATATGTTGCCGGCCGGTTCGATCGTTGGTTCACTTGCACGCGATCGAGGTAATCAACAGCCCGGGCGCCAGATCGCATCGGCCAAGAGCTGGTTATGCCATGCAGGCATTGACCGCCAAGCGGCTGTACTGCCTTGGCAAAACGATGCCGATGTTGAACGACTGTCGCCTGTTCAAGCGAGCGCGCGGTACTTGGCCTATCTGCGCCACGTTTGGGACGCGGAGCATATCGACCATCCGCTAAACGAACAGGACGTTGTTCTGACTTTGCCAGCATCATTTGACGAAGTCGCGCGACGCCTGACCATACAATCCGCTCGAGATGCTGGACTGCCGCGCATAATTCTGATCGAGGAACCCCAAGCAGCCTTCTATGCCTGGTTGCTGATGCACCAAGATAACTGGCAGACTATTCTGTGTCCCGATTCTACGATCTTGATTTGCGATATCGGTGGCGGCACGACGGACTTTACCTTGATTCGAGTCCGTGCGCCGGACCAGCGGCAATCTTCTTCCGAGACTCTGCACGAAAGCCATCGCCAATTACTTTCGTTGCATCGCGTAGCGGTGGGCAAGCACCTGATCCTGGGAGGGGACAATTTTGATCTGGCACTGGCGAAATTGGTCGAAGCCAAAATCGTCGGTGAAGGAACACTGCCGCCACGTACCTGGGATGCTCTGCGACAATCGTGCCGATCGGCCAAGGAGCAATTGTTGGGCGAGAATCCGCCGCGGGAATACACGCTGAACTTGCCTGGCAGCGGATCGAGATTGATCGGCAGCGGCACGCGGGTACCATTGGATTCCGGTGAAGTTCAGCAAGTTCTGCTCGACGGTTTCTTTCCCTTCGTCGACGTGCACGCACAGCCAGTCGGCCAGGCCGCCGGATTCCAAGAGTTTGGTTTACCGTATGCACAGGATCCGGCGATCTCCAAACACTTGGCCGATTTTCTGTGGCAGCATCGCTGGGACGGTAGATGCGACGACGACCACCAATCGTTGAGTGATTTGGTTGCTGCCAGGCCGGATTTCGTTTTGTTCAACGGTGGCGTGCTCTCGTCCAGTCAAATCCGCCAGCGTTTGATCGAGCAACTGACGCGTTGGTTCAATTCGACCGGCAGTGTGTCGGGAGTCAATTGGACCCCTACGCTGCTAGAAAACGATCGGTTGGACTTGGCTGTCGCACGAGGCGCCGCGTACTTTGGTTTGGTTCGCAGAGGCGAAGGAGTGCGCATCGAAGCCAAATTGGCGCGATCCTATTACTTGGTCATCTCGCAAAATCCTCCACGAGCTATCTGCATCATGCCGGGAGCATCCAGCGCCGGAGATCAGATGCGACTTGCCGAAGTTCCGCTGGAGTTAACCGTCGGCGAACCGGTGCAGTTTTCGATCGCCTGTTCGAGTACGCGACTGGCGGATCGCCTAGGCGAAATGGTCGATGTTGCGGGAGAGAGTTTCAATTTGCTGCCGCCCTTGCGAACGGTCTTGCAGTTGCCTGGCCGACGGCGGAGCGAACGCTTGCCCGTCATTCTGGAGGCCGATTTGACTGAGATTGGGACGTTGCAAATGTGGTGCGCGGCCGTCGACGATTCCCATCGCTGGCAGCTAGATTTCGATGTTCGTTCGACTGTGGAAACAGATCGGATCGCGGCCAGCAGCCAGGACTGCAGTACCATTGTCGAACAATCGTTGTGCGATGCCGCCAGAAGTGTATTGGAGCGAGCATTTGGTACTCACGGAGACTTGGAACCCGACCAGCTCATGCAGAACTTAGCCGAGTGCATGGGAACGGATCGGCAATGCTGGCCGCCCAGCCTACTGCGCGCGATCTGGCAGGACTTGCTCGAATTAATTGATGGCAGTCGACGCAGTCCGCAGCATGAAGCGCGCTGGTTAAACCTGTTGGGATATTGCCTGAGACCCGGCTACGGAGTTGCTGCCGATGATTGGCGAGTTGGACAAACTTGGCGGTTGGTCTATGGCAAGCTGGCTTTTACAGCGCCCAGCTCTCGTAACGAATCGTTGATTTTGTGGCGCCGTATCGCAGGCGGATTCACTGCGGGGCAACAACTGGCAGTGTACCAACAGATCGCCAATTCGCTTCGCAATTTGCTCGATCCGGAAAAGCGTGCCAAAGGGAGTGCCAATCTGAGTATCGGAGAGTTTACGGAGTTGTTGCGTTTGGTCGGCTCGCTCGAACTATTGCCTAAGCAGGAAAAAACACAGCTCGGGAGATGGCTGCTCGATTTGTACGGCGTCAAGAAATGGGCAGCAGCGCGCGGCGCAATTTTGTGGACCATTGGCAGGCTGGGCAGCCGTGTTCCCGTCTATGGCCCATTGAATAACGTCGTCGAAATCGAAACCGTAATTGGTTGGCTGGAGCGTTTGCTGTTGCTGGAAAGCGACGAGCCGAATTGGGCACTGGCGATCATGCAATGTGCGCGACGGACGCACGATCGCTATCGCGATATTGACCACGGACTCCGACGTTCGATCATCGCTCGCTTGCACGCGGCACCCGCCCACTATTTGTCGCTGATCGAGGAAGGAGGATCGCCCATCACTAGCGAAGCTACTCAAATTATCGGCGAATCGCTACCACTTGGACTGCGTCTGCGGTAATTGTGTGCGGTCCGACATCGTAGATTATTAGGCGTTTCTAGATTCGCAAGATTTTGTGACGATCTCTGGGGAAAAAACATGCTAGTGTTGATTAGGGTTGTGAAGTCGGATATCCAAGGTCTCGCAAGAGTGCTGCCATGAAACTCGATCCGGCCAATTTCAAGCTGACTCCGTTGCCGGTTTATTCACCCTGTTATTGCAACCAGTGCAAGCAACCGCTGGCCAGCGCCGGATTGGTTGAAGACAATCTAGCCTGGTGTCCGGATTGTAAGCAGCTCGTAATCACCTCGTACTTTCAAGTACCCGCGTGGGTTGTTGGAGTCGTCGTATTGCTGTGCAGCGAGTTGCTGCTGCTGAAGTAAACGCTATAGCTCGGGAAAATGCGGTTCAAACAACCAGATTGTCGACTTTCGCTCCGCGAAAGCTCTGTCTTTTCCAATCTTTCGCGGAGCGAAAGGCGACTTTAGAAACAAAGCCTAATGTTTGTGAGCTTATCGATGGCTTGCTGCAGTCCAGGGATGATTGACGGGTCTTGCAACAGTGCTCGCCGCATTGCCAGTCGAAGTGCTTTGATTGCTTGTGCAGGTTGACCAGCGGCGGCGCATACGTCGGCTAACATTGCCAGCCCGTGGGCATTCTGCGAGTTAGGCGAGCGGCAGATAGTTTCTTACCAATACAAGCCCGAAGCGCAAGCGAGTGTATGCCAGGATTGACGCACTCGCTTGCGCATGGGGCTTGTATTCGCTGAGGCCTTGGTAAATTCCCATCTGCCGCTCGTCTTAGTGGCTTGCGTTGCATCGGCATGCCAGGGTTCAATTTCGAGAGCCGATTTGAATTTCATGATCGCGTCGGCAGGCCGACCACTTTTTAAGAGGACGAGCCCAATTTGGTACTTCATTTTGGCTTCGCGCGGTTCGATCTCTTCAGCCTGAGCGTGCAGTCGCAGTGATTCTTCGAGTTTTCCATCGAGGAAGGACAGCCAAGCGAGCATGGCAACTCCATAAACGTCATTGGGATCGTCACAATCCATGATCCTATGTTCATTAAGCCGCTTGGCTTTGTCTTCAACTTATGATTTCTACGCGCCGGGCACGTTTTACAAAGTCTGGCTCTATGCGCACGCCAAACCCTGGACCGGTCGGACAGCGCACGATCCCATTCTCAGCCTTCAACGACGAAGAGGAACACTCCACTGGCAATGCCGTGTTGCCCTTGAATTCCATAAAAGGCCCGATGTTCGGAGTGAACGACGCAAAGTGCACAACGTCCATGTAACCCAAGCCGCCACCGGACATATGCGGAACGACTTGCATCCCTGCCAGCGCGCCCATGCGAGCAACTTGTGTCGCGCGAATAAAGCCGCCACCATAATGCAGATCCGGTTGCAATATGTCCACTCCGCGGTTTTCAACCATCCACATCCAGTTGCGCATGCTAAACTCTTGTTCACCGCCTGCTACTGGAATCGTCAACGCGTCCGCGACGTCTTTGGTTTCCCATAACCAATCGAACGGGCAAGGTTCCTCGTAGAATCCGTATTGATATTCTTCCATGATCTTACCGATGCGAATTGCATTGGCGGTATCGTAAGAACTGTTCGAATCAGCATACAAAGCCATAGCGTCGCCGAAGGTTTTTCTGACTAGCGGAATTAGCGCCTCGGTACGTCCTGGCAGCGAGTCCTCATTGCGACTCATTCTTCCGCCAAGCCTGAATTTGATTGCCTTAGCACCCGAGTCCGCAACCAGTTTCTGCAAGTATTCGATTTCTACTTCAGGTTTATTTCCGCGATTGCCACTGGCATGATAGACGGCGATGTCGCGCTTGCGTTGGCCACCAAAAAAATCGGCTACCGGACGCTGACTCGCTTGGCCAAGCAACTCCAACAACCCGATCTCCGCAGCGGCGACACCTGCCCACAACGCGATTCCCTGCAATTTGTAGTTGCTACCATGTCGGTAAACTTCCCACAGCAACTGCTCAAGTTCGCGAGCATCTCGGTTAATGAAAACCGGCGCGATGTTTTTTAGAAAAATGGGATAAGCTTCAGACATCCGCGTTGGATTGGGCGCCGTGACTACCTCCAGTCCGCTTGTAGATCGCGTGCGCAGCAGATACTCCTTGCCAGCTTTCAGCAATTCCATCGACTTTACCACCACGGGTTGCTCGACGAAGTGCAAATCCAAAGTTGGCTGGCTTAGCACACGATCCAATTCCGCCTTCGTTGGGCGGCGAGACTGCTGGTCAGCACCCAGGCACATAGAGTCATTTTCAACTGTTGCGACCAAAGCAGCGGCGGCTGCCAAGCTCAAGCAATCCCGTCGCGTTGGGATCTGTCGATTCGAGAATTCCATAACATTTACTCCCGCGGAAGAGACGTATCGATCTAACGGCAAGCTCCACTACTTCATGTCGCGAATATGTTCAATGGCGGCTTGTCGCATAAAGCGGCTGGCTGCTGGAGTGCTCGTGTGTCCCGCCAAAACGTCGGTGTGAATTGATTTGGGAATTCCAAGTGCGTTATATGCCGCATAGACGCTGGTGGGCGGGCACGTAGTGTCGATAAACCCAACCGTAACGGCTGCTCCTTTGCACTTGGCGCGCGTGGCAAAGTTGACACAGTCGAAATAACGCGCAGTCCTTTCGGATTCGGTGTTAGGCTTGCCGGATGCGTCAGTTGGAACCAATTTTGGCCAACCGTTAACTCTGCCGACACTCGCACCAGTGTGGTCACATCCGGCAGGAACTCCGGCGCACAAGAATGTTACACGAAGATCGAGACCACCCGCAGCGAAGGCTTGGAATCCACCTTGGCTGCTGCCGTAGACTATCATCGTCTTGCCGTCCCATTCAGCTTGTTGCGCCAGAAAGTCGATCGCTCGAATCAATCGCGAAAACATCCCTTTGAAATAGCACTTCTCGCGATCCTCGCGCCCACTGCTTCGATAATCCTTCAATTCTCCGGTGGAAAGCTGTGTGTAGTATTCTGCCGGCTTGCCATTAGGAATGCCATGAGCGTTGATGTCCAGCGCCAACATGCCACCCTCCTCGAGAGCCCAGCTCGCGTTGCCGAGGCTGGCGCTGCGCACACCGGCGCCATGCACAAACAGAATCGCGGGCAGCGACTTCGGCTTGGCATTTCGCGGTCGGCTGAAATATCCCGAAACAGGTGCCCCGAGGCAATCGACTTGCACGTCAAATGATTCGATATTATCCATTGCTGAATCGACAGGTGTGAGTGTGGCGCGAACTGCGATCGCCGCCAAAGCAGACTTTTGAGCAGACCAGAACTGATCGAAATCGTCCGGAACCGGAAGACTTGGTTTCAATTGAAGCGGATCGAATCCCGCCGAAACCAAGGCAGTCGATTTGCCAAATGTCGCGCGCAGCAACAGAAAGCCCGGTTCGGAGAGCTTGCCCTGCACCGTCGCCGTACCATTGATCAATTTCAAACTTTGAGCTGCCTTAGGCTGCACGCCATCCTTGGAGAACACACACTCAACCGAGCCCTCTTCGACTGGTCTATTGTTTAGCGACACAACGATTGAAAAAGTTGCGGTTTCGCCAACCTTGTAAATCGCGTCAGCTCGGTCCGTCGTAGCCTTGATCGCGATCGTAGACTTCGCTTCCTGTGCTCGGGCGACCGTCATCGGCCAGGGAGAATTCATCCACAGCGCCACGGCGATAACGAGAGTCTGCGAAAATCGGGTGCTCATCGAAATCTCTTTGCAAGTAGTCAATTGGTTGCCAGAAGTTAGCGTTCAATAATGTACCCTGATCACTCATTTGCTTGTTGGCGGCACGATGAATTTTTTGTTTGCCAGAAGCGAAAAACGCAGGCGTCAGATAAGCACCTGGCTGCTACCTCTGCGCAGTTAGTTTCTTTCCCGCTAACCAGTTCAACTATCTTCCGTGCCCTTCTTTTCATAACTCTGTGTTTTTCACTCGTTGCGTATTTGTTATACTGAATCGCAATATTGCGCAACTGTAATGCACAGCAAGTTCCTGAGTCTTATTCGGTCTTGTTTGAACCTCAGGGCCGTTCAATTGTTAACACGTGTTGGGTGGATTTGATCAATTGGAAAGAGTGAATTACAGGTCGCCTGTGCAGAGGAATCGCGCATAGCAAATTTGAACCCGTGTTTTTATCTATCATTATTTGGAAAGGGCATTGAAATGAATAACGGTTCGCGCAGCTCGAAGGGATTTACATTGGTTGAGTTGTTGGTGGTGATCGCTATTATTGGTGTGTTGGTCGGCTTGCTATTGCCAGCGGTCCAGGCGGCTCGCGAGGCAGCGCGAAGAATGCAATGCACCAACAATCTGAAACAGATTGGCTTGGGCATGCACAACTATCATGACGTGCACAAACAATTTCCGCCTGGAATTGTGCAGCAACATGCTGATCCTCATTACCAACCCGCTGGTAACAACGTGGTCACGGATGTTGAGAGTTGGGCGTGGGGTGCGTTCTTGCTCCCATTTATCGAGCAAGGAAATCTCTATGATCAAGCTGGGATTGGCCGCGGTGAATTGTTGCAAAACATGACGCGATTCGCCAACACTCCTTTGGCAGTCTATCGTTGCCCCAGCGACAACGGGCCAGTGCTGCGTCTAGCGCAACCGGGAATTTCCTTGCGATTCGCTCCTTGGGCGCTTTCCAATTACAAAGGCAATTGCTCACACGCCGGTTGCGGCATCGACGGCTCGACAGGAGTCTTTTGGCGCGCGGGGTTTTCAAACAGTGGATCTGGTGCGTTCGTGCAGCATAAGATTGGTATTTCCAAGTTGACCGACGGAACGACCAATACGATTCTCGTGGGTGAAGTCTGTTGGACCCGGGGACCATGGATACATCGCGCCGCAGTTTGGGCCGGTTGCATGCAGGGTCAGCAAGGTAATTGTGCCGACGATGTGCTGGCATCCGGACGAGCGGCGATCAATCATGCAGTTGCTCCAGCACCAGGCAACGCAGACCAGATGGCCGAAAGCTACAGCAGTCACCACACCGGTGGCGCGAACTTTGTGTTTGGAGATGGATCGGTACGATTCGTCTCGCAGAACATCGACTACATTTCCAACGGTCCCAGCAATTCAAGCAACGCCGACAGCGCTTACGAATATCTGATGCATCGCGAGGACGGCCAAGTGATCGCCAACTTCGGCGATTAACGTTGCTTGAAAGCAGACTCGTTTTGGAAAGCTTGCTCCGTCGATCTCGTTCGAACGTGGCCGCAATAACGCCCAGTTAATGCGGCCACTTTTGAATTTAAGCCGATTTCAGGATTCAGAAACAAGTCACTATTGAGTCGAAATCCCATTGTCATGAGATCGCATTCCTTGCCGAACTTCCATATAAAGTGACTGAGGATTATGGCAGGCTACAATACCGGTCGACTTCCCATTTGAATCCAGAGTAGGCTACGCGAGTGCCGGATTGCCTAATGACAGTAATCAATTTGCTTCGGTGCGAGGTACGTGAACATTGGCATACGCTTCCAACGCAATTAAGAGGCCTTCGAGGCGATTAACGGCGACGGGAAGTTCCGATTCAGCTAAGTCCATAACGCGCTGTAGTTTTGCTTGCAGTTTGGTGGCCTCGCGATGCCACACCAAATTTGCCTCGCGAGCCAAGCGCACTTGCCGCTCGCACAGCGATTGTCGCTCGGTAGCTTTGGCAAGGTGTTTTCGCTGCTCGGTGCAAGGACGCTTTTCCGATTCACGCACATAGGACTCGCATCGCGCCAGCGATTCCTTTGCCTCGCGCCACACTCGATTGGCGGTTTTCAATTCGTCTTGCCAATACGCTTGGGCTCCGTCTTCGATCCAAGAGGCGATTTTCCTCATTTCCAATTGCAGATTTTCAAGTTCGCGCAACAGATTTACGCGAGTTCGTTCGCATTTCTCGCGCAGAACTTGCATCTGGGCCATCGAGCGAACATCAGCCGTAGAACTCAATTCGATTCTCCAAAATCCAGTTGGCCGCGACGTCGACGCCGTTGCCTGGTCGTGGCGTAGGTAACTACCTTTGCAAATATTGATCGATAATTTGCGCCTTCTTCAGCAAATAGGGTACGTGCTGGTCAGCAGTTTCTACGATTTTCTGAATCGCTTTGAGATGCTCTTCGAAGTCGTCAGCGAACTTGCGATGCTCTTGATCGCGCCACGAATCGGACAGTTTGCCCAGCGCTTGAGCCAGGGTGCTTGTAGAATCGCGAAGCTGTTGGTTATAGCGTTTTAGCAATGCAGCAAACTGCCGCAGTTGCTCGGGATCGACGATCGCTTGAGACATGATTATTTTCCTCTTCTCTTCTCAGCTCAGTATTGTACCTCGATCACGCGCATCGATTTCCACTTGCCTTGAAAAAATCGTCCACCGAATGCGATTGCCATTGCCAGCACCCATAAGGCGATGACCCACCACCACAGCATGACACTACTGCCAAACCGGATTTCATAGGCGACTCCCAGGAGCACCACTCCAAAGGACAGAACCGTTGTGGCTAACAGCACGAACCAAGTGTCGCCCGCACCCTTGATTGCACCCACGTAGACAATTTGAAATCCATCGATCACGCAATAAAGTGCAATAATTCTCAGCAGCGGCACTAGCATCGGACGCATCTGCTCAAATCGTTCGGCGTCCGTACCCCACGAATAAATGGCCACCATGAAATCGGGAAACAGTCCCAAGAGAATTGCAAATATTCCGGTATAACATCCTGCCAGTACCGATGCGCAGGTTACCGTCCGCTCAGCCAAATCGATTCGATTCTCGGTCAAACGTTGACCGACCAGTACTCCTACGCCGATCCCCAGACCCATCATCGGCACAAAAGCTAGAACATTCAATCCTAGCGCCAGCGTCGTAGCTGCCATGGGTAGCTCGCCCAGCTTTCCAACTTGCAACATGATGATCGTAAACGCTCCTGCCTCGGCCAGCATTTGCAGCCCTGCTGGCGCTCCAAAGACAACCAATCGTTTCAGTAGCGCTGGCTCCCATGGACTCGCGCGATTAAAACACAGTTCGCTTCCCATCGCGGAATCACTGTGAATCAACCAATGTGCCATAGGGACTTTGATCCAAAATGATATTGCAGTTGCTACGGCTGCTCCCAGCACGCCCATGGCGGGTATTGGCCCCCAGCCAAAAATCAGTATGAAGTCCAGGACCAAGTTGACAACTGTGGCAAGTGCATCGATCAGCATGACGGCTTTGGTTCTGCCTAAACCTGTCAGCAGCCCGCCTTGAGCGCTGTAGATCAAGACAGCTAAACCACCTACCAACAATACTCGCAGATAGGTCGTCTCCATTTCTCGCAGTTCTGGGGCGTGTCCGGCAAGAGCGAACAGGCTAGGTGCGAACACCAAACAGAGTAGCAGCAATGGCACAATAATCCAGGCTAAACGCATCGCATGCTGGTAGGCTACGCCGATGCGATCTCTCTGCTTCGCGCCAACATATTGCGATACAAAGACACTTACATAGCCCAGCAGCCCGGTCGGCAAACAGATAATGCACCAATATACGGAACCGGCACCCATCGCGGCCGATGCAGCTTTTTCAGATTGCCAATATAAGAGCGTTCTGTCGGTGAATAAAGTTAACGACACGAACGCTGTAGAGGCCATTAGTGGTAGAGCCAATGAGATCAATGGGCCGGGTCCCCATTCGGACTTCCACCACTGGCAAACTCCGCCTTGAGTCATTCCTGCTCCAACATTCTGCAACATTCATATAATCCATGGTTCAATCGGTGCGGTCATTACTCTACACTGCATCTACTCACTGTTGAAGTCAAAATGTCCACAAGGGTTCGCGCTATGTCGTTGTCATTCGCAAGAATTGCTGCGTTTTGTTCTTTGAATATGCTCATTGCCTACCATCAGATCCCATTGGCCATAGCGCAAGAACGCGGCATTGGAGATTTCCCAAAGTTGTCCGAAAGCTCAGACTGGCCCTGGTGGCGCGGGCCATCGCGCAACGGCCAGGTCGCCGCGGCACAGTTGCCGATCGAGTTTGGCCAAGAGAAAAATTTGCTGTGGAAGTCGCTGGTTCCTGGACGAGGGCATAGTTCGCCAATCGTTGTCGGAGGACGAGTATTCTTGACGACTGCCGACAAGGCTTCACAAATTCAGTCGGTGGTCGCATTCGACTTGGTTTCTGGCAAACAGTTGTGGATCGAGCAAATCAACCAGGGCGGATTTCCCGAACATAATCATCGCAATAACACAGAAGCAACTCCGACGATCGCCAGCGATGGTGAGCGGTTGTTCACCGTTTTCTTTAATCACAAAACCACGCAAGCGACCGCGCTAGGGCTCGATGGCAAACAACTTTGGCAAAAGACCGTGGGGCCATTCAATCCCAAGCGATTCGAGTACGGTTATGCTCCGTCTCCACTGATCTACCAAGGACTAGTGATCGTTGCCGCAGAACATGACGGTGAAAGTTACCTAGTTGCACTCGATCGCCAGACGGGGACTCCAACCTGGAAGACAGAGCGTCCTGCCAGTATTTCTTTCTCGTCACCGGTAGTAGCCCATGTCGCCGGTAAGGACCAACTGCTGATCAGTGGTATGGATCAGGTCTGGTCCTACAATCCGGCGTCCGGCAAATTGAATTGGTCCGCGCCTGGTACCGCCACCGCGACTTGCGGTACAGCCGTTTGGGAAAAGGACATTGTGCTTGCCAGTGGCGGTTTCCCGAAAAACGAAACTGTGGCGATTCGCGCCGACGGCAGTAAACGAGTACTGTGGAAGAATAATAAGAACTGCTATGAACAATCAATGATCGTCCACGATGGACACTTGTATGCGCTAACCGACGGGATTTTCTTTTGCTGGCGCATAACAGATGGAAAAGAAATGTGGCTGAAACGACTCCCCGGTGCCGTCAGCGCCTCCCCAATTCTCTCCGCCGGAAAAATTTATTGGGCGAACGAAGGAGGTACGATGTATGTAGTTGCCGCGAATCCATCCCGATTTGAACTACTTGCCGAAAACAAGATCGGTGACGAAGCCTTCGCCAGCCCAGCGGTCAGTGGCAATCGTTTGCTGCTGCGAGTTGCTTCGAATCAAGATGGCAATCGCCAAGAGTGGTTGTGTTGCTTTGGGAATTGAGCCCGAATCTCAGGTGCTTCTCAATGTCCTGTAAAGCTTCGCTATTTTCTATTCGTTGACATTTACGCTAGTATTACTTTGAGTTTTCCACGAATCGATCGCTAATTCCCTACCTCCATTGGACCCCGCCATGCCAATGAACCAGTTCTCCGAGTCGACCAGCAATGGACATGCCCAACAACATCGTCTCGCGTCTGGCTCCAGTCCATTCGGTCCTCCAGGCCAAGACTTGATTCACATAGGAAATCGCAGGTGGTTCCTGCAAACTGGACTGGGCGGAATCGCTGGTGTCTCTGTGCCGCTGCTGTTGTCCGCCAAGGCCCGCGCCGCCAGCCAAGGCCGACCGACTAAGTCTACGTCGATTATTCAAATCTGGCTTTCCGGCGGGCCGAGCCAAATTGATACTTGGGACATGAAGCCCGAGATGCCGGAGAACATCCGAGGACCTTTCCAGCCGATACCGACTTGCGTTCCTGGGATTCAGATCTGCGAGCACATGCCGTTGCTGGCCAAGTATATGGACAAGTTCACTATTATTCGGTCGATGGATGCCAGTTCCAGCAACCATACTCCCATTACGTTTCAGGCGGGGAACCCAAAAGCACAGCGTACAGATATCGGTCGACAGGGAGGTGGCTATCCGTCGATGGGCTCTGTAGCTGCAAAATTTCACGGTCCGAATTCTCCTGGTATGCCACCATACGTTGCTCTAGCGAACAGTTTAGCGGCAGATGTCTACGGAGCCGGGGACCTCGGTCAAGAATATGAGCCGCTCGATGGTGGTCGCGTGGAGGGCCGCTTTGCGATGCCCAAAGGACTGGACATTCCACGTTTACGAGACCGAGAACAATTGCGATTGGAGTTTGATCGTTACCGCGAGCAGGTTGAGCATTCAAACGGTTTCGCTCGTCAGGACAAATACACACAAGAGGCGTTCGAGTTAGTGCTCGGAGGAGCTGCTCAGAGTGCTTTCGATTTATCTCAGGAACCGGATTCGATTCGCCAACTTTACGGGCGCGATTCTTTGGGAGAAAAGGCGCTATTGGCGCGGCGACTTGTCGAAGCCGGCGTGACCTACGTTACCTTGAGCGACGCGTGGGGACATTGGGATCATCACGGCGACGAAGTTCGTTGGGGTGGAATCTCAAAAGGGCTGGCTCCGATGCTACCGGTGCTCGATCGTGGTATTACGGCACTAGTAAATGACCTCGACCAACGCGGAATGCTCGAGACAACTCTCGTTTTAATTATCGGTGAATTTGGTCGCAGCCCAGTAATGACCAAGACTGCCGGTCGCGATCACTGGCCACAAGTAATGTCCATGCTTGTCGCTGGCGGAGGCTCACGCGGTGGCCAAATCATCGGTGCAACCGATCGTCGCGGAGGCGCAATTCAACAGCGGCCACTCGGGCCCAGCGATCTAGCTGCAACAGTCTTCGAACATTTGGGAATCAATCCCTACGATCACTGGATCAATCCTTCAGGTAGACCTACTGCCCTGGTCGAAGGTGGTCAGCCAATTGCCGAACTGTAGTGGGCAATTGCCTCGTTAATAACTTCTCATGATTGCGGTTCGGTGCGATCTAGGAGGTGTGTCGTTGCTATGCATCTCCGATGCACGTGTTTGTTAATCGTTTTCTGTGGCACCTTGATCGTCAGCGGGCGGATTGCTGGACTCGCTGTCGCCCAAGATCGCAATCGTGCTCCAACAGTCGACGAATCGATTCGGAAATGGGCTCAGGACGCTCCGCTATCGCTTCGTTTTCAAGGAACGACGGCTGACCAATGCCGCCACTGGCAAACCGATTTTGCGGACAAGTTACGCAAGTCGCTTGGCGAGTTTCAACCACCCAGATCTTGGACACAGACGGTGCTACGCCGAATCGAACACATCGATCACACGTTTGAAGATTTATTGCTCGAGAGCGAAGGGAAAGTTCTGCCCCTATGCATACTGACTCCCAAGGGAGCAAGCGAGCAGAAATATTCTGGCATCTTGGCGCTACACGGCCACGGACCTCGCGGTCATCTGGCGATCGGTGAGGGCGACAGTGGAGAGACCTTGGTGCGAGCGGGATTCGTGGTGGTCACTCCTTGCTTTGCGCCGTTCGGAGTACGGCTGGGTGATCCCGAAGCGTATGGCAAACAAGACCCGTGCGGCGTGACATTCGTGCGCATGCAATTGCTGGGCAAGCTGCTGATCGCGGAAAACCTACGAGACAGCTTGTGGGCACTGGAATTTTTGATGAAACAACCCACGGTCGATGCGGATCGAGTTGGCTGTGTTGGCTTGTCGTACGGTGGCCGCATGACCATGTTGACAGCGGCGCTCGAACCGCGCATTAGAATTGCCGTCGTTTCTGGAGCCCTCAACGTCATGCAGGAGCGCATTGAGCAGCGATACAGTTGTGGCGCGCAAGTGATTCCGGGCTTGCTGGCTTTTGGTGACGTTCCGGAAATCGCTTCCTTAATTGCTCCGCGCCCCGCCATTTGGCAAATCGGTTCGAGCGATTCTTTAATCAAACCCGACTGGGCGACAGCGGCCATCGAACGCATGCGACGTAGCTATCAGGACCTTGAAGGCCAGCGATTCGCTGGTCATCGATCGATTCGAGGGTGGCCACCAGTGGAATTGGCAGCTTGCCCTACCCATGTTGCAGCAGGTGTTGCAGCACTCTGACGCCTCTAGACAGTAAGAAAGGAGAGGCAAACCTAACTGTCAAGCTCAAGGGAAACCGATGCCACGTCCCGACTTTACCAACGAAGAAAGATACTTAATCGAGTCCATCAAATCACGTGACTCGGCTAGTGTTCTGAACTCAAATGCATGGAGCTACGTCATTTGCAGTGCGCTGATTGCCGGCTCCGCAGCGTACTACGGTGATATCGCCATGATGACCATAGCGTTTGTCATCATCTGTGGTTACCGATTTTACGAATGGAAACAACAGCAGAAGTGGGATCCGATTTGGCGTTCAATTATCGAAAAATTTGAATCCGCGACCATTGAAGTTGATGAAAAACCGTACGATTCAACAATTCTGCCCGGATGAAGAGCGAAAGTGAAACAAAATACTTGACGGCGGAACCAGTTAATGCGACTATTAATCGAGCGTAATTGTCGCGTTACCTTCAAGTGCGAGCACATTTGGGTGTTGGATCGTATGAGCCTCCTTCGGCAAATCGTATGCTTTCTGGCCTTGGCGATTGCCAGCGCCGGTGCGATGCCGTTGTGGCTGCATCATCATGCTTGTCATTTGAATTGCAGAGCTGAAGCCGCTGTCTGCGATACACGGCACAGCAGTCATTGCTGCTGTTCGCACAGCGGCACCCAGGCATCTCTCTCGGCAGACAAGCAAGCGACGGGCGGGTTGGAAATTGTCGCGCCCCACGATGATTGCCAAATCTGTTTTCACTTGTCGCAGGCTACCGCGCGTCCCACGTCTGTGCCTTTGATATCGGAATGCGAACTTTCGAGTGAATTTGCACACTTCTACCGGCAAGATGCTCATCTACAGGTAAGAACCACCAATCTTTCTCGCGGACCTCCGGCCGCATAGCACCACTTCTGAGTCAACTGGTGTTCTCTTCGAACGATTGTCCTCAATCGTTGTTTGAGCGATGCCCCCAATTGTGATTGAGCAATTGCGGTAATTTGCTCAACTGCGCGCCCCTCGAAAAGAGATTTTTTCGAGCAATGATTTTATCGTACATTTCTATTTATTGGTGCAAATAATGAACGAACTGAAAATGCGAGCCTTCACGTTAGTGGAGCTGCTCGTCGTGATTGCAATTATTGGTGTCTTGGTGGGACTGCTACTTCCAGCCGTACAAGCAGCCCGAGAAGCCGCGCGTCGCATGCAGTGCTCCAACAGCGTTCGTCAACTGGGACTTGCGATCCATAATTACGAGTCCACATACAAACGACTGCCGTCAGGTTTTGTCTCCCATGGTTCGACGGGCGAGCCTGGATGGGGATGGGCGGCGGCTCTGTTGCCGTTTATGGAACAAACCAATTTGGCCAGCCGGATAGACTTCCGCGTGCCAATCGAAGCAGACGTGCATCGCGAAGTACGCGTGGCGGTGATTCCTACGTTTATCTGCTCATCGGATATTGGTCCGAACCTCTTTGAAATAGCCGAAGGCGATGGACATAGCCATGGAACGAACAGCCATGCCGCTCGAACAACTCGTCTCGCCGGAGTGGATGACGATGGTGACAAACTGTTTCCAATCGCCAAGAGCAATTTCATGGGGATGTTTGGTACTTTCGAACTAGAAGACGCTCCGTTTCGCGGAGACGGCATGTTTTTTGGGAACAGCCGTATTCGATTTAGCGATGTGCTCGACGGACTTAGCAACACGATCATGATTGGCGAACGAGGCAGCCGATTGGGTAGTGGTATATGGCATGGCAACATCCCTGAAGCCGCTGAACCTCATGCGCGCATCTTGGGAGTCGCCGATCACGCGCCCAATGACCCGGTGGGTCATTTTGAAGACTTCAGCAGTTACCATCCCGCTGGCGTTAATTTCATGCGCGCAGATGCTTCGGTTTTCTTCGTGCCCAATACGATTGACCATCGTTTGTATCAAGCGATCGCGACGCGCGCCGGAGGTGAGATTGTCAGCAGTAATGAATAACTGACTGCTGCTGGCTGTGAATCGCCACATCGTGTTTCCGTCGAGATAGACAACATCCTGCAAAGTGATTTCGTTATACTCGTACCCACCTCGGAAACATGATGCTCTTCAGTTCGAATTGAGAAAGTGCATGAGAATGTGGCAAACAAAGCGAATGCGTTTGTTAGACTCGTTACTGTGCCTGACTACTCTCTTTGTTGCAGCAATGCCGGGCAGTTACGCGTTCGGGCAATCTAAATCGGAAGATAAGATGATACCCTTTTATATTGGAACCTATACCGGACCCAAGAGCGAAGGGATTTATCGCAGCCAACTCGACCTGGCCAGCGGCAACCTGGCGGAACCGCAACTGGTTGCCAAACTGGATAATCCGTCCTTCCTGACGATTCATCCGACTAAACCCGTGCTTTACGCGGTCAGCGAAGTGCGTCGCGGAGATCAGCGGCATGGTGCTCAAGTGATGGCCTATCGCATGGAAGCCGATGGCAAGTTAACGGAAATTGGCGGCCAGCCATCTGCGGGTCAAGGGCCTTGCTATGTCTCCACAGACCAAACTGGTACGGTTGCGCTTGTGGCAAACTATGGCAGCGGCAGCATAGCGTCGTTGCCGATCAACGATGACGGCTCACTTGCTCCACCGGCCAGTGGAATTCAGCACGAGGGCAAGAGTGTCAATCCACAGCGGCAAGAGGGCCCTCATGCTCACTGCATAATAAGCGATCCCAGCAACGAGTTTGCGTGTGCGGTGGATCTCGGGTTGGACCAAGTACTGGTGTACAAATTACACCACGGTACCGGCAAACTTGAGGCACAACCCAGCGGGAATTATCGTGCCGCTCCCGGTAACGGTCCTCGTCACCTCGCTTTTCATCCCGACGGCAAGCACGCTTTTGTCAATCATGAAATCGCGTCCAAACTGTCGTCCATCCGCTGGCAAGCGGGTCGGTTTCATGAACTTGAAACACTGTCCACGCTTCCGACTGACAATGCCGACTCCAACTCAACTGCGGAAACGCTGGTACACCCCAATGGCAAATTTGTCTACTGCTCCAACCGCGGCCACAACAGTATCGCGATCTTTGCGTTCGATGCTGCGGCAGAGAAACTCACTGTAGTCGGTCACGCGTCGACGCTGGGCAAGACTCCGCGCAACTTCAGGATCGATCCAACCGGCCATTACTTATTAGCAGAAAACCAGGGTTCGGATTCGATCGTCCCGTTCCGCATCGATCCAAGCTCTGGCCAACTAACGCCAACCGGAAACTCAATTTCCGTTGGCGGTCCATGCTGTATTAAGTTCGTCCTGGCCAAGTAGATAGCAAACTGGGTACGAGCAGAACTGATCAAACCAGTTCGCTGATTGGTGATTGCTCGACCAGTCGTTGAGGTCTTCCACTTGGGTCGATGATGGTTGCTGTGCCAACATCGATACCAAGGTTGTGGTACAACGTCGCGATGATCTCTTGCAAATGGACGGGTCGGCCAACTGCGAACTCGCCGAGCCGATTGGTTGACCCGATCGCTTGCCCCACTCGCATACCGCCGCCAGCCAGCCAGGCACAGCTAACATTGGACCAATGATCGCGACCTGCTCCGTTATTGATTTTTGGGGTTCGACCAAACTCGCCCCAGACCACCACTGTGACATCGTCCAGCATGCCTCGTTGGTCGAGGTCTTCGACCAAGGCACTCAAGCATTGATCTAGTTTGCCACCGTGATCACGAACCAGCGCAAAGTTTTGCCCGTGACTATCCCAGCGCCCGTAGCTGAGACTAACGCAACGTGCACCGGCCTCCACCAAGCGGCGCGCAATCAGCAGATGTTCATTGCAAGTTGGCGCGCCATCGTATTGATAGTTGTAAGGCTTGCCATCGCCATAGCGCGCAACAATTTTCGGATCTTCCTTGGACAGGTCGAGCGCGTCGAGTAACTTGCTGCTGGTGAGAACATCCAGTGCCTTGGAACCGAACGCATCCATGCTCTCCATCACACCGCGAGCATCGAGGTCGCGGCGCAGCCGGTCGAGACTACCGATCAACTGCTTGCGATTCTGTAGTTGCTCTAGCGATATGCCATTGAGTTTCATGTTCTCCATACCCGGTCCATCGGGCTTGAATGGCGAGTAAGCTGCACCGAGAAACCCGGCGTTTCCCGAGTCCGACCAAGGCACATGTTGGGTGCGATTGGCCAACCCAATGTAAGCCGGAACGGACGAATCGCACGAGCCCAGCATTTTTGCTGCTGCGGAACCGACCGACGGCCTACCTCCGAGCGCTTTCATATCGTCGTTCAGCCAGCCGCTCATGCACTGATAAGAATCGTGGCGATCTCGGCAACCGACTACCGATCGAATCACGACCGATTTGTGCATCAAACTGGCGAGCTTGGAAAAAACTTCACAAATTTGAATTCCGGAAACGCTTGTCGGTATCGGACGAAATTCTCCGCGAATTTCGCTAGGTGCGTCGGACTTGATTTCCCACATGTCTTGATGGGGAGGTCCGCCCGCCAAAAACACATTGATGACTGCCTTGTGTCTTTGCGCTCGGCCGGTTGTGGCTTCGGCACGCATTAGGTCAGCGAGCGAAAATCCAGCTCCACCGAAGCTGAGCCCGCCGATTTTCAGAAAACTACGTCGAGAAACGCCGTCGCAAAAACGTTGATTTCCGCCAAGGATCGTCAGCATGGCAGCATCCAGTTGTTGAGGTGGGAGAATTTGATGGGCTTATATTCAAATCGGATTTCGAACCGCGAAACTACTAGCTTTCGCGCCAAGTCGTCAAAATCATCGAATTCCGTTCCCGCTAAGTCAATAGCATACACCAATTTCGGTCAGACTGCTTGAGTTGAATGACTTTACAAGTGATCGCGGCGAAGTCGTTGATTCCGGGTACATGGGAAAGGTGGAACCGAAGTTCGATCGGAATCCTTGATACGCGTTCGAATAGGCAAACTGGCTTTGCCTTGTCGTGTCCAATATGATTTTGGCATCATGACTCCATCTCTGCCCACAATGTACCTATTCAACTATCGGCAGCGTGTAGTTCGCTGGGTGCTTTCGACAACCGCCTTGCCGCTCGCGTTGGCAATGTGGTGGACGGCAGTCCATTTCCCTATCTCCAGTTTGGATTACTGGTTTGATGTTAAGTGGATCGACGACCGCTTCGTGGTGATCCAGCATCAATACTTGCCTTATCGCCACGGCATGCTGCGACCACATCAGTGCGTGTTTCGAGAATATCTGGTTGATTGTGAACGCAGAGTTCGAACGCAGTTGAACGGAAAGACATCAGAGCCAGATTTTTTTTACTCGGCCAAGTTGCCTGAAATATCTCCGGGCGGAAGTATTGTTCGGACTAGTCATCGCTACAACCGTTTCTGGCTTCAACAAATTGATCCTAGCACTCGGAAGTCACGCGTTCGATCTGTTGGTAAATATTCATCCGCTCTCGTTGGGAGTCGATATCTTATCTCACAGGGGCAGCACGAATTCTCGAATCAGACGTTCCTGGAATGGCGCGATTTGCTAGACCCAGAATTTGCAATTCGACGGCGACCGTTCGAAGCGTTTACCAACCATTTGGTGCCAATTGTCGGCGCACCGGCTTTTTTTGCCGTTCCACTTGTTGGCAATCTTCCTTGGTATAAGGATTCAAACGATATACCAAACTCAACGGTGGTTTGGATTGACGAACTGCGCCGTCCAGATCGACTGCATCCAACACCCATTCCGAATTTCCAAGGGTATGTCGAAATGTTGGTGCTCTACAAAATGTCCGATCAGGGACCAGAGTATGTTTCCCGCTGGCCTGTAGTTGGATGCAGTGGATTAGTCACCGTCCAAACCTCAAGCGGTCTGATATCTTCGCTTCGACCCGATGCTACAGCCATCGACGTTCGGGATGCGATGACTGGCAAGATAGTCTCCAGCGTGCCCGTTCCACCGAGCGCGCTACCGCCGGATTGCCGTCCAAACTGGCGATTGCACGAGAAATTTCTAACGCTGTTCGATATCAACAGGAAACCTGTTCAGACTTTGGACGCAGCGACTAATACGATTATGCCGACGCAAGGTGCATTGGACGGTAGGGTGTATGACCAAGTAGGCAAGAACTATTTGACCATTCGAGACGCGGACTTGTCCAAACCTGAGAGTTGGCCATTGACCTTTCAAGTACGGGAGTTGCCCACAGGCAACATTCTGACAAGCTACAAATATTCTGGATTGAATTTTTCCTCACCCAAATTCACATTAGATGGAAAGCAAGTGAAATACATTGGTGATCGGGAGCGGGTGATCTATGTCGACGCCCTCAATGGAAAAATCGTTCGCGTCATCGAAGACACAGTCGGCAGGCGCGCGCTGATTGGAGTCTGTACGAGCCTTTTCGCAATCGCGTGGTTGGTATTGTTTATTGGTGAATGTCGACGTGCGGGCGTTTCGGACCTGGTGCGTTCTTTGCTTCTTACGAGCGTCCTATTGGGATTTCTCGTCGCGCGGCTCTATTTCAGCGGCAACCATCAGAATTACAATCGCGTCGCATGGCAGGTCATTGGTGCTTTAAAGATCGCCTGGGGCATCGCAGTAGCGTTGCGATTGGCATCGCCAGTCACAGATTTGCGGTACCGTACTCTGCAGGGCTTTGTATTTCTCTTGATTTGTTGGGGATTGGGAACCGCGCTGGTCGAAAGCGGATGGGAAATGTACTGGGCCGTTTATCAATTCATCGTCATGGGTGGATTACTTTTGACTTGGGCGGTGGGCTTGCGACTGCTGGGTAAGCTACCACCTCGGGAATGCGCGTTGCGTCGCAGGAAGACATATTCGCTTCGTTTGTTGTTTATCTGGATAACGCTAGCCGCGATCGTAGCAGCGTGGGCCAATCGATTCAATTGGCGCGGTTTGTTAGATTATTTGACTCCTCAGACTGCATTGGTTGGCGCATTGGAGGTTAGTGCGCGGGTCTTCGTTGCACTTTCTGTTGTGTGGGCAACTCGTCATATAGTTCAACGGCCTATGTTAAGTGTGGCTTTGGTCGCGACAGTTCTTGTGCCAGCCATCTTTGGCCAAACCCATTATCGATCGCTTGGATTTCATCCAGACTATGTAGCTGATGGATTTTTATACGCTTGCTGGCACTTTGTTTCGATCGTGATCATAGTCGCAATAGGATTCTCTTCAGGCTCGAATTCTCACCATCCAAAGAAAGGCCTGATTTGGGCCTGACGATACGAATCGATGGTGTGCCACGCTCGAATATGGCAATCCAAAGGCCGCGTGCCCAGTCAAGTAAACTCAAGCATTACGCCTTTACTTGCGGTCTGCTTGTCCGGCTGCTTTCGCTGCCAATTCTCCTAATTGGCGCGAGAGTTCGGGGTTTGGCTTGGCCATAGCTTCACTGTCGGCGCCAATCCAATTGATCGCTGCCAGAATGGATGCCAGGAACTGCTTGTTTTGCCAAGTGTCAGGTCGGTGGCCGAGGTTGTTGTAATAGATTCGTCCTTGGCCCCACTGTTTGACCCACGCGATGGGTACGTGCTCGGGGCGTTTGAGTTCGGTCTTCTCCATATCCAAGCTCATCAAAACGCGGACATTTTCTGGTCGCCAGTTGCGATATTGATAAATCTCTTCTTTCATGGTGATCTCGCGTCCGAATGGAAGCATGGTGGGGTGATTTGGTTCGTGGACAGAAATCGTTACTTGGGTATTTGCGCCCCATGGATGTCCAATAAACGAACCACCAATCATCTCGTAATACAATTTGTTTTCTTTGAACGTGTCAGTTGAGGAATGGACACCAATGAACCCATGTTTCGCTTGTTTGAGCCAGTCGTTGATGAAGTAATTCATGTTCTCAGCGCTGATGGGCAAATCACCGCTGGTATAAAACATGACGATGTCAAACTTCTGCAAGTTTTCGCGAGTCATGTCGGCTGCGGCGTCTTGAGAAGTCTGCAACGTGAAAACGCCAGACTGCACCGACAGTTGGCGCATCGCTAGTTCGCATTCGGCTAACTGGCCTTCTGGGCGCTTTACAGGTTGGTGCACAAATCCTTTGCTCTGCGTAATCATCAGCACTCGCGGCTGGCCATCCGCCGCCAGACAAGGCGGCGAAATTGCCAACACGGACAAGCCAATAACGCTGGCGCCGATTACCAGCAAGTTCCTACCGAATGACCGAGCGATTCTCATGATTGCATCTCGCATGAATAACCACGACTTTGAACTCGCACAAGTTGAGGCATTCTGCATTTCGAAAGCGCGCTTGGCAAGTACCTAGGGTCGGGCTGATAAAAAGTGAACCGCTGGTGCTAGCCACTGGCTAGACGGGACTTACCGGATCCGACTCATCGAGGCTGGACCAGACATTTAGGCTGGGGAATTCAGTTCCGAGGAATTGTGCTAACTGATCCATAGCAAATTTCTCGCTGGCAAAGTGTCCGATCAGGACTAACGACACACCGGTCGCTTTGGCTTCGAGGCAGTGGTGAAAAGTTGCTTCTCCAGTTAGCAGTACGTCACAACCGGCCGCTAATGCAGCCGGGAGCAGGCTGGCGCCGCTGCCGCAGGCGATCGCAACTTTAGAGATCGATTGGCCAGCATCGACGACTCGCAACCGGCTGTGCGGGATCGTGCTTTTAGCCATCCGTGCAAAGGAAACTAGATCAGTTGGCGAGGTCAACGTTCCGTACCGTCCTGCGCCAAGCTCGTTGGAAAATAACTTGGTGCAAGGAATGAGGGGTTCCGCGGATTGCAAAGACAATCGCTGCGCGATTTGGGCATTAATACCGGCCGCAGCAGAGTCCCAAGCGGTGTGAGCCGAGAATACTGAGATGCCCGCTCGCGCCAAATTCCAGACTAGTTTTCCGCTGGCGGATTCAGTTGTGATACGACTGAGCGGTTTGAACGGAAGGGGATGGTGCGAGATAACCATCTCGGCTCGCCGAACAATGGCTTCTTGAACGCTTTCGGGTGTCAGCGTCAAGCAAGTCATCAGGCGCTGGACGCTGGACGACGGGTCGCCAAGAAGTAGTCCGACATTATCCCATGACTCGCTTAGTTCTAACGGTGCGATGCGTTCAAGGGTTTGGGCGATTTCACGGACCGTCGCCATGGAATTTACTCATTTTCGGGCCGTGGCAGGTCGCGAGGAAATGGAGCAAACTCAGCTTCAGGCAGCGATTCGAAATTGTTCTCCAGCCACTGCATCCGCTCGCTTTCGGTCGCGTAATATCGCAACCAAACATCCACATCGCCTTCGTCCACGCAACGCCAATGAAGGTAATTGTCTGGCAGGTCGAGTTTCTTTTCGCATGACGGCAGAATGTCGCGCAAGATCAGCGTGTACAACTGTCGATCCGAAAGATGCTCGGTCATGTCCAACACGATTCTTGCGCTAAACAATCGGTCGATGGTATCGTACAACAGCACGCGCAGTACGTCGTCGTCCAGCGATTCCGGCGTGGGTAATGTCAACTCTGGAAAGAACCACTTGCTGATCGGCAGCGCCGGCGCGCGTTCCCAAGCCAACATCGACTCAAGAAACTCGTTCTCTTTGTCCAACGGCATGCGCTGGAAACTCACAATTGCGAAAGACTCGTCAATGTAGGGTTCGAGTTCATCTCGCAAACGAGCATTCCTTAGCAGCAGTTCAACTTCGTCGGCGGCTGGAGAAGGCATGTGACTCATGGATTCGTGTTGGCCGTTCATCCGGGTTAAACAAACGCGTAAAGCGCGTCGGACCTGCAAATTAGCCGATCACGACGCCGACACGTTCCAGGGTATACGTTTCCCTTTTTGACTCAATGGTGAACTTAATAAATTGCGTTCGAGAAATTAAAAGTCGTCACAGCTTGGACGTTAGAAGCGACAGAATCCGCAATTCTTCAATGCTCGGTCTGGCGGCTCTCCAGCTCGGCGATTTTCTCCAGCCGCCGTGAATGCCGTCCGCCTTCGAATTCTGTGGATAGCCACACTCGCACCAAGTCGGTCACGGGACGATTGCCGATCATATCGCCAGGCAGGCAGAGCACGTTTACATCATTATGTTTGCGCGACATTTCCGCCATGATTTCGTCATTGCAACTGGCGGCGCGCACACCGGGAAATTTGTTCGCTGTAATAGCCATGCCGATACCGGTACCGCAAATCAATATGCCGCGATCGACTTGGCCATGGGCCACTAATTTCCCGACAGCTTTGGCATAGTCGGGGTAGTCTACGCTTTGTTCACCATGGGTACCTAGGTCTTCGACGGAATGCCCATCAGCGGCCAAAGCTGTTACAAGCTTGGCTTTGATCAATACGCCTCGATGATCGCTGGCAATCGCAATTCGCATGTTCTATTTACTAGATGAGCCACAAGATAATGGCGCGGCTATCAAGCCGCCAGTTCGCCCTTAAGTGACTAGCTTAACTGACCAATCCAATTTGGAAACCAACTTTCGTCGATGCGCTGCACCCATTGGACCAAGTAGCTCTCGATTTGTTCGGCACAAGCCGAATAAACGGAACTGTTTCCGCCAAATGGGTCGGCGGTGTCTTGCCCATCTCCACTGAGAAGATTTGTTTTGCTCGCAAATTCTGGCCATCGATCGATGATTGCCCGGCGATGCGCAGCGGTCATGGTCAATACCAGATCTGCATGGCGCAGTAGACGTTCCGTCACAGGCCGGCTCTGGTGCTCCTGCAAGTTGAGCCCGCGTTTGTTCATCACCGCCATTGCTTCTGGCGAGGCATGACCACCCGGATAGGCACTCAGTCCCGCGGACCCAGTAAGCGTTGGCTCTGGCTGGCCAGGTCGATAAAGCTTGGGAAATTTCTTCTTGAGCAACTCCCTTAAGATCGCTTCGGCCATTGGACTGCGGCAGGTATTTCCCGTACATACCAGCAATACGTGCAGTTGCGCCATGCCTATCAACACGCTTTGGTCGAGCACTCCGCTATGAATCAACGAAACCCGGTTACCATCGACTCGAATCGCAGTTGCGAAGCCACCAAAGTGCGTTTGGCCATCCTCGATCAACAACGACAAATCGTTCGTCGCGTCTGCTGCCACCGACTGACCATAGCACGCGGCCGCTCCAGCGCGATCTTCTAACGGTGCGGCTATCAAGGGGCCCGGCATGAGCTGCATGGCTTGTGTCAACGCTTCGTGCGCTGCCACGCGCAGCGACAAGAATCGATTGTCCACGATAAGATTTTTCTGCGTTTGCGCAGGAAGCTGTCGAAATACGCTCCCCTCGTCGGTCGCAGGCAGTTGGACGACCATCGGCCCCGGCCATGCTCGATTGACGATCCGCAAGGCCACTCGCGACATTTGCGAGCAGTAATCCAGCGACTCTTCGGGACTGCGGAGAAATATACAAGGCACTCGGCTGGGACTGCGGCGCGGATAGCTGACTAATCTATTGACTGCCTCGGGATTAAGTCCGCTGGCAACTAAGTGATATGCCGTCTCAGCAGGCAAGGCCACCAATTTTCCTTCGACCAAGGACTGTACGATCACATGCACGACGTCGCGAAGGTCGTCGTTTCGCTTCCAATCAAGGGTCCGCACCATGCTGACTTCCGTCCAATGAAAACTGTCCTGCCCACTCGAAAATGTACTATAATGCCATCTGACGCATGCGCACAACCATGCTCATTACCTGCTTTTAGCGCGAATTCGCTGCGGGCGCCAGGTCTTAAGGCGAGCGGCAGATGGGAATATACCAATACAAGCCCGACGCGCAAGCGAGTGAGAGCCTGGATTGACGCACTCGCTTGCGCGTCGGGCTTTATTGGTAAACTCCCATCTGCAGCTCGCCTAAGTTATGCAACATGTGTTTGCTGAATCTCGGACAGAATTCGACGTGCGCTTTGTCTCAAACAGTGACTCAACATTCTCGACGCAAGTTCTTGCAAGATGGCACGCGCATGGGTTTCGCCGGCGTTATGGCCGCCTCCGCGCTTGGCGTATTGACTGGATGCGGCAGGCCCAGTCGCGAAATCGTCCGAACTCCGGACCTGGTATGGGGTCGAAAAGCTCGCACACGCGACGCAATTGGCATGTTTCACAAACCGCGAGCCATGGTAATAGACTCGCAAGACAACGTTTATATCGTCGACTTGATGGGTAAAGTACAAGTGTTCGACGCGGACGGAAATTACCTACGGAGCTGGTTGATTCCTCTGATCGTACAAGGCAAACCCACAGGAATCGGTTTGGCTAAAGATAATTCGATCATGGTCGCGGACACGCATTACTTTCGAGTTTTGTTTTACTCGCGCACTGGCCAACTTGATCAACCTCGCACTATCGGCGGCGTGTTTGGTGAGAATCCTGGCGAGTTTCACTTTGTTACGGACGTTTGCCAGAATCAGCGAGGTCACATTTTTGTTGCCCAATACGGACAAATTGATCAAATTCAAGAATTCGATGCAGACGGTGTCTTCTTGCGCCGTTGGGGCAAACAGGGACGCAGCGAAGGCGATTTCGCCCGGCCGCAGGCACTAGCGATCGATCGGAATCAGTTGCTATGGATCGTTGATGCCCATAATCACCGTGTGCAGGTTTTTCGTACCGATGGTCCACATCCGGAAAAAGTGATGCAGTGGGGTTCACCTGGCAATCGGCCCGGCGAATTGCGTTATCCCTATGGAATCGACTTTGATATAGATGGTTCGGTGTTGCTTGCGGAGCTAGGCAATCATCGCGTTCAGCGACTTTCGCAGGAAGGCAAACATCTAGAAATGTGGGGGGGTCCGGGCTCGAAGCCTGGTGAGTTCAGCAGTCCGTGGTCATTGGCGATCAACTCAAAACGCCAGCTTTTTGTATTGGATTCGCTAAATAACCGCGTCCAACGATTCGCGTTAGCCTGAGCCTGCAATCCTTGCAGCACAGGTCGCAAACTCGTTTGACCGCGGCCGAAGGCGAGAATTATTGTGAGTCGGCGCGAAATCTGACTGCAATCCTCGCCATCGGCCCGCAGGTTAAACGAGTTTGCAGCCCTGCGCGCCTAGCGCAGCGGCTTTGCTAATACTGGCTAGATCACCTATTTTAAACCGGAATCGTTGACACTCGGAACTGCGCCCAATTATATTGCTAATTGCCATTACCACTTTTGGCATTCGCCGAAGACTTGTCCGCGTTCATTTGGGTGGAACATATTGCACTGGATAGGTCCGTTTTTTGTATTGAGTCGGACTATTAACTTCTTGTCAAGCCAATAAATAGAGCGGATGTCGATGACTTTCTTGGGCAAAGCATTCACGGCACTGATATTGTTCTTCAGTGTCGCCTTTTTCACATTGGCGACTGCTGTGCACTGGACTAGTGTCGACACGCGGGCCATGGCGGACAAACGCAAGGCGGATGTCGAGCGACTGAATGCTCAGGTTCAACAACTGACCGAGATGTTGGAAAAGCACAAGGCCGAGTTGGCGATCGAGCAAATTGCGCGTCGTTCAGTGCTAGCGGCGCTGCAGACACAAGTCGAACAAATGGAATTCGAAGTCAACGAAAAGCTTAAGAACCTTGAACAGATTCAGACCGCGTACACGGAACTGGCGCAAACGCATCGACAGACTGAAAAAGAGAGATTTGACAAGGCTGCAGAAGTTGCTGCCCAGCGTGAAGCACTAACAAAAACCATCGCCGCTCGTGACGCACAGTTTAAACAGTTGACGGAATTGACAGATCAACTGCATCGATTGCAGGGCAACCTGCGAACTTTGGAATCTCGTCACGCTGCTATGGTTAGCAATTAGAGTTACCACATCCTTTCGAATTGCTGAGCACCTTTGGTTTAGGTGAAAATATATGACACTGCTCGGACGTGTAATGATTTTCTTGGTTCTGTTGTTCAGCATTATTTTCTGCTTGATGTCGATCCTCGTTAATGCAACTCATCGCAATAACCGTGTCGTTGCAGAGAATCTGCAGAAAAAACTCAGCGAAGAGGAAGTCGCCAAGAAACAGGTGCAAGAGCAACTGGAGTCGGCCAACAACAAACTGGCCATCGAAGCGACCGCTCGTCGAACTGTTGTCTCGTTGCTGCAAACGCAATATAAAGACAAAGACGAACAACTAACGGCTCTGCAAGCCATCAACAGTCGATTGCAATCAACGCATACTGAACTCGATCAGACTCATAAGGAACTGGTCAGCAAGCGCGAGGCGGAAATCAAGGAAAACGAGCAGATTCGCAAGCAGTTGATGGATGCGCTCGAGGATCGCGATTTAATGCACAAACGATATGGTGATCTGACCGACATGTTGTTCCGCACGCGCGGCAGTCTGCTCGCGCTCGAAGAGCGCTACGCAACAGTCGCTACCGACTATACCTCTGCTAAAGAAAAGCTTGACATTCTTGGCATCAAACCCGATACCAAGTTGGATGGGTTGCCGCCGGGCGTCAACGGGCTGGTGAGTGCCATGAGTACCAACGGCCGAGTCGAAATCAATTTGGGGCGAGACGATGGAGTTCGGGTTGGGCATACGCTGGAAGTAAGTCGAAATTTCCAGTACTTGGGACGAATCAAGATACTCACGGTCTCGGATAATAGCTCGGTGGGCGAAATTCTCCCGGGATACCAGAAGGGATACATTCGTGAAGGCGATCGCGTCGATTCAAAGTTGTACTGAATCAACTGGTCCCATTTCGATTTTCTAATAAGAGTCGCGATTCATGAGCAGTTCAAATACCCCCACCAAACAACTCAATGTTTACACGGTCATGCTGATCTGTTCCAGCATTTTCATGCTTGTGGCATGTATCATGATGGGACTAGAGTGGGCACGGGGTTAGAATCCCACAGGTTAGACCGCGGGGATTTAATCAATATTGGATTGTGGCCGCCTGTTCAGCGACTGGTCAGATAAAAGTGTGCCGTTGGCGCTATCGTTGGGCGTCAGTATATTGCCCGCCAATGTATGGAAATCGTTCCAAGTGATTTCGTACTTCGATTGGCGAGTCAAAGCGCAACACACGCGACGTCCGAAAGGCTAGCGCTAACGGTACACCTTTATCAGCCCGCGCAGCGACCTGCAAATTGCGGCGAAGGCGTTTGCGATGAATGGAAACTATCGCGGAGGAAATGGTCGACTGCTTGTCAAGCAGCTCGATCTGTCTGCTTGGCCGATCGCCTGGCTCCAATCGCGCGGCGAGATCGTCTTTATTAACAAGGCCATGTGTGAAGCAGCCCAGGTCGAGGCTGCCGAATTAGTAGGATTGAAGTGTTCCTGGGAACTCCCTGCCGATGCGTCTGCTTTTCGGGAGCTACTGCTGGCAATTGCTCCACCTCAAGCGGTATTGAACGGCAATATGGTGACTCGCCAAATTTCTTGGCCACCGGTCGCTCCTACCGGTCAGATCGCCCAGTACTTTGTTCCGATTGCTGGGTCCGGGGAGAATGATCGCAATTTCTTAGTGTTGCATGCAGTTGATCAAGGGTTATCATCCACGCCGATCGATGTGCCTGCGAAATCAAGAGTATCTCAAGCGACGGATTGGTTAATGCGATTTCGGTCGCAGTGGATCCACCTTGACGGCCTGCTGCCAATGTTGGGAACATCGCCAGCAATCCAGTTCGCCATGAAGCGCGTACAACTCGCCATCGCATCTCAGGCCGATCTTTTCTTGTGGGGCGCCAAGGGAGTCGGCAAACTCGATGTTCTGCGCGCCATCTTCGTGGCACGATTGAAGAACCTGGGGTTGCCGCTGGCCGCTGGGCGTTTTTTTCCAATCGATTGTGCGACATTAGACGAGTCGTTGTGCGGCGATATGTTGGAAGTTTTCCAGTCCTTGCTATCCCCAGACTCTCCTTCGGAAGCGCACCAACTGGTTCTTGAACGAATTGACCAAGCGGAAGCTTCCGTAGTGGGGCGTATCCAGCACTGGCTGGCCGAAATTGAACCACGCTGCTGCCTCGCAGCCACTAGCCGCACATCGGTGAGCGAACTGTCTGCGCGAGGTGATATCTGGTCAACTTTAGCATCGCGGATCGGTATATTGGAAATTGAGCTCCCATCTCTCGCGGCGCGGCGCGAAGATATTTCGATTCTGCTCCACCAAGTGCTCGCAGCAGTGGCGAGCCGTCAGCAACGGGCCCCACCGGTTATTAGCTCCGCGGCACTGGACCTGCTGACCGCCTATGACTGGCCTGAAAATGTTGCGGAGCTACAAAAATTCTCTCAAGATATTTTGGGGCAACTGGTTCACTCGAATTCCATTCAACCCAATCATCTACCGCTGGCGATTCGAACATTTGGAGGGACCGTACTCGGCGGTTTGCAAGCGTTCGATCCGATCGACTTGGATCAAGTGCTGCTGGAAGTGGAACGGACCATGATTGGACGAGCCCTGAAACTGTCGCCTCGGAATCGCGCCCAAGCAGCGCGCTGGCTAGGCATCAGTCGCCCTAGATTGCTCAGGAGAATCGTCGAACTAGGCTTGGCCGATCTACCCGAGGCTGACCAACACGACGAGCATTGAGGACCGCACTAGTGCTTTGACGGTTTCCGTTACGGCCTCAACGCTAAATCGTGGCTTTATTAAAGCACTAGCTTTCGTTCGCTTCCCACACTCGCAGCACGTTTTGACCGAGGACCTTGCGAATGGTTTCGTCCGCATGACCGCGTTGCACCATACCGACGGTAAACAGTGGCCAGTTGACCCACGACAAGCTGGCGGTTGCGTCAGCGCTTGCGCGAAAGTCATCGGCGGGCCAGAGGTGTTCCCAACGGGACGGCCGGTTCGACATGAATGAATTGCCATTGGTGCGCTTGGGCAATTTCGCCCGCTCCACTGATTCATTGCGGGATACATAGGCGACATCGGTACCGATCGCGACGTGATCAGCACCGAACTTCTTGATGGCATAGTCGATATGGTCGAGAAATGCCGTGATGTCCCCATTACCTCCAAGAAATCGTGGAATGCAACAAATCCCGATCACTCCGCCGGTATCACAAATCGCCTTGATCGTATCGTCTGGCTTGCCACGATAATGTTTGTGCAACGAAGCGCAGGCGGAGTGGCTGGCAACCATAGGACGCTTCGAAGCCTTGGCGGCCTCAAGACTGGTGCGCCATCCCGAATGAGCGACATCGACAATGATTCCCAGCCGATTCAATTCTTGGATTGCCGTTTTTCCGAAATCGCTCAGCCCGGCGTCGTTGGCCTCGCCTGCACCATCGCCCAGTGGGTTGCGACGATTGTAGGTCAAGTGCATCATGCGCACTCCCATTTGGCGAAATAGTTTGACGTGTCGCAATTCGTCACGCTGATCGATCCACTGTTGTCGCAAAGGGACACCATTGGTCGTGAACGCCAAGCAGAATCGGCCAGCGGCTTTCGCGGCCACTACGTCCGACGGCCGAATGGCTTTGGTCAAGTCGGGGGCCATTTGGTCCACCGTGAACTGATATCGCGCCAATCGCTTGAGCAACCGTAGCGGGTCGTTCCCTTCTTCGCCACAATTTTCGAAGATGCACGTTACGCCGACCGAACGCATGGCGTCGAGAAACTCGTGGCGTTCGACATCGTTTGTAGCGCAACGAGTCATCGTCATTTCTTCGCGTAGATCGACCAATTCGTCGTCGCTGGCACCCGATTCGATCGCTTGACGATATTGATCACCATCGATCGCGGCGCGCGGGGCGAATCCATAGGATTCAAAGACTAAGGATTCTTCGTGCAGTTGTAATCCGTGACGCAAATCCCGTTCACTGGGCTTGAGCAATTCCAAAGCAATTTGTCGTGGTTTTTGAATAGATGGATTGTCGCTGGCCAGCGGACCGCACCACACGCGGCGCCCTATTGCAGCCGACAACAGCGACGCAGCACCTGCCGAAAGGCGAATCCACGTTCGACGATTCGTATACGTTGAGGTTGACATTTTTTTCCTTCTCCATTATTTCGACAGACGAAGCGCCCTGAACCGCAATGCCAGCATTGTAACCTGCTGAGCAGCGGTTTCGCGGTCGCCAGTCCAGGCGTTTGAGTGCGTAGGAGGTTTACTGTGTCGCAAGTTCAACACGGAACTACCAGAACCGTGACTGCCGATCGCTCGCTGGTGCTTGACCTTCTTTATTTTTCGCGGAAAGTGCCATCATTTAGCGTCGAGCGCTGGTTCGATGTTGCGGAAATTGCCGAGGCTCGCTGCCTATTGGCTCAGCGAATTTCCTGGGCGGCAATGTTTATCAAGGCAATGGGGTTGGCCAGTCGTGATGTTCCTGAACTGAGGCAATTCTATTTACCTTACCCTTGGCCAAGAATCCATCAAACGGTTTACAGCGTAATTTCACTCTCAATCAACCGTGTAGTAGATGGCGCCGATCGGTTGTTTTGGGGGCGCTTTCAATGCCCCGAGCGTACGCCTCTGCTGGACATTCAAGCACAGCTAAGTCGATTTCAATTCGAGGACCCGAGAGTTGTTTTCAAACGACAATTTCTATTGGCAAAGTTACCGATGCCTCTGCGTAGGGTCGGGTGGTGGTGGCGACTGTTCTGCGATCCTGGGCAGCGGGCTCGACGATTGGGATCGGCTAGCATATCGACGCTGTCATCACAGGGTGTTTTAAATCGTACACACCCGAATTTATTGACCGCTTCACTCGACTATGGCCCACTACAAGCTGATGGACGAATGTGGATTACTCTACTTTGCGATCATCGCGTACTGGATGGTGTCACCGCAGCGCGTGCCGTCAATGCTATTAATTCCAATCTATGCGAGCGCGTCCTGCGCGAACTTCGGGGGCAGGCCGATCATCGCAGTCAAGCTGCGTAGCGAATTTGGCTCAGCGGAAGCCGTGCCCACTTTTCAAAGAGCTTCTTAGGCGAGCGGCAGATAGTTTCTTACCAATACAAGCCCGAAGCGCAAGCGAGTGTATGCCAGGATTGACGCACTCGCTTGCGCATCGGGCTTGTATTCGCTGAGGCCTTGGTAAATTCCCATCTGCCGCTCGCCTTAGA